>Ga0310697_10004860_pt1 | contig 13172 bp, 19 predicted proteins | sample 172DNAGHGlowgp2_FD_203883 | JGI IMG/M metagenome (GOLD analysis project Ga0310697, IMG submission 203883) | Sheep rumen microbial communities from Palmerston North, Manawatu-Wanganui, New Zealand - 1728 DNA GHGlow gp2 (v2) (version 2) | ecosystem: Host-associated > Mammals > Digestive system >...
TTGTAAGTTGAAAATAAAACACAGGAGACATCATGAAGAATATCGGCTATTTCCAGATTTACGAAGTTGATAACAACACCATTTATGATATCGCGTCATACGATGTAAATGGCGTTTACCCGAAATGGGATGGACTGGTTATCGTCGGGTACGAATATGCCAGCGACAAAGCAGAAGAACCGTGCGGGGCTTACGTTCTGAATGAAAAGGGTGAAATCATTTCAACTTTTGATGGCGAACTTCCTGAAGGCTTGCTGGCAGAAGATGATACCCTGACCGGGGCGATTGATGAACTTCAGGATATGCTCGATAAACAGGCTGAGTGGAAATGCTGGTCTGGCAGTGTCCTTGATGGCGATCCTGACGAATGGGAATGCATCGGGATTAACGAATGGTAATTTTTTTTAAACGGAATGGAGGCTGACAATGAATAACAACAACACTAACACTGGAAAGACCATTTACATGAAAGAATGGTTCTATCGCAAGAATTACAGCGGGTACGGCGAATACGCACAGCACTTCTGCAGCGTCCAGAAGGAGACTGAAAAGGCGTTTCAGGTGCGCCTGTACAGCCTTGAATCTGCGTACACTCACATTTGCTGGGTACCGAAATCCTGCACGGTGGCGACTGAAGAAGAATTCGCTGCTGAAATCACAGGAGCGGAACAGCGTCAGGCTGAGTTTGAAGCCCGTCGTCAGGAACGGTACGAAGAGGCTTGCAAGGCTTACGCCGAACTGATTGCATACGCTCAGAAAATGGGCGTTAAGGGAGTGCGTGAGGGGCTTCGCCGTGAAACCATCGAACGCAAAATTCAGAACGCCGGGTATCCACTCCCGGCGTAAAACTTGAAAAAGCGGAGGCGGAAATGAAAGTAAAAGAATTGTTAGGCAAAATGAGCATGGTAAGTGATTTGAAGACGGTAGAATTCTATACCCGGTCACAGTTCAATGGTTCAATGAACCTGAAGCAAATCGATACAAATGGGGTATGGGATAACAGAACGGTGAACAGCTTTGTGATTAAAAACAGGCGGATGATCATATATCTGAAACCGATTGATGAATAGTATTTTTTAAGGACAAGCACTTTTAAGTGAAAATGTCATATTTTTACATTACAAAAAAATATGTTATAATGTAAGAAACAATACGGTGAGACCCTAAGAAGGCGCTGAAAAAATCAGCGCCTTCTTTCTTTTAAGTCATCACCGGGTAAACGCCGACGGGCAAATCACGGGAGAAATAAAAATGGCTAAGAACCAAAATGATGATGAAGTCTTGGATGAGACCATGACTGACGATGTTGCTGAAGTTGAAGAAACCGAAGAAGAACCTGAAACCGAAGCTACAGATACCGAGGAAGAAGAAACCGAAGAATCTGAAACTGAAGAACCCGAAGAGGATTCAGAACAGGAAGAAGAGACAGAGGAAGAACCAGAACCGGAAAAAGAACCTGAAAAACCGAAGAAGAAACCTGTAACCGATTCTAAAAAGAAGACAGGCAAGAAAAAGCAGGATGAGGACACGGATGCCGAACTGGATGCTTTTTTTGAAAAGCTGCGCAAAGCAAAAGAAAAGCAGAAGGAAAAGGAAGAGGGAAAAAAGGCAAAGAAAGAAGGAGTTGAAAAGACCTTTACCCAAGCAGAATTTGAAAAAGCCTTGAAATCCGCGCTTGCGAAACGACTGCCGTCTAAGGAAGAGCGTGAACAGTTTGAGCATTGGCGTGAAAGCCAGCAGACACTTGAAGAAAAACTGAGCGTCCTGCAAGTGAAAAACGCAAAACTTGAAGAAGAAATCGACAAGCAGAAGCGTGAGAGTTTTGAGAAAATCGAAAAGCTACAGCACGAGAACATCATCGTGAAAGCAGGAGTTGACAGGGACGCAGTTGAATTTGTACAGTACAAGGTCGAGCAGATGGAAGGGGATTTTGACGAAAACCTTCAGAGCTTTCTGAAGAACAATAAGAGATACATGACCCCGAAAACAACGATTGTTGAAGCAGCTGAACACAAACAGAAGGTGAAAACAGCAATCACAAAGAAAGACCTTGACAAGATGGGATACGTTGAACGGGCTAAATTCCGTGAAGAACATCCTGAGGAATACGAAAAGGCGATGGGGAGGTAAAAATGGCACGTACTACAAAGAAAAGCAGTCTTGACATGGAAGAACCTGTCCTTGTTGAAGGTGAAGAAACTATTGTAAGTGAACCGATTGCTGATAAAGCAGTCGATAAAGTGGTTGAGACCACTGTGACGGAAAAAGAAAATACAAAACAAAAAGCAGAAACGCAAGGGAAAAACAAAAAGCGAGGCGTAAAAATCTGCGTATTTTAGGAGGAGAGAGATGGCGGACACTGAACTGACTACGTTGTCTAAACTTTTTGACCCCGAAGTTATTGGGGATATGATTCAGGCGAAAGTCGAGAAGGCTATTACGGTTCTCCCGTATGCCACCCTTGACCGTACCCTGTCTGGTCGTTCCGGGAGCACGATTACTGTTGCCCGGTTTGTTTGGGATGGTGAAGCTGAAGAAGTTGCTGAAGGCGATGAGATTCCGATTCGCGCCCTTGGCACTGAAAGCGCCGAATACAAAGTCAAAAAGGCTGGTATTGGTACTGAAATTACGGATGAAGCGGTTCTTTCCGCTCATGGCAACCCCGTTGGACAGGCTACCACTTCCATGGCGAATTCCATTCAGGCTAAACTGGATGAGGATGCTCATGTCGAACTGCTGAAGTCCACGAATGTGTTTAATGCGAATGACGTTGTGAGCTACAACAATGTTGTGGATGCTATCGGTCTGTTTCAGGCTGAAGGCGTTATTGATATGGTCATGCTTGTCAACCCTGACATCGTTACGACCCTGCGCAAAGACCCGAACTTCATTGACCGCACTAAGTATGGCAATCAGGTCATGATGAACGGTGAAATCGGTATGATTGGCAACGCACGTATTGTTCCGTCCCGCCGTGTTTCTGGTGTTGGTGGCTTCTATTACAGCCCGATCATCCTGACGAACGACCCGATGCACAACGACGACCTTGCTGCGCTTACTTATTTCATTAAGCGTGATACCAATATCGAAGTTGACCGCAAACCGCGCAAGCGTTCTACTGAAATCACTGGTGACCAGATTTATGTTGTGGCTCTGACCAACGAATCTAAGGTTGTCATCCTGAAGACCACTGGCGCGAACCTTGGCTTTGCACGGATGCAGGAACCTTCCTATGCTTATCCGGGACTGAGCGTCGCTCTTGACACCACCCCGCTGACTGGCAAGGTTGAACTGACCCGTACGAACGCTACGACTTGGGCGGCTACACTGAAGCTGAACGGTAAGGCTAACATCATCAGCGCAACCCAGAAGACTGAACTTGGCTTCGATGCTTCAACGACCCATTACATCACTGGGCGTATGGAAATTCCGGGCGCTCCGATTTCTGAGGAAGCCCCTGTTGTGACGATGAATGGCAATGCTATTCCGTCCCGTGAAATGAAGAAAGTCGGTGCAGCTTGGTACTATGACTTCGTATTTGGTCTGAAGGATGATGGCAGTGGCAACACTGTGATTGCATCTGGCGGTACGAGCTACACGCTTGTGGCGAACAGCATTACGACTACGGTGACCCCTGACGTTAGTGGCATCGAGCTGGCGTAAAGCACAATTTTTTCATTCATTACTTCTTTTGATGAAGGCGGTGGAATCCGATGAAATACCTGACTTATGGTGAATATCAAGAGTACGGTGGAACGTTGGATGAAACCGCCTTCAACCGCCTAAGTTACAAAGCATCGCGCAAGATTGACAGGATGACATTCAACAGGCTTCAAAATGACACGGAAATCAAAGAACCTGTCAAGCGTCTGATGTTTGAGCTAATTGGCGTTATTGGAAACAGCGACACGACGAGTGAAAGCTATGCTCCCGCAATTGCAAGCGAAGGGAACGACGGTTATTCTGTCAGTTATGCAAGTACCTCAATCGTAACGCCTGAGATGGCGGATAAGAAAATCGAGTCGCTGGTAGAAGAGTACCTTCAATTTGAAAAAGCGCAAAACGGGCAGTATCTGCTGTCCTGCGGTTTAGGAACGCTGAGATGAGTCATTACAGGAGACTGGTGTGGAACGATAAAATTACGGTCTATCACCGTTCGGAAATCGGTGTGGGCAGACCTCAAACCGTTTACACCCGCTCTGTATATGAAAACTGTTTCTTTAACCGTGTATCAACGATTTCTGTGTCAGGTAACTCCTTCGTGGCGAGCGAGCGGTATGTCGTCAGAATTCCGGCAGAGTGTAACGCGATAGTAAGCCCTGAAGACCTGATCGTAAAAGGGGAAGTGTCAGACGAGTTCCAAAACGTGACGAACGCTACACGTCTGAGCGAAGTGAAGGTGAGATATAGTGGGATGTGCTTCACGGTGGAGGGTGTATCAGATGATACAAAATTGACCGAGACGGCACATTTGAAAGTAACGGGGAGCTGAGCGATGCCATTACTGAAGAACTTTGATAAACGGGAAATCCTGCAAGCTGTTCAGCTGGATGAGGAATTCGGCAGATACGCAGCGGAATGCTGGCGCAAACGTGTGGAGCCATATGTCCCGTACAACACGGGTAGGCTGTGCAGCGATGTGACCATCAAACCGTTTTCGGTACAGTACAACGCTCCATATGCCAATGAAGTTTACAACAATCTAAAGATGAACTTCAGGAAGGACAAGCACCCGTTAGCTACAGCCCAGTGGAATGAAGTCGCCTCCCCTGCAGTCATGGATTATTTCATTCAGGACTTACAGGAGTACATAGACAGGAGAAAATTCGATGTCTGAAGACAACAAGCATGATGCGGTGATGCAGTGGCTGTTCCAGAATGAGAGTATCCGACGATTGTATTTCAACTTTTCGGATACCCAGAACGGAAACGTTGTACTGGCGACGAACAACGGGAATTATGCGCTGAAGCAATACACAAACGGGAGCGCATTAAGGGCTTATGATTTTGCGCTGATTCAATATAAACCGCTGAACACTTTCGATGTGAACAGCAATGAAAACGCCGAAGTCATGTTTGATGCGCAACAGCTCATGGATTGGGTAGATGAACAGGAAAGGCTGAGAAATTACCCGAAATTTGGAGATTGCAAAGTGCAAAAGGTGGAAAATCTGCAGAATATGCCGTCAGTCGCAGGGATGAATGACACCGAAGCAAAGTATCTATTCAGCTGTCGAATCACGTATTTGCAGCCGAAATAACATGAAACGCAGATAAAGAATCTGAAAAGGAGAGAGACATGGCATTGATGATTAGAAGTGCAGTTGCTGACTACCTGAATGTTGGTACGAAAGCAAACAAAGATTGGGCGCTGTGCGGTACAGGTTTTAACAGTCTGGATGAAAGCCCGAATGCACAGGTGGACTCTAAGGTTTATATTCATGAAGATGAAGCGCATCCGTCTATCACCCGGTACGAACGCTCTTTCAGCTTTGATACCGACGTATTCAATGACGAACGTGCGATCATGAAGCTGTGGAGCATTGGGCGCAACGGTCTGACCGGAGATAAGGCTGTTGTTGAATATTTGCGGACGGACTTCAAGACGGAAGTCGATGGTACGCCGATTACTACGGTGGTTCCTGCCCGTCTGTTCAAGTGCGCTGTGGAAGTATCTGACATGCAGGGCGGCGGCGGTGAGACCATCACGATGAGCGGCAACCTGAATGTGATGGGTAAATTCGTTGAGGGTACTTTTAACCTTGAGACACTTGAATTTACCGAAGGCGGAACGATTCCCCCGACCGTTCTTGGTGAACTGACTGTGACACTTGCGGCTGGTTCTGCATCTGGCAAGGTTAGAGTATCGGTTTCCCCGGCACTTACGGAAGGGAATTCCTACGTTTACAAGACTGACACCGCAGAAATTACATTGCCTGATTATAATGACGTACTCAGCACTGGTTGGACTGGTTGGAACGGGACGGATGAGATCGAGCTTGCTACGAACAGCTATCTTGCACTTGTGGAAGTCACGAGTTCCGACTACGCCAAGAAGGGCGGTACTGTTAAGAACGGTACTGGTAACTGACAAAATATGGTACAATAGGGAGAGAGACCCTAAGAAGGCAGTTATATTCTGTAACTGTCTTCTTTTTTATTTAAACGGAGGAATGAATGATTGATTTAAGTTACGAACCGAAAAAAGTCATGGTGCGGATCGATGGGGAAGAATATGCGATTGCTGAACGTACCCCTGAAATCGATAAGAAGCTACAGGCTCACAACGAGCATATCGACAGCATGAGTTCATACGAGTCCAGCATGAATCTGTGCCGAATCCTTTTGGGGGATGAAGCAGTAAAGAAGATTTTTCCGAACGGTGAAAAAGAAAACCTTAACCGGATGTATTACATTGCCAGAGGTGTAGACGATGCGTATCAGGCTGAATATCAGGAAATGCGTGACAAGGAATACGAGGACACCCTGAACAAGATGGATAAGCTTGCGGAGCGCACGAAGCCTGTTATTGACATGATCGACCGGGCTAACACCAACCGCCGCAACCGCAGATGAAAAACATTCTTTTCGATGAAATGCCGGAGGCTATATCAGTCAACGGCATTTTGTTTGAGATAAATACTGACTTCCGCATCTGGCTGAAAATTGGGAAACTGCTCAAAAAAATTGAAAACGCAAAAGACGAAGCTGTAAATGATATTTTTGTTGAAATCTGTGATTTAGCGATTTACAAGTATCCCGAAAAAGGCTATGTCCTTGGGGATGAGCTGCTGTACGGCGTTATCGATTTTTACAAAGGATTCCCGGAAGCGAACAACGAAACCACTAAGAAGAAGAAGGAAAAAGAAAAGGCAAAACCGAAACCGCCATCCTACGACTTCGGCTTTGATGCGAAATATATTTACTGTTCTTTTGTATCGTTTTATGGAATTCGTCTGCAGGAAATCGAATATATGCACTGGTGGGAATTCCTGACCCTGTTTGAAGGGCTGATGATGAGCGACCAGACGAGCGTAAACTTTGTAGTCGGGGCGAGACAGCAGGACATTAAAGGCAAGATGCCGAAAGAAGAGAAAGAACGGCTGAAGCGCCTGAAAAAGCAGTTTGCCCTTCCTGAAGATGAGGACACACAGCAAGCATTGGACAACCTGACAAATAACCTGACAAAAATGCTTGGAAAAAAGAAAGGCAGTTGAGCCTTCTTTTTTTTGTCATGAAATTTCATTAAAATAATAATTAGTGCTTGACAAATAAATAAAAACGAGTAAAATATATATTGTAAGTTGAAAATAAAACCTGACAGCGAAGGAGGCTGACATGAAAAAATCCATCACCAACATCAACGGGGTGGACATCACCCGGAGAATCGAAGTCAACAGCAAGGCTGAAGCGTGGTCGATTATCGACAGAATTTTCCCCACTGATTACAGTGTGGATGAAGTGTCTTCAGCGGCTGCGGGGTACAAGGTGTATCGGAGCACTGCTGAAGGTCACTGGTACGATTACATTTGTGACCTGAATGACCGTTATGAGGTCAATCTCAGCAATGGCATCACGGTGAACGTCTGGTTCAGTGAAATTTACATGAAAGCCAAAGAGCTTGCCCATATGGTCGAACGCCTGACTCAGGAGAACGATGATCTGACTGGGGAAGTCGCTGTCCAGAAGCACATTGTCGGGATTCTGGAAGCTGAAAAAAAGGCATTGAGCGACCGTGTCACCGAACTGGAACAGGCATTGAGCCGAATTCAAAATACAATTTCTTCTGTAATGTAAGGAGGTAACCGATGACAAGATTCGAACGTGAATTGAGCGGTGAACTTGGAGCTTTTTGGAAGTCTCAGGCTGAAGCAGAAATTGCAAAAATGCAGGAGCGTGCTGATAATGGGGAAATCCTTCTGGATGGCAATTGCGCGGCGTATTGGGAAAAGAGCGGTCATTACCTTCCTGAGGAATGCGTTGAAATCCTGAGCCACTGTCTCTTCTTCTTTGATGCAGAAGCGACAAACAAGGCTCGTGAAGCGCAGGATGATGAATTCCTTGCGAGATATTTTGCGACACGCCACGCACCTTCCCTTGAGGAAATGGCGGAAATGCGCGCGGCGTTTGGCGAAGGTACAACGGTGGTGGATGTCATCACGGGACAGACTTATAACTTATAAGAGGAGGCAAAAAATGAATGAAAAGATGATTGCAAAACTGGAAACAAAAGGTTTCAAACGCTGGACAAAAGGGAGCATGGATCGCCTTTACCTGAACGCACAGGCTTGCGGTTTGGAAGTCACCTATTACAATACGGGGAACGTCAAATCAGCCCGGTTTGATGGTGAGTATATTAGCAATGGCGCGGGGCGCAGGATGCTGAACCAGAAGACATACATTGACCTTTCAAATGACAGCGTCCACAGCACTTATTGGGATGATACCTTTGCTGAAATCGCCCAAGCTCTGATGAACGAAGCCAAAGCGGAACTTGAAAGCCGGGAACAGAATCCCGGCTAACACTTTAAATTAAGCCCACAGCGTTAATCTACGGGCTTTTTACCAGACGAACCTATAACTTTACACCCCGATAGATAAAATCCCTTAAAACGCATCCTGACGTGTCGCAACACGCATATTATTTATATAATTGAATTGTAATAAAATATAATAAATGCTTGACAAATAAATAACAACTGGTACAATTGAATTATCAAAACAACGGAGAGTTGACATGACAGAACAGAAAATCGTTGAAATCATCGTTAAGGCGTACGTTCAGGTGATGGGCGTTGAAAAATGGAACAGCCTGACTGAGGCTGAACAGCATGATGTCATTATGACCATCGTCAAGGATTTGTTGTAAGGAGGTTGACATGTTTTTCGTAAAAATCACAACGCAGGTAAACAATCTGGTTTTTGTTGAGTACGCTGGATCGCGCGGCGTACGGTCGCTGGAAGCCCTTCAGGACACGGATGGCTTTTATGTGGACGGCGGGAAAATCGTCAAGAAGCGCAAGCTCGAAGGGTGGAAAACCCGCACATCTGCAGAACGGTACATTAAGGCTGAACAGGAATGCGATGTGTATCGCAAATGGCAGAGAAATTACGAAATCATTCAGAAGTAAGGAGGCTGACATGGTACACAAAATCATTACAACTGATAAAACGATGGTTGACCCGGATGCGGTACAGGCGATTATCGCACGGATGGAGGGTGCGAAACGGCGTGCGAACACATTCAAGGCGAAAGATTGTGAAAATTTGTCAGATATGGAAGAGAGCTATTACTTGGGAATGAAACTGGCGCTGGAAAAACTTGGGCTGATAGAAAAGATAGAGGTGGAATTCTAAAAGCTGATATAATAAAAGAAGGAAAAGAAGACCCTAAGAAGGCAGTTTTAACGGACTGTCTTCTTTTTTTTAACATGCAAAAGGATAGTTAACCATGGCGCGGAATGTTGTAATTGATCTTGACGCGAGGACAAAAAATTTTGAAAATGCTTTGGATGAAATGACTGCCAAAGTAAAGTCAGCTGCGTCCCAAATGGATAAATCCTTTTCTTTTAGCGGAAATGCTGAGAAACAAATCAAAAACACGTCTCATGCGGTATCCGAACTACACTCCAATCTGAAAGATATCAGTTTGATTGCTGCAGGAAATGTTCTGGCAGACGGATTCGAAAAAGCACTGAAGAAAGTTACAGACCTTGGAAAAGAGATTTACGCTACGACTGCACGTATGCAATCCCTTGAGATGGGAATGAAATCACTGGTTACATCTGACCTTGTGAAGACCGGACAGGTGCAGGATTACACAGAAGCGACAAAAAAAGCTGAAGCAGAAACAAAGAAGCTCATGGATTGGTTTAAAGAGCTTTCTTTGAAAAGCCCATATGAACTTGTGGAAGTGATGGAAGCTTTCAAGTCGAATGCCAACATGGGGCAGTCAGTGTCAACAGCAAAGAAGACTACAGAGGCAATCCTTGCTTTGGGTGCTGGTCTTGGTATGGAACAGGCGCAAATGAAACGGTTCTCTGCGGCGTTGGCGCAAACCGGGGCGACAGGACGAATCACCGCGATGGATCTGCGTCAATTTGCTAACAACGGCTTTGGTATGGATAAGATGAATCAGATTTTCAGCATTTTATCCGAAAAATACAAAATCGTCATTTCAGATAACAATGATTTTAACAAGGCTGTTGCGGAAGGAAAGATTACTACAGACGCATTTTTTGATGCTCTGAATACATTTGCCCTTGAAAATTACGGCGGTGCCATCGATGCGATGGCAAGCACTATTGCTGGCTTGAAATCATCTTTAGGTGATATTAAAGTCAGTGCGATCAACGACCTTTTTCTGGAGACATCGAAAACGTTGTCCAAGACAATTGCTCCGTATGTTGAATACTTGATGCAATTGCTTACTGGCGGCGATTTTTCCGAATGGGGAAAAGGAATTAACACATGGGTATCCAAACTTGCAGTTCCATTTCAGAAAATCGGCGAAACACTCGGAAATGGTTTGATGACACGGGGTGTCACTGCATTGAAGGACTTTCTCAGCGGCAAGGACATGAACGTTGGAGCACTGAAAACGCTTTTGACTCAGATAAAAGATGTTGAATTCGCTGACAAATGGATTGGGAAACTCGGCACAATCAAAAGCTACATTGACAAATTCCTCGCCCACAAAGACAAAATAATAAGCGCAATCAAAGGTATCGGGGTTGCTCTGGCAACGTCATTGAGCATTAGCCTGATTACAAAATTCGCATCATCTTTAACAGGAATTCTTTTCAATCCTGTTTCATGGCTGATTGGTGCTGGTGCGGCTTTAGGTGTCGCATGGAGTAAGAACCTATTTGATATTCAGGGTAAGTTTGAACACCTGAAAACCTATGTTATCGATCTATATAAAATTTTCCAGAAAGACGGATTCACAGGCGTTTGGGAAAAACTGAGCGCATCTGCCACAAAAGCATGGACGAACATGAAGAAAAATGTTCCACTGTTCAGCAGAGCAGAAACGCTGTTCAGGTTCGCCTCTCTTCATGGAAACAATATATTTACTCCGATATTCAATCAGGCGAAGCAGACTTTTGATAACATTTTGGTTTACGGGAACAGCTTGCTTGAAACATTCCGTAAAGATGGTGTAACTGGTGTTATCAATAAAATCGATGCTGATATCAAAGCGCAGCTTGAAAAGACAAAAGCGAATATCAAAGCGAAAGTAGAAGAATACAAAGCGACATTCGCAAGCGGTGGATTGACAGGGCTATTCAGCAAGATAGGAGAGGATTTCCGTAAAGCCTTTTCTGATGAAATTATTGTCATTCGCAGACTGTTGAACGACCTGTTCGGTGCTGAGTTTACGACCGGATTGACAAGCGGAATCCAGAGTGTCTTCAAATGGATAGGCACAGCTTTTGATAATACGCGAAGTGTTGTTCAAAATATCATTTCTTACTTCAATGATATGAAAAAAGCTTTTGATGAAGGTGGAATCAAGGGGCTGCTTAGTAAAGTTTGGACTGATTTCAAAGCGGAAGCGACTGAAGCATTGAACAACGTCAAAGGAAAAATTCAGGAAATTGTTCCCGAAGGTGTTCTGTCAACGATCCAGACCATTTACGACTGGATTGACAGAATTGTTCAGGCTGTTGGCGGTATTGGAGTAGGCATCGCTTCGATTTGGGTATGGCTCGAAGGATTTCCTGCTGTCTGGGGTTTTATTTCAGCTATCCCGAAAATACTTGCGGTAATCCCCTCAATTATTTCCGCAATTGCAAATCCTGTAAATATCATTATTGGACTTCTTGCGGTTGGTTTCTCGATATTAGGACAGTTTATTGATTTCGGAGATTTGATTGTCAATATTATAAACACAATCAAAAAATCCATCACAAATGTCGTAAATGGCATCATTGAAAATGTCGTACCGAAATTCAAAGGCTTGCTTGAAACCTTACAGCCTTTCATCATGGCGGTCGTTGGAATCGTTGCGACGGCAGGAACGTTACTGGCTACAGCAGTGCTCGGTCTCGGAACTGTTTTAGCGGGAGTTATCAATGGAATAATCAAAGGGTTCGACAACATCTTAGCGGTTGTGATCGATGTCATTGATTTTGTTTTAAGTATTGTTCGTCTTCCGTTTGACTTTGTTATTGATTTATTGAAAATCGTATATGGAGCTATAACAGGAAATCAAGACTTAATCGAAAACGCCCAACAACATTTTATGGGAAGGCTCAAGCACATCTGGGATACATTCAAATCATTCTGGATCGACCTTTGGGGATTTATAAAGGACTTCTTTAGCGGTATCTGGGAAACCATCGTCAGTGTAATCGATTCCGTGGATATTACCGCAGGGCTTGAGCGTCTGTTCGGTGAAGGCGTAGTGGCGAAAGTTGAAGAGTTCAAGACAAGAGTCCTGAACATCATTGATGAAATTATTACTGGCTGGCTGAAGATGACAGGTCAGTTGAGCGGTCGCACCGTAAATGTGAAAGTTGGCGGTGAAGAACGGGAAATCAGCGGTACAGCTTACGAAAAGGCATTATATGAGAACAACGCCAGAATGGCGGCTTTCAACACTGCCAAAGGTGATTGGGCAACTATCAGTAACCAGAGTGTATATGGTGGACAACGGGAATTGAAAGCCAGAAGTCTGTTTGAAGAAGGCGGACAAGCCTACATAGACTGGTATGGCACTTTTGAGAATTATTGGAAGACGGTAAACGAAGCAGCACAGATGACTCAAGCCGATGCCGAAGCGCAATATCTTGAAGAATGGTATCGGTCTGCAGAAAAGAACATCCGTAATTTTTATGCACAGTCTCTATCGTCCATGACAGATGCCGAGGGGCGGAATGTTTACATGTCACCGACGGAACGTAAAGCTGCGATGGATGATTACATTGCACAAAATTACGCATGGGCCAAAGAAGACCCTTATATGATGTCCCTGCTTGAAGACATAACAACAAAGTTAGATCAGAGTGTCGAATCACAGCAACAGAACACGAAAGCTGTTGAAAGTAATACGGAAGCGACAGATACCCAAACAAAGAAGGAATACAGCGCTTCTGATAAGCCCGAAAGCAGTCTGTTTTATACGGATGAACAGATTTCTTTGTGGATGAGCGCCAGCGATGCACTGA
>Ga0310697_10004864_pt1 | contig 13167 bp, 17 predicted proteins | sample 172DNAGHGlowgp2_FD_203883 | JGI IMG/M metagenome (GOLD analysis project Ga0310697, IMG submission 203883) | Sheep rumen microbial communities from Palmerston North, Manawatu-Wanganui, New Zealand - 1728 DNA GHGlow gp2 (v2) (version 2) | ecosystem: Host-associated > Mammals > Digestive system >...
TGGGTCTGGGAGTTCCGGGGTGGCAGCCAGACGCTGCAGGACGTCGCGGACATGTTCCTCTTCTCGTGCTTCACCTCGCTGCGCTGGTCCGACGTGGACGCCCTCCGCTGGTCGGCCGTGTCCGACAGGGCCATCAGCGTCGTCACCGTCAAGACCTCCGACCCGCTGACGATCGACCTCAACAGGTGGTCCCAGGAGATCCTCTCCCGGATGGTGGACCGCGCCCTTCCTGACGACCGGGTGTTCCCCCACATCCCGAACCAGATCGTGAATAGGACGCTCAAGACCATCGGCAAGGCCTGCGAGCTGGACACGCCGGTGACGGTCACCAAGTGGCGGGGTAGTGCCAGGTCGGACGTGACGAAGTCGAAGGCCGAGATGCTGACCTTCCATGCCGGCAGGCGGACCTTCATCTGCCAGGCGCTTATGATGGGCATCCCGCCCACCACGGTGATGAAGTGGACAGGGCACAGCGACTATACAGCCATGCGTCCGTACATCGGTGTGGCCGACGCGGAGAAGGCCCGGGAGATGGCGAAATTCGATGCGAGACGGTGACACCCCTCGGTAGTCTTTCCTGACCCTTTGAGGCCTTTTCTGGCCCTTTGGGCGGATACGGAAAGGCCCTGCAGGCCGCTGAGGGCGCTGCAGGGCCTTTCCGGTGTGTCCCCTTATCTCCACAAAGCCACATGGGCGTCAAGCAGTTACGGTTGCGTGACACCCACGTGACATTTTAGCGGCTTTCGTAGTCTTCCAGGATGAAGTCTATGACGGCTCCCATCTGGCATCCGACCTCCTCGGATATGGCCTTGATCTTGTCCCTGGTCTCCGGCTTGACCCGGACCGACATCAAAATTTTTCCAAGTTTTTTCCGCCCGGATCCTTCCCGACGGCCGCCTCTTCCCGGGCCGGTCTTGATGGTAAGGACGGTGGCGCCCTTGTCGCTCTTGTATGGATCCACGGAGATGTCGGTTATCTCATGCCCCGCCGGCACCGCCGGGGCGTGGTCCAGGATATACTTGTCTAAGTCTGTCATATCGGCAAATGTACTAATCTTTGAGGACTACCACAAGAGCGGCATCCTCCGGGTAATTGAAGACCTTCTTGAACAGGCGAAGGCAAGCCTGCGGGCAGTCCGCCCATCTGTCCTTATTCATCCCGCGGAGATTGCAGATACCCTTCTGCGACGTCGAGGACAGTCCGGGGACGTTTGTGCTGCCACTGAAGAAGAAAGGGCACTGGCAGCACATGGAGGGAAGGTCGCTTGGATCCTTCCACTCCAGTGTAATGCCGTTCAGTGTCATGAGAATTTCTCGATAAGTTCGTCGAACAGGTCCAGGCTCTTCTGTAGATTGTCACGGCGGGCTTTGTAGAAGGACTTCCATCCCCAGACAATGAAAGTGAGTGGCCCGAAGCCGTTGGATGCCTTTATCTCTGAGGCCACCTTGTTCGCCATCTTTTCGGTGAAGAAGCAGGGCTCGTGGTAGTTTCCGATAAGGATCTCAGCCTTGTGGGTCTCTTCGTTTACTGTGACCTGATACTGAGCGTCCGCAGTTGCCACGATGCAGTTGCAGCGAAGGAGCGCGGGCGTCTCGATCTGCTGGGTGCAGTAATCCATCTCAGTCTGGACTTGGGTGCGGAGTTCGGTGACTGTTTCGACTCTCTGGGCGTTGGTGATTGTTTCCATGATTTTGATATTTGTGGGGCCCGAAGGCCCCCGATTATACTTACTTGTCGAGGATGCGAAGAAGGTCGTCCCGATCGTATTGTTCCAGTTCGTACCCCTTACTGATAACGTACTTTAGGTATTCGGTACAGCCAAGCACCTCGACCGACTTCTTGCGTAGTTCCTTGCCGTTGCCAATGGCATTGAACGCGAGGTGGGCCATGTCTGCAATGAAGCGGGCGAGTTCGTCCTGCATTTTAAGTGCGCCGGACAGTGCCTCGCGGTTTACTTCTGCGACCTTCGTGAGATTGCGGATGATGTCCTCATGGTCCGGGGTGTCCCATGCACTTACGAAAACATCCTTGTCTGCGTAGGAAGACGCCATATAGGCCGGCTCGATTACGCGCTCATAGTATTCGCGATCTACCTTTTTCCCGTAACGGTTTTCAAATTCTTGCTGTGTCATGGTGTGTTGTTTTTAAGTGTTCTTGTTTCAAATACCGAGGGCAAATTTAGTCATATTTTTGAAATCTGCAAGCGGTTTTCAAAAATAAAGTGAAAAATTTTGCGGACACGGCGACAACCGCATCCGCAAGTCAGCATCTATAGTACCGGCTACACCTTCCGCCGGAAGAGCGCGACCGGACTGAAGCCGGAGATCTTAATCGCCACGGCGGCAAGGCCGGCGACGGCAAGCAGCGCCAGTGCCCAGCCGGCAGCCCGGCCCCTCCGGATCAGCCGCTTCTCCTTCTCGGTCAGATCCCGCTCGATGTATTCCGTCCGGATCTCGGCCTGCTTCTCCACGGTGACCGTGTCATGGACGGTGACCTGGACCGGGATGTAGACCGTCTGGCCCTTCGTCTCAAGGGTGTGCTCGAGGAAGCCGTCAATCAGGGAAGCATCGGACTTCGCCCAGGCGTTCTCCAGATGGGAGACCGTGTCTCGGGTCACGTTCTTCTCGATGATCACCGGCACCTCGAAGGAGACAGTGTCGTGGACAAGCCGTTCATGAACTTCGACCCGGACGGAGTCGCGGTACTCGATGATCGGCGGCAGGACCTTCGGGCTGCAGGCCGCGAGGATCAGGATGCAAATCATTGCAAGGTTCTTGCAAAGTTCTTGCAAAGTTCTACGCATTGAACTCATACACCTTCTGCTTGATTCCATACTGTGGCAGCACGTCGAAGTGGAGCCAGTTGACGCCGGCCTCCATCCTGACGGGGCACGGGAGCAGGGCGGCATTCTCCTTGATCCGCCGCCGGGCGTCCACCGCCGACATCCCGACGATTGTGAAGTCACCGGCCTTCCCGAGCACATGGGCGGACAGGTAGACGGAGCTCTTATTCCGGACCTCCGGGCATCGGTTGCAGCGCAGGCCCCGCTGGGTCTTCCCCTTTCCGTTGCACCACATCGGAAGACGGATGATGTCCCGGCGGATCACCAGCAGCGCATGAAGGTAGTCGGTATCCAGAAACTGCCACGCCTGCTCTCCCCACTTGGCGAAAGTATGGTCGCAGACCAGTTCCTGGATGTCGAAATACCGGCGTACCTGGGTGAGAATCTCCTCGCGCGTCATTGCTCTTCCTCCCGGTCGTCCGCCTTGACGAACTTCCCGCCTTTGCCGCGGGGCTGGTTCTTCGCCTTGATGCTGAGGAAGCTCGGCACGAGGTCCGGGTTGATGCTACGGACGGCGTCCCTGAGGGCGCGGTTCTCTTCCCGGAGAGTGTCGTTCTCAGCCTCGAGTCGGTCAACCTTTCCGCTGAGTTCACGCACCTCAGACTTGAACCCTTCCACCTGGCTCCGCAGGTCTTCGATGATCGGCCGATAGGCGTCATCAATCACCTTCCGGAGATTGGCGATCTTGTCGGACTCGACCTCCGTCTCCGCCTTGGCGGCGTTGGCTTTCTCCTGCCTGACCTTAGACCGGATGGACAGAATATGCGTCACCCATCCGCCGGCGACCGCTGCGCCGATCATTTCGGTCAGCGTGATAAAGATGTCCTGTTTCATGGCTACGTAACGATTTCGACATAGTTCCCTACCAGGTCAGCGAGATGCCACACGGACTGCGCCAAAGCGCGGACGCAGAGGTAGAGCACGCCTTCCTCGGTGTAGTATTTACCTTCGTCCAGCTGCATATTCAGCACGTAGACGATGGGGTTGTCCTTGGTCCCGGGCTGGTCGTCCTCAGGGACGATCACCCAGAGGGCTGGGGCGTTCTCGGGCTCCCAGCCATCCTGTGTGGCGTGCGATTGCTGGCACCGGTACAGGTGGCCATTCCGAAAGTACCGCCTATCCTTCTCCACCTTGATCCCGGGAATCCACTTTGCGAACAGTTCCTTCGACTGCACGGCCTGGGCGTCAGTCTGGGCGTCGGCGGCCCGCTCGATCTTGTGGCGCATGGCCACGTAGTCTTCCCGTGTCATCATAAGGCGGCCCTCCCCATAAGGATGTCAAGCGCCTCTTCGGCACTGATCTGTCCGGCCGGCTCTTCATGGGCCGCCGGGATCCATTCCTGGACGATGCAGGTCGGATTCTCGAACCAGGCCTCCGTATCGTCCTCGTTTTCCTTCAGCGTGAAGCACGCCTTCTTGTAGCCCAGGGCGTACAGCTCGGCCTCCGTCCGCTTCGCCTTCCGCCGGGTGACCTCGACGCCGTTTTCAACCTGCACAAGGTCGGCAGTTCCGTTGATAATTTTTCCCAGATACATGTCTTGCTTCATTTATGAGTTTTACTATTTCGTCCTCCGCCTTCCGGCGCGGAGTGTATTTCTTCTTGAGGGCACAGATGAGGTGCCCGGGCTCGACCCGGAAGTAGAGCCAGTTCCCGAACTTCCTAAGGACTTCGTCCGCGATCCGGAGCTGGATGTTCCAGGCGCGGCAGTGGCACATGATACCGAAGTAGCTGTTCACGCTCCGGAAGGCGGCGACGGCTCCCTCTTCTGTCACCGGCAGCGATTTGATGCGGGCCCGGCAAGCCCGGACCGTCCGGTTCGAGATGTAGATCCGGTCGCGCTTGACCACACGTCCGCAGGACAGCATACCCTTCTCCACCGGCTGGACGCTGATCTTCCGGGGATGCAGGCGAAGCACGAGCCCGGCAAGCGTCGGTCGGATCGCGTCTATCGCTGCATGGGCCTCCGCGGATGTGGGTGCGATGATGTCGTAGTCATCCACGAAGTGCTGCGCCCGGATCCCGGGTATCCCGGCAAGGATGGAGTCGACCAGCGAGAGCACGATTCCTGCCACAACCTGGGACGGGTACTTCCCGATGGGGAGACCGCATCCAGGCCGAGCGTTCCTCATGACTTTATGCGCCGGCACGTGGTTCCAGGCAGCCACCGGAGACCTGAGCACGACATCCTTCGTTGGGTCGTTGGTAAGGGCGGCGCGAAGCAGGGCAAGCTTCTCTCCCCTGTCGGGGGCATCATAGTACGTGGCGGACAGGGACTCCACAATCCGATAGGCTTGCTCCCGGTTGATCGAGAGGAAGAAACTGGAAATGTCCCGATGCAGATGAACGCACGGCTTAGTGTACCCCTCCGACAGGTCCCTTATATCCTGCAGGATCCTCTCCGCCATTCCCTGGGCGGAGTGTCCGACGCGGTTTCCGTGCGAGATGTCGCCGTTTGCAGCGTGGACGCCGTCGGCGATCGCATTGAACAACGGGGAGACATAATGGTCTACGATGCAGTCCCGATGGTCCGGGGCGAACGCCTCGCGGTAGACGGGATAAGTCAGGATGAAGGCGGACATCGGACTGGGCTTGTACCCACCGGATCCGACCTCCCGGGCAAGGTCATACAGTTCGGGCAGATGGTAGTGGAATCGGGCTGCATCGAAGTTGTGATGCTTGTTCTTGTACGCGCCTTCTTCCGCCGCCAGCCACTCTTCACAATTCTCGATTAACTCCGAGGCGCCCACCACCCTGCAGCGATTGTTCGTATTGTTGTTGTTGCGATTGCCGTTGGAGGTATTGACATACCAGGCGTTGTTCGTACCCTGCCGGGAAGCATGGCGCTCGTCTCCCACTTGGGAAGTAACTTGCCTGTGCGGGCAAGTAGGGAGACCTTTATTTTCGAATTGTCCGCTCATCCTACCGCTTCGGGTTTATGATTCTGACTGTTGGCGTGAGCCATAACCTGTGCCACGATCTCTTCCGTCATCACGTTGATGTCCCCGGCCACCTTTGGCGGCCAGCCCTTCAACGCCGCGACGAAATAAGCCATAGCCTCGAGCTCTTCACAGAGTTCGACGGTCCTTTTGGCGTAGTCTTTCCCGAGAAGCTGCCGGCGGGCATAACGGAACAGGGTGCAGCCATCCTTCAGCATTGCGTCGATGTAGTTGTGCTGGACAATCTTATACGCCTGCTTCCCGTGATGGATCATATAGTTGTTCAGCTCCACCACCTTGTTGATGATGGGGCTGACCAACACCGCCCTGTTCCGTCTGCTCAACATAGCTCCGATGTCACCTTCATCCCTTTCTTATCCCCGTGCTCCGCACGGGCCTGGATTTCTTCGAAATCAATCAAAGCCCCGAGGCGCCCACCACCCAGCAGCGATTGAGCGTAGTGCCGTTGACGCGATTGCCGTAGGAGGTAACGACATACCAGGCGTAGGGCGTACCCTGCCGGGAAGCCGCCCAGATGGTAGCCGCAGTGGGCACAGGATCGAGTACCCAGCCTTCCGTGCTTACCAGGTAGGTCCTCAACGCATTCAGGAGCGTTTTGTTCCAGTAGATCATATCGAGGGCCGACAACGGCGGAAGGACCATGCCCTTGCTCCGGACATACGCGACAGCCGGGCAGTCACCGAACTGATTGACGTTCGTCGGATAGGTGACGAAAGGAGTGATGATGAACCACTTCCCGCTCACGGCTATCGCCTCCGCGCCCTTCGCACCGGGCGCGAGCACCGGCTTGGACGCGGAGTTGACGCCGGTATCGTTCATGTTGATACCATTGGCCTTCTGGTTGGCGTACAGGGTGTTCCTGAGCGTGTCCGTTAGACAGGACGTAGCATTGCCCTTGTGGACGTTGTTCGCATTGTACTTTGCGAGGATCCCAGAGTTCACGCCTCCGATCCAGAAGTACATGTCCTCGCCGGCAGCCGCTTGCGCGCCGGAGGCGTTCAGGATCTCCACGGTGGTGTAGGTTCCGTCTGCGGCTGTCGTCGTGAGGCCGGAGTCGATTGCGAAGCGGTGACGGTACCACTCCGTGAGCGTCCAGCAGATCTCCGTCCACTCGGCGAAGGTCTTATCGTCGTCGCCCGCATTTGTGTACGGGAAGCCCTTAGGCACACGGAAGGTCTGTCCGGTCTGTCCGGCCGTCAGGACCCACTCGTCGGTCTCATCGTCCGCCACGATGCTCCATGCACCGCCGTTGATGGCGTCCGTCCCACTGTCCGCGGCCGTGATGGCCATCATGGTACTGTAGGGAGAGTGAGGCAGGCTCGCCGCGGTATCGAGCGCAGAGCCGTCCAGTTTTGAGAGCTGGCCCTGGAAGTTCTCCCAGGTCATCTTGACCACAGATCCGTCGCGCAGGGTCCATGCGTAGCCCTTCGGGGAGACTGTCATGGCCGTGTGGTCGTAACCAGCCGCCACGAAGAGCGCGTTCCACTGGGCCACCGTATAGAGCTTGTCATCGCTGCCCCAGATATTCAGCAGATCATTCGAGGCGACGTTATCCGTGGCGTCAGCACTCTTCCGGACGGTCGTAGCGCCCGGCTCGAGCACCTGCGGGTACTGCAGGGCCGCAAGCGCCGCGGAAGGCGTGGAATAGGGCGCCGGATTGCCGATGTGGGCGTTCAATCCGGCGAGGACGGCGGGGTCGGATCCACCGCCGCCACCGTTCTGTTTCAGATAGAAATCGATGATCATGGCGCGGTGCTATTAGTAGATTACCTCAACGGTCGAAGTGTTACCGTAGAGCATGAACCAGGTCCCGGGGGTGAAGTTGATCACCTGCAGGTTCTCGAGCGCGGGGGTTTCCTCGGCCCAGGGAGTGAAGTTCTCACCGTCAGCGGAGAACTTGAGGGTGAAGGCGTCCGGGGAGACGACAGCGAAGCGGGTGCCCTCGATCTGGAAGGGCTCGGCGCCGTAGATTACTTTCTTTGCCATAATATTGTTGTTTTTGAGTTAGTTCTGTATCTTTGTGTTGTGGCGCATCCAAGGAGGTGCGCTTCATTGCGGCGCATCCAAGGAGATGCGCTTCACGGGGGCGCATCCAAGGAGGTGCGCCGCCTTCTTTTTACAGCAGTTCAAACAATATGCTGCCCCTCGGCACACTGCTGTGTGCCTTATACATTCTCGTCGTCAAGGGAGCAACCCGGCTATACAGGTATCGGGGGACTCCCGCTATGCTGCCCGTGTCATCATGCAGCGCCCGATTCGGGTCATACAACTCCCAAAAAGCTGGATTGCTCGTCCTGACGGCGAAGCCGAAATGGATCTTGTCCTTCGTTTTTTGCGGATCAACCTTTCCGCTAAAGCCAAACTTAATGAAATCCGGACCCAGTTGGGACACACGACGGAGCCAATCCTCATAATCCTGGCTTAATGTTCCTCCGCCGGAGATCTGGCAATAGGTTCGTGCGATGCCATCCCGCAGCTCGCTCTCGGCCACGGCGACGGAGCCGTCTTCCGGCGTGAGTTCCATGACAAAGGCGGCATTCGCTGTGTGGCCATGCCCACACGCGAGGAACCATCCTTTCCGGTGGGCCTTCCTGCTTCCACCGTTTCCGTTCCTCTTGCGGTACACCATCAGGCACACCTCAACAGGAAACCCGGCTTCGAGAAGTGGATGCCGTAAGAAGAAATACGGTGCACCCGGACTTTGGCTCGTTGAGTTTGCTTGTAAACAAAACCTCTTGACGGAAGGAGCGACATGAAGCATCTGCGTCGGTAGCCTCATGACGACCTCCGCCACGTCGTCGTCGATGGCGTCGAGGGTGGCCTTGTTGTAGTGCGTATGGGCGTCCCGCGCTGCGTCATCCCAGGTGGTCTGCTTCGCCTTTGTTGGGATCTCCAAGGTATTGTCGAGAGTTACGTTGATGGTGCCGGAGCCCGTCACCGGAGACCCGGACACGGAGAACCCCGAAGGCATAAGGAGGCCGACGCTGGTGACGGTGCCGCCACCAGTCTCACCGCCACCGCCAGACGAAGAGGATCCTCCAGACGATGCGGTCCCGCCCTTGTACACTACCTCCGTCACATCCTGCCCTGAGATCGTCACGGAAGACGCTGGAAGCGACAGGAGCTCCACCGTCATCTCGCAGTTGAGCAAGTCCCATTCCGCCGTCTGGACGAGGTAGTTGTCGCCGTTGCTGTCACGCATCACGAAGGGCATCAGGCCCCCGGCGGGGACGTTCAGCACGCCGGTCTTCCGAAGCCTGGGGACGGCGCAGCTCTTGGCGTAGTCCGCGCCGACCTGGTCGAACACGCTGATATAGCCGCCACCGAAGCTCTGCAGCACGCCGTACATGAACTCGACCGGGGTGTTGTAGAACCCCTGACCCACCGGGAGAAAGACGGAGTTGACATCGTCCGCTTCGTCCCGCGCGCCATTGTCGATGCTGAACACATCACGATAGCCCGCGATTTGCTCCTCGAACGTCAGGGAGGCGTTATGGACAAGGAGCGGGATGTTCGACGAGTCGCGGCTGATCCGCACGGTGAGCGAACTCGCCATCGCATAGCTCCTGCCGCCTGTCGAGAGCAGTGGGATCTCCACCTCGAAGAGGGTGCAGCCCGCCTCCCCCTCGTTGTATACGGGCGCGGGGAGGTCCACCGTCAGGGAGCCCGCCGTCGAGCTCCATACATACTCGTCGTTACTGTTCTTGATCAGGTACCTCGTGCCGGTGCCGCCATAGTTGCGAAGGTCCGCTACGATCTGTACCGAGGCGGTGCCGGCCGTGCTGGCGGCGGATGCTGTCGGACGGTATTGCCGGAGATTGATCACCAGCTTCAGCCGGCGGCGGACTGCCTCCGCGAAGGTCAGCGTCTGACGGATAAATCCATTCTGGGCCGTAATCTGGTACGCACCGAGGCTGCTGTTATAGGATGCGCTCGACTTCTGCCAGCCACTGTCGGACGTCATACCTCCGTTGACCAGACCGTCCTTGTAATGGGCGTCCGAAACGACGGTGAGCCGCTTGCAGGCTGGCTTCACCTGCGCCGTCAGTTGGCCGACGGGCCACCAGTCGTAGTGCTGCATGGAGCCGAAGGCCTGGGGCACGACCGTAGTGTCCGTACCATAGGGGTCCCTCCGGATCGTCACGGCGGCGCCGGGCTCCACATCGGTCTCCCGGATGATCTGCCAGAGGTTGACCCCGCCTTCGTCGATACTCTGGAACAGGTCCGCGTGGAGGGAATCCAGGATGGACGTCAGCACTTCATAGCAGGACTTGCCTGCAAGATGGTCCATGTCTACGATGGCAAGGTCGAAGAAGTCCGCTGCCGGCACCGCGCTTGAGCCGCCGGCTGTCAGGGTGTTGTTGTTATGCCAGTAGCTGGTCCGCAGACCTGTCTTTCCCAGTAGCGCGTCGAGAATGATACTAAGTGGTTGCGCTCCCAGCGGCTCATATAAGTACCTACGCAGCTCGCCCAGGCCGTCCGTAGCAACGATCTGCACGTCATAGGGCGGCGCGATGTCTGGCTCGGCGTATAACTCCGGAGAGATGAACCCGTAGAACAGCCACCTGTTGGTCTGACTGCTGACTACGTGCACCCGGAACAGGAGAGGACTGGAGGTGTAGAACTCCGCGAACTCCCCGTCCACATGACACTCCGCATAGATCTCCAGGGACGTGCCGCAGACGTGGCCGTTCCGCTCCCTCTTCAGGATGGGCGCCTGCCCCAAGGCACGCTGGATCACGTCCCCTGTGTAACCGTCCTTTTCGATGATGATCCAGAACTCTTCGCCGTTCTGTGACTGGAAGGTAAACTGATATTTGGTACCGTATGCCATTAGGTCGTATGCGATTTGCGATTATTCTCCTGATCAATCACGGCCAACAGCTGGCTACCCTGACCCACCAAGGTGCCGGTAACCTGCACGCTAAAGCCGCGCTCCTGGTATTCGCGGGAGCCGGCGCTGGATCCACGGCCGTAGCTGGAAGAGGCGACGTTTCCGGATGCGGAATAGTTACCGGATGCTGCGTTCTTCAGTGACGTCTTCAGCGCGGATCCGATGGCTACGAGAGCAGCACCGGCAGCGATGGCGCCGATGCCGGACATCGTGGTCAAAGCCATCTTCGCAGCCTCGACTGCGATACCCTCCTGCATGATGGTCTTACCGACGGCCACAGCTATATCACCCAGGGCGCCCAGGGCCGCGTTGCCGAAGTTGCCCCAAGCGTTCTCTCCGTTGATGAGGTCCCCGATGAGGGAGCCGATAGCGACGGCGCCATCCGCGGCCAGATCCGTAAGGGAGGATTTCAAGTCTATAATAGCTTTGCTTACCTGCTCCACCTGCCCAGTATAACCGGCGAGGGCTATACTCGCGTTTGTAGTGGCTCCCGGCATACTGATACCAGACGCGCCGAGGTTGTACAGTTCCGGCCGCGCAGCTATATCTTGGTCTATACCTTCCGCAATAGCCTTACGAACCTGATCTAACTGTCTTAACTGCTCTTTGAGTGCTTCTGTTGACGCACGAGTGGCAGATGTAAGGCTGTTCTGCTGGCGCAGCAGGGACTTCAGCTCGCCGTTCATCTGGGCCACCAGATTGTTGGCCTTGATGCGCTGCTGGTTGGCCCTGTCGATCTGCTCCGGGGTGGAGGCGGTAAGGCTATTTTGCTGCTCCATCAGGTCCGCGATCTCGCTCTCGATGTCGTACTGCTCCGTGTACTTCTGGCGGATCAGATCCTGTGCCTCGGCAAGGGCCTCGGAGCGCTCCGTCGTCGAGTTGGTCTTGTCCCAGATGATGTTCTTCAGCTCCGTGATCCTGTTTTCCTTGTCAGCCAGGTCCACCATCATGTCCGAGCGCTGCCGCTCCAGTTGGTATATCTGATCGGCGATATCCGCGGCCTCCGTCGCTACCGCATTGGCGGCCTTCATCTGCCCGATCGTCTCCTTCCAGAATCCCGGATCTGCGATGCCAAACAAAGACGTGGACAGGTCGTTCCCCTGGTTGACGAGGAGACTGCCTAACACGGCGCCGGCACCGGCCTTGATCTTCTCCAGGCCCGACATAAAGTTCGCCATCGCCCTCCCTTGGGCAGAGTTGAGGTCGAAGAAGAACTGCCGGTAGGTCGACACATACGCAGCGGTCGCCATCTCGATGTTGGCCCCCGCCACTGTCTTCTTGAAATTCTCGGCGGTCGCCTGGAGCGCCTTGAACGAAGCTAATGCAGCGCCCAATCCGAGGCCGGCGACGCCCAGCTTGACACTATCCAACCCGGCAACCATCTCCCCGAAGGCCTTGACACCAGCGTTCCCGCTCTTCGACAGCTCCGTCCCGAGACCCTTCACGCTGGACGTCATCTGACCCAGCTTCCCGGTGTTGACGCCAAAGGCCTCACCAAGCTGGCCCATCGCCTGCTCGGTGGTCTTCTGGAAGTCCCGCACCGCGGTCTTCGCCTGCCTGGTCCCCGCCACGAACTTCGATGAGTCCGAGGTGTAGGTGACCTTCATGTTTGGCTGGTTGTTAGGCATCGCCAATTCTCTTTAGAAATTCTCTTGCCTTCTGGTCCCGCTCTTCCTGGGTCCATCCGGATACTTCTTTTTCAACATCTCTCTCGGGCTTCTCGTCCCACGGCATCTCCCAGAATTTCGCTGGATCCGTGATACGGTCCGATGGCTTCAACTGGACATTGAAAAGACGGAGCGCTGCGCCTCGGACCAGCTCGCCGAGATGCCGGCGCTCCGCTATCCGCTCTTCCTGGTATGCGGCCATAGCTTCCAGGAAATGCGACAGACGCAAGCGGTCGAACTCCGCCGGGCTAAGATGCAGGAAGGCAATCGCCCATCCGCGCGCCCGGCCTATCGTCAGAGCCGTGGCTCCGTCGCTTTTTTTTTGCCGCCTTTAGGATCCTGTTCAATGTCCGGCACCACCTGGGCGCGGAAGACGGGCTCGAACTGATCCACCAGCGCCTTGTAGTCAGGCCTGCGCATGTGCCACAGATCCTCAGGCGTGATGTCAAGCTCGACTCCGTCAAGGGCTGCGCCCTCCGCCAGGGCAAGCCAGATCAGCATCAGCATGTCACCGGGGCGGCCGAACTGAACAGAAGCCAGATCGGTCTCCCCTTGTGACCGCAGATACTGGTCGAGTACCAGCATGTCTACCTCGACGCGGTACTCCTTGCCCTTGATGGTAATGCAGTCAGCCATACTAAGAAACAGCCGTCATGGCGCCCGTCACCTTGAAGGTCGCGGAGAAAGTGGTGTCGCTGTCAGGATCCGCGGGCGAGCTCTCAGAGTAGCCTGTCATCACGCAGTTACCCTGGTAGTTCGCACCGGACCCACGATCATAGACGAAAGCGATGATGGCATCCGAGCCAG
>Ga0310697_10004865_pt1 | contig 13166 bp, 7 predicted proteins | sample 172DNAGHGlowgp2_FD_203883 | JGI IMG/M metagenome (GOLD analysis project Ga0310697, IMG submission 203883) | Sheep rumen microbial communities from Palmerston North, Manawatu-Wanganui, New Zealand - 1728 DNA GHGlow gp2 (v2) (version 2) | ecosystem: Host-associated > Mammals > Digestive system >...
CCGTCATCGAATACATGGTCGGCCTCTACGACGGCGAAGACGGTTATGCCAAGGACGATATCGACCACTTGGGCAACCGCCGCACCCGTTCTGTGGGCGAACTCCTCGCTAACCAGATTTCTGTGGGTCTTTCCCGCATGTCTCGCGTCATCCGCGAGAACCTCTCCCTCCACAACGACGACGAACAGACCACTCCGCGCGACCTCGTGAATACCCGCACGGTTTCCTCTGTTGTCCAGGCGTTCTTCGGTTCCAGCCAGCTCTCGCAGTTCATGGACCAGATGAACCCGCTTTCGGAACTTACCCACAAGCGTCGTCTTTCCGCTCTCGGTCCCGGTGGCCTTTCCCGTGAACGTGCGGGCTTCGAAGTCCGTGACGTGCACTACACGCACTATGGCCGCCTCTGCCCGATCGAGACTCCGGAAGGCCCGAACATCGGTCTTATCAACTCCCTCGCGTCTTACGCCATCGTGAACCACTATGGCTTCATCGAGACTCCGTACCGCATTGTCGGTCTTGTCGACTTCAAGGACGCCCAGGGCAATATCGTGAAGTTCCCGGAAGCCAAGTGGCACTTCGGTATCTTCAAGGCCTTCGTGCACGACCCGCACTACTTCCTTTCCCAGCAGGAACTCACCCGCAAGGAAATGGACTCCATCCGCATGAACCTCGACAACCGCCAGCGCGACCTGTTCGACTCGTTCGCCGGCAAGGTGTTCCAGTTCAGCGATGCCGAAGGCGAAGTCCGTTACTTCAAGAACGGTTTCGAACTCGATGGCTTCAGCGGCAAGGCCGACTACGTACAGGCCAGCAGCTCCATCGACCAGGTCGTTTCTGACTTTATCACTTACCTCACCGCCGACGAAGAAGACGCCTTCAAGGTGGCTCCGGCTTCTACCGAGCTCACCGACGACAACCGCTTCAAGGAAGAATACGTCATCGTCCGCGACAAGAGCGAATACCCGCACGTGCTCCGCCAGGACAGCATCGAAATCGACGACATGGATGTCGAACGCATCGACCTCATGGACGTGGCCCCGATGCAGATCGTGTCCGTGGCCGCTGGCCTCATCCCGTTCCTTGAACACGATGACGCTAACCGTGCTTTGATGGGTTCTAACATGCAGCGCCAGGCTGTGCCTCTGCTCCGTGCGGAAGCCCCCGTGGTGGGTACCGGCCTCGAACGCCGCGCCGCCCTCGACTCGGGTACGGTTGTCCGTGCCAAGCACGACGGCCGCGTGACCTTCGTTGACGCCCGCAACATTACTGTGCAGCGCGGCAACATGGTGAATGGCAACTTCGAGCCGCTCACCGGTCTCGGCGAAAACTACGAATTCCTCGGCAAGGATCCTATCGACAACTACACGCTCCGCAAGTTCGAGCGCAGTAACCAGGATTCCTGCGTGAACCAGAAGCCGATCGTGAACGTGGGCGACTTCGTCAAGGCTGGCGACGTGCTGGCTGACGGTGTGTCTACCGACCACGGCGAACTGGCCCTCGGTAAGAACATCCTCATCGGCTTCCTCCCGTGGAACGGTTACAACTACGAAGACGCCGTTATCATCTCGGAAGAACTCGCCATCAAGGATACCTTTACTTCCATCCACATCGAAGAATACGAACTCGATGTCCGCGAAACCAAGCGCGGTCCGGAAGAACTCACTCGCGAAATCCCGAACGTCGGTGAAGATGCTCTGCGCAACCTCGACGAGAACGGCGTTATCCGCGTGGGTGCCGAAGTCGGTCCGGATGACATCCTCGTGGGTAAGGTTACCCCGAAGGGCGAAACCGAACTCTCTCCGGAAGAACGTTTGCTCCGTGCCATCTTCGGCGAAAAGGCCGGCGACGTGCGCGACTCCTCCCTCAAGGCTCCTCCGGGCATGAAGGGCGTGGTTCTCGAAACCCGCATCTTCTGCAAGAAGGAAAAGTCCGACAAGAAGAGCAAGGAAAAGGATCAGGAAACCATCGAGAGCATCCGCTCCAACTTCCAGACCCAGATCGACAAGATCAAGGAATCTTGCCGTGAACACCTGCTCGAACTTCTCGGCGGCAAGGCTGCCGGCAAGGTGATGGACAACGAAACTCATGAACTCCTGATCCGCGAAGGCCAGACCTACACGGCTCAGAACCTCACCGCTATCGACGTGACCAAGGTGTCGCCGGCTTCTACCTTCGTGGTGGGTGACGACGAACTCCAGGAACAGGTGCTTTCGCTCGTGATTGTCGCCCGCGACAACCTCGACACCCTGACCCGCACGATGGAAAAGGAAATCGACAAGGTCACCAAGGGCGACGAACTCAAGCCGGGCGTTCTGAAGAGCGTCAAGGTCTACATCGCCAAGAAGCGCTGCCTCTCTATCGGTGACAAGATGGCCGGTCGCCACGGTAACAAGGGCGTTGTCTCCAAGATCGTTCCGGTCGAAGACATGCCGTTCACCGAAGACGGTCGTCCGCTCCAGATCCTCCTGAACCCGATGGGCGTGCCTTCCCGTATGAACATCGGTCAGGTGCTTGAAGTTCACCTGGGCTGGGCTGCCAAGACTCTCGGCTTCAAGGTTTCTACGCCGGTGTTTGACGGTGCCAAGTTCGAGGACATCTGCAAGGAACTCGAAAAGGCTTACCAGAAGAACCCAATCGTGAACTACGAAATGGATCCGGAACACGATAAGATTATCGGTAAGGCCAAGCTCTATGACGGCCGCACCGGTGAAGCCTTCCTGAACCCGGTCACCATCGGTTATATGTACTACCTCAAGCTCGGCCACTTGGTGGACGACAAGATCCACGCCCGTTCTATCGGTAGCTACGCCCTCGTGACGCAGCAGCCGCTCGGCGGTAAGAGCCAGTTCGGTGGCCAGCGCTTCGGTGAAATGGAAGTGTGGGCCATGGAAGCTTACGGTGCCGCATACACCCTGCAGGAACTCCTCACCGTCAAGTCTGACGATGTTACGGGTCGTTCCATGGTGTACGATGCCATCGTCCACGGCAAGAACACGCCGAAGCCGGGCATCCCCGAGTCCTTCAACGTTATGATTCGCGAAGTTCATTCTTTGGGTCTTGATATCGAGACCATTGGAGATAAGTAATATGTCCGAAGAAATGATGGAAAATCAAGAAAATTCCGGCGATATTTCAATTCATCTCGCCGCTCCGGACCTGATCCGTTACTGGTCTTACGGTGAAGTCACCAAGCCCGAGACTATCAACTACCGTACATTCAAGCCGGAACGCGATGGTCTTTTCTGCGAAAAGATTTTCGGACCTGTCAAGAACTGGGAATGCAACTGCGGTAAGTTCAAGCGCGCTCGCTACAAGGGCGTTATCTGCGACCGCTGCGGTGTGGAAGTGACTCACTCCCGCGTCCGTCGCGAACGCATGGGCCATATCGAACTCGCCATTCCTCTCGCACACACCTGGTTCGTCCGTAACCAGCCGTGCGTGATTGGTGCTCTCCTTGGCCTCAACACCAAGGACCTCGAACAGGTTATCTACTACGAACGCTACGTCGTTATCGACAAGGGCGATGCCGAACTCGAAGAGAACACTCTCATCGACGAGAACGCCTACCAGGACCTCGTCGCCGAAGGCCGTACCTTCGACGCCCGCATGGGTGCTTCCGCCATCAAGCTCTTGCTCGACAAGCTCGACCTCACGGCCCTTTCCGCCAAGCTGCGTGACCAGGCTCGTTCCAGCTCCAAGACGAAGGTGGACGATGCCATCAAGCGCCTCAAGGTTGTGGACGCCTTCCGCAAGTCCCAGATGGAAAGCTTCCGTAGCTACTACAACAATCCGGATTCTTCCCGCGACAACGGCAAGGCATGGCTTAAGGGCCTCGCCGAAGCTGTTGCCGAATTCAAGGCCGACTACGAAGCCAACCACAGCGACTTCGTGCTCGTCGACGCCTACGAAGAATTCCGCCGCAAGTACCCGAACGAAGTTCGCCTCCTCGCGAACCAGCCGTCTTGGATGATTCTCGACGTGCTTCCGGTGATTCCGCCTGACCTGCGCCCGCTCGTTCCGCTCGAAGGCGGCCGCTTTGCGACCTCCGACCTGAACGAACTCTACCGTCGCGTCATCAACCGCAACAATCGCTTGAAGAAGCTCATCGACATCCGTGCCCCTAACGTGATTCTCTGCAACGAAAAGCGCATGCTCCAGGAAGCCGTCGACCAGCTGTTCGACAGTGGCCGCCGTACCGCACGTACTGGCAGCGCGCGCCCGCTCAAGAGCCTCGCAGAACTCCTCAAGGGTAAGCAGGGTCGCTTCCGTATGAACCTTCTCGGTAAGCGTGTGGACTACTCCGGCCGTTCCGTCATTGTGGTGGGCCCGGAACTCCAGATGCACCAGTGCGGTCTGCCGAAGCGCATGGCTCTCGAACTTTACAAGCCGTTCATTATCCAGCGCCTGGAAGAAGACGGCATCGTTTACACGCTCAAGTCCGCCAAGAAGTACGTTGACGCTGAACGCCCCGAAGTGTGGGACATCCTCGAAGAGATTATCGAGGACCACCCGGTCATGCTGAACCGCGCTCCGACGCTTCACCGCTTGGGTATCCAGGCCTTCTATCCGAAGCTTATCGAAGGTAACGCCATCCGCCTCCACCCGCTCGTCTGTACCGCATTCAACGCGGACTTCGACGGTGACCAGATGGCTGTGCACCTCCCGCTTTCGTTCGAAACCCAGCTTGAATGCCGCGTGCTCATGCTGTCTTCGAACAACATCCTGCACCCTGCTTCCGGTCAGCCGATTGCTGTGCCGGGCCAGGACATCGTGCTCGGTCTGTACTACCTGACCAAGCCGCGTCCGGGTCGCAAGGGCGAAGGCATGCACTTCTACGATTCTGCCGAAGCCATCCGCGCTTACGAGAACGAAGTTGTCGACCTGAACGCTACCGTCTACCTCAAGCTCCCCGCTGGTCGCAAGATCTACATGGGCGCCCTCGAGAAGGATTGCGTGTGCGTGCGTGAAATCGCCGACGACAACGGTAACCTCGAAGAGAATGTCAAGGCTGGCGAAAAGGTCAAGTTCCTTACCCTCAAGGAAGACAACGTCATCAAGACGACTGTCGGTCGAATCATCTTCAACGAATTTGTTCCCAACGAACTCGGTTATGCTAACGAGACCTTCGGCAAGAAGGTTATCGCCAAGTCCATCGACGACCTGTACCGCCGTACCGGCAACCGCGTGACTGTCGAATACCTCGACAACCTCAAGGCCAACGGTTACAAGTGGGCAACCCGCGCCGGTTCCTCTGTGGCTATCGCCGAAATGGTGATCCCGGAAGAGAAGCAGGCCTTGCTCGATGCCGCTACCGAAAAGGTCAACGAAATCCGCAGCCTTTACGAAGACGGCGTGATTACCGACGGTGAACGTTACAACCAGATCATCGACGTGTGGTCCAAGACCACGAGCGATGTTGCTGCCAAGCAGTGGGATTTGCTCTCTCACGACCGTGACGGCTTCAACCCGGTGTACATGATGGCTGACTCTGGCGCTCGTGGTAGCCGCCAGCAGATTATGCAGCTGTCCGGTATGCGCGGTCTGATGCAGAAGCCTATCAAGCAGCTCGGCGGTCAGGAAGTTATCGAAAACCCGATTAAGTCCTGCTTCCGCGAAGGCCTGAACGTGATGGAATACTTCATCTCGTCTCACGGTGCTCGTAAGGGTCTTGCCGATACCGCTCTTAAGACGGCTGACGCTGGTTACCTTACCCGTCGTCTCGTGGACGTGGGCCAGGACCTCGTTGTTACCGAAGCTGACTGCGGCACTACCAACGGCATTGAAGTTTCCGCCTTCAAGGACGGCGACGATACCGTTATCCCGTTGGAAGAACGCTTGCTCGGTCGCGCCCCGGTCGAAGACATCAAGCACCCGGTTACGGGCGAAGTGATTGTCAAGGCTGGCGAACTCGTTACCGAACGTGACCTCCCGAAGATTTCTGCTACCGGTCTCGAACACATCAAGATGCGTTCCGTGCTTACCTGCGAATCCCGCAATGGCGTGTGCTCCAAGTGCTACGGCCGTATGCTGGCGTCCGGCCGTCCGGTCGACCTCGGCGAAGCCGTGGGCGTGCTTGCAGCCCAGTCCATCGGTGAACCGGGTACGCAGCTTACCCTCCGTACGTTCCACATCGGTGGTGCTTCTTCCCGTTTGACTGTCGAGAACAACAAGAAGGCCGTCGTCGATGGTCGCGTCGAACTCGAACAGGTCGTTACCGTGGACCACGAGGGCCAGAAGATTGTTACGAGCCGCATGGCCGAACTCGTCATCTTCGACAACACAGGCATTAACAAGGGTCGTTACCAGATTCCGTACGGTGCTATCATGCACGTCGAGAACAACGCCCAGGTCAAGAAGGACCAGGTGATGTTCGAATGGGATCCGTATAACAGCCCGATTATCACCAACGTGGCCGGCAAGGTCAAGCTCGTCGACCTCGTTGAAAACAAGACATTCCGTGTAGAAAAGGACGAAAACACCGAAGTCGAAACCTGGATCGTTATTAGCGAGAAGCATGGCGGCAGCGCAAAGCAGCTGCGTCCGGCCATCAGCATTATCGACGAAACCGGTGCCAAGGTTGGCCACTTCATGTTGCCGGACGGCGCTATCTTGACCGTTCACGATGGCGACAAGGTGACCGTCGGTTCTACCGTTGCAAAACTCCCGCGTGCCGCAGGTAAGACCCGCGACATTACCGGTGGTCTTCCGCGCGTTGCCGAGCTCTTCGAAGCCCGCAAGCCGAAGAATACCGCCGTGCTCGCCCCGATTGACGGTCTCGTCACGATGGGCAAGGAAGTGCGCAACAACCAGGAAGTTATCATCAAGATGGACGACAAGGAAGAGAAAGTGCTGGTTCCCCGCGGCGTCCACTTGGCGGTCAACGAAGGTGACCGTGTCCGCGCTGGTCAGAAGATCAGCGAAGGCAGTGCAGACCCGCACGATATCTTGGCTATCCTCGGACCTGAAGAGGTCCAGCGTCACTTGGTGAACGAAATCCAGGCGGTGTACCGCCTGCAGGGTGTGGCTATCGCAGATAAGCACATCGAATGTATCGTCCGCCAGATGATGCGCAAGGTGAAGGTCAAGGAATCCGGCGATTCCGAACTGCTTCCGGGCGAAGAGATATCCAAGGCACGCCTGCGCGCCGAGAACGACCGTCTGGTCGCTCAGGGCAAGGCTCCGGCGACCTTCACGCCGATGCTCCTTGGTATCACTAAGGCCTCCTTGGCGACAGACAGCTTCATCTCTGCCTGCTCGTTCCAGGAAACCACGAAGATCCTTACCCGCGCTTCTATCGAAGGGCAGGTTGACCCGCTCATGGGCCTCAAGGAGAACGTGATTATGGGCCGCCTCATTCCGTGCGGTACTGGTGCCCGCCACCTGAGGAACGTCCAGGTGGTTGATGCCGATGCCGAGGCGGAAGAACGCCTGCGTTTGCAGAATGTGCATGCCGAATACGGTAACGCTGACTCCGGAATTCAGATGATTGACACCGATATGGGTGCATCTGATGACGAGGATGTAGACTAATTTCGGTTATGTACTTGAAAAATTTGGAAAAAGAACTATATTTGCACTCCAAAATCTAGGAGATTAATAGTGCCTACTATTCAACAGCTCGTCCGCAACGGACGTGAACAGATCAGCAACAAGACCGCTTCCGTGGCCTTGAAGTCCTGCCCGCAGAAGCGCGGTGTTTGCACCCGCGTGTACACCAGCACCCCGAAGAAGCCGAACTCTGCTCTTCGTAAGATTGCCCGTGTGCGCCTTTCCAACAAGATGGAAGTTACCGCTTACATCCCCGGTGAAGGCCACAACCTCCAGGAACACTCCATCGTGCTCATCCGCGGTGGTCGTGTGAAGGACGTTCCGGGTGTTCGTTACCACATCATCCGTGGTGCCCTCGATACCCAGGCTGTCAACGGTCGTCAAAACGGCCGCTCCAAGTACGGTGTTAAGAAGAAAGGTGCCGCTCCGGCCAAGAAGTAAGGAAGTAGTATATGTCTAGAAGAAGAAAGGCTCTCCATCGCTCCATCCTCCCGGATCCGCGTTTCAAGTCTGTCCTCGTCACCGAACTCGTCGGTGTCGTGCTCAAGCAGGGTAAGAAGACCATCGCCGAACAGATCGTCTACACCGCCCTTGACCTCCTCGACAAGAAGGTCGAAGGCAAGGAAACCCCGCTCGAGAAGTTCGAAATCTGCCTCGAGAACATCAAGCCCCGCGTCGAAGTCAAGTCCCGCCGCGTCGGTGGTGCCAACTACCAGGTTCCTATGGAAGTTGCTCCGGACCGCGCCAAGGCTCTCGCTCTCCGCTGGCTCCTCGATGCCGCCCGTAACCGCAACGAACCGAACATGGCTGACCGCCTTGCTGCCGAACTCGTTGCTGCCAAGAACGGTGAAGGCAACGCTGTCCGCAAGAAGAACGACACGCACAAGATGGCCGAAGCCAACAAGGCTTTCGCTCACTTCCGTTTCTAATTCTTGCTTTAGCACAGAATATCCTAGAGGAAGGGCTCGCTTACAAAGCGAGCCTTTTCTGTTTCAAAGTCCTAATTGAGTCTACAGTGTGGCCTATTGCGTCATCAAGACGAAGTCTCGAACTACTTTACCGTCGAGATGGACCAGAAGCATAGGGACACCGACATCGAAGCGACATGGCTTGGCATTGTCAAAAGCCGCAAAGGCTATTGATGGAATTGTACGGGTACTGAATTTTTTTATTTATTTTGTGGAAAAGTTGGCATCTTTTTATATGGAGCGAGGCGCTTGTTTTGTGGGTAAATGCTTCTTGAAAAAAATTGTAATCTTGCTGATTGCTCTTGGCGGCTTGCTTGTAACAGGTTGTGCCGTTTTAACCAATGGATTATCAGGTTCACTGTACATTGAGTCGTCGAAAGTCCAGCAAATCATAGATAAAGCGGAGTACCCAGCGAAAAGGATGCAGGAGTTGAAGGACGATCCCGTTGGGGCGCCTTTGGTTAAATCCTATGAGATGTTTGCTGCTTTGATGGAGCAGAAAAACATGGATTCTTCCCTGGTTGATTCTATGCGACTTTCAAGAAGGGCGTTCTTTGAGCCGTGGAAGCGGGTCTCCGATTCCATCTGCAATTCGGCAAGCGGTGAATTGTCCCTTGAAATTCGCGCAGTTTACGAGGCTGCATTTCGGTTTGGGATTGAATCTGACTATGACTACCTTCTCAAGGAGCAGGACAGCCTTCATTATGAAGAACGTAAGGATGTTTCCTTCGAGGATAAGGTGGAGTTTCTAAAGTCGTCTGGACTCGGGGAAATGATGGCACACTTCTTTGTTGTCAGGCAGGATGTTCCCTATTTTGTTAAACCAGCGAAGACTCTTAATGAGTTGGAGACGTTAGTTACGTCTCCATGGGAGGAACGGGAAAAATACAAGGTTACCAATATGGCTTGTATGGAAAAGAACCCCCTGGGGCAGGAGACTTTGGTGCTCACAAAGGAATACTCCACTTTGTTGGATGCCTTTATGGGCGTGGATCCGAAGTATGCGTTCCCGTTTTCGGGTTCTAATTTGAAGGAAGATTTCCTTATGGTGGCTATTTCAGTCGTGAGCAGGCATTGGGGGCATGGTTTTCACTATGAATCCTTTCCGGCAATCATGAGCGTGGTCTTTAACGAAAATCGCACTTTGGCGATACTGAACGTGATGGGCAGTTTTAATACTGGTGGTTTCTATAGCCTTGAGAAAAGAGACGGGGTATGGAAAGCTGTAGCGCATAAAAACACGTGGATTATGTAATGGGTAGCTAAATGAAATTTAATTTATACATAATCTTGTTTACTTGTGTGGTTCTAGTAGGCTGCACTTTAAGTGGCGTTCAACGTTATAAGGAAATTTCCGCTCAAGGGACCTCGACGGTTGCCGTACTTTGTGAATATCAGTCTTTATGCGAATCTAAGGAAGATTACTTTAGTGAGGAAAGAAAAGTTAAGGAGATGGTTGAAGGTGCTTTTGCGTCTAGAGGATTTCGGGTGGTTCCTTTTAAGGCGCTGGACCAGACATTAGACTATATGGTTGTGCTAGAATCGGAGAACAAGTATAATGGAGATTATATAAAGATTGCCTTGGTGGATTACAAGTCCAGGGAGATTGCTGGTCGCATGAGTTACGTACCTCTGTCCGCAATGACCCAGGAGACGATGAATAACCTGGTGGAAGAAATGCTCAAGTCCCCGATAGTTCATTCGAATTCCGGTGTGAAGCTGAAGTGATTCCTGTCTTCTGGCCTTGAACTACTTACGAGAAAACCCCATGGTTGAAACCATGAGGCTTTGCTGTTTGGCTATTGCGCAGCGTGTCTTGGTACTGCTTAGCGGACGATGTCAAGTTTGAAGATACTGCGTGAGTTTGCGTTGGGAACGTTGATGGAGTGCTCGCCCGGGGTAAAGTGCCGCACGGTGCTCTGCCACAAAATACGGCCCTGATGGTCGAACTGCACGACGCTTGCGGTCATGGCGCGGTCGACCTGCAAAAGCAACTTGCCGCCCTGCTGCCTAAACGAAAACTTGTCTGTAATCCCGCCGGTGCGGATGGCGGTAGTGCTGCTGGACGAACTGACGGAACTTGACGATTCGATAACCGCTTCGCTGCTCGAAGATTTGGGCTCACTTGCCTTCATCTTCGCGATGCCCGCCTTCCAGGCGTCAACGGCGGCCTGCGAAGTGTTGAGCGCCCAGTCGCCCTCGTTCGCTTCTTTGCTCTGGCTGAACCACATCACCGCGAAAACGCGCGAGAAGTCCGTGGCGAAGTGCTCGAACATGTCGGTAATCCATTCGGCCTTGTTGCCGCCCCTCTCGGAGCTTGAGATTTCGGCGATAAAGAGAGGCTTGTCGATGTTCGCGAGAGCGTTGTACGCCTTCTTGAAAACCTGCGAGAACGTCTGCCAGCTGGACCAGCTCTGGCACGTGCCCCAGTTGTAGCCGTCGATGGAGATGTAGTCCACGTAGTCGTCGCCGGGGTAGTTGCCCGTGAGCGTGGTGCCGCTGCCCTGGTTCGAGGCGTTGGTGGTCCATACCCACTTGACGTTCGTGACGCCTTCTTCCTTGAAGATTTTCACGATGTGGCGGAAAGCTTCGGCGACGTTCGCGTCGGTATTGCCGGCGCCTGATTTTCCTACCCCCCAGTCATACCAGTCTCCATTTGCTTCATGGAGCGGTCTGAGCCAGATTTCGTCGCCGAAGCCCTTAACGCCCTTTGCATATTCACGGATGTAGTTGTCGGCCTTGCCGTTCACCAGTTCCTGCGCGTTGTAGCCGTTCGCCATCCAGGTCACCACCAGCGTGGAACCGTTGTTCTTGGCGACGTTCGCGTACTGCGCGGTCGCGTTCCAGTCGTTGATGTCGAAGAGCGCAAAATAACTGATGAGGTCGAGATGCGTGCCCTGCAAGTCCTGGAACGCCTGCACGTTCTGCTGTGTGGGCTGCGGGTATTGCCCGGGGCCGCCGACCCAGGCGCCGACCTGGAAGGCCATTGCCGCTGCGGGTGCGAGAACCATCGAGAATAGGAACTTGTTCATAAATGCCTCCGGCGGGCTTCCGTCCGCAAAATGTTCCCATACGCCCTAAAAAATAGATTGTGCAGCCTGCGTGGGCCATTTTCTAAAACGGATGTTTATACCAAAGTGTATCTAGTGTTTTAGAATATCCTGGAGTTCCCCGATACTGCCGCAAATTCACATTATCCGAATAAGATTCTCCAAATAGGAACTCCCCCTTTATTTTTTTCTAGTTTGTTTGATAATCAGGGATTGCTGTATGAAACTTTTGAAATTGTGTTGGCTGCCGGTTCTATTGATGGCGATGTTCCTTGGCGGGTGCTCGCAGTCCAATGAAGATGAAGTGCGAAAGGCGAAACGCTTTGAAGAGTTAAAAGGACTGCCATTGGACACGGTCCTTACGCGTGCGTATAAATTCTACGAGCAGTTCCAGGCGACGGGTGATACGCTGCTGCGCGATTCCATGGACGATTACAGGAATCACTTCTTTGCGAGATGGGAATTGACTTCGGATTCTCTTTGCGGGACGGTTGCGCCGGATGATTCTTTGGCGGCAGATTTACGTGAAATCTATAATGTTGTATTGGAGTTTTATACTAAGCGTAAGTATAGTTATGTTCGTGATAGGGCAAAACGAGATTCTCTTCAGAAGAATGATAGTGCTCAGAAGAAGAATAAGCCGGTTGACATTATTGCTTTCATGAAAGCATGGAAAGAAAATCCGGACTCGATGCGAGCCATTCGAGATAAACAAGATAGTATCCGGTTTGCGGCAATTATGGATGTTCCGCTTGAAGAGGCTATATCCGGCTTGCAAGAAGATTCTAGTAGCGTGCATAATGTTGATTATTTCGTCCAAACTATGTCGGTGCTTTATACTGACACGTCTGCTTCTGATATGAATGAACTGGATAAAATCGATCGGCACAGGATAAAGCGAAGTACCTGGAAAGAAACGAAATCAGCTTGCTTGGGCAGAACATCGATGGGCCAAAAGGTTCTTATTCTGAACAAGGAATATGAATCTCTATTGAACAATTTTATGAAAGCGAATGTCCATGAGTCTCGCAGTGAGAGGTACACGATCTTGCCGGTAAAATATCCTTTCTGGCATCCGATGATTTCTGTTGTGCCGCATCATTCGGGCGATGATTTCCATTTTGAATCGTTCCCCGCCATGGGAGGAGCCTTATTCAACGAAACCCATGATTTGGTGATATTGAGTGTAGCGGAGTCTTTCAATAGCGGGTGTTACTACTATTTGGCAAAGAAAAACGGGAAATGGAAATTGATAATGCATAAAGACGGCTGGGTCGCGTAGGTGCGAAAATCCGCCCCTTTTACCCCCTTTTCTTTCGCCTATCATCTTTCGTCTTTCGTCTAATTTCTATATTTTACACCGCAAAATTTTTCACACTAAACCAAAAGGCTAAAAAATGGCTTCTAAAATCAAATCCGTTGTTGCCCGCCAGATCCTCGACTCTCGCGGCAATCCCACTCTCGAAGTTGATGTTACCCTCGAAAACGGCGTGAAGGGTCACGCTGCTGTCCCGAGCGGTGCTTCTACCGGCGAACGCGAAGCTTGCGAACTCCGCGACGGCGACAAGAAGACCTACTGCGGCAAGGGCACGCTCACTGC
>Ga0310697_10004868_pt1 | contig 13164 bp, 13 predicted proteins | sample 172DNAGHGlowgp2_FD_203883 | JGI IMG/M metagenome (GOLD analysis project Ga0310697, IMG submission 203883) | Sheep rumen microbial communities from Palmerston North, Manawatu-Wanganui, New Zealand - 1728 DNA GHGlow gp2 (v2) (version 2) | ecosystem: Host-associated > Mammals > Digestive system >...
AATATGAGCAGAATTATTTTATAGATTAGTTAATATTTAATCAATAAGTACTGAATAAGCGGACAAAATATGTCCTATTTATCACCTAGTCATTATCTTTATTTTGTTCTAAGGCGTCGAACTTTTCTTTCATCGTTGGATTGTTTTTGACTAGTTTTCTCACTTCCAATTCAGGAAGTCTATTTTGGGCTGTGCCAAGCCATTTAGCAGCAAGACGATATTCTTCTTTCATCTTTTTAAGTTTTTCAATAACTTCATCGATGTATTTTGCTGCGTCATCATAGTGAGATGTGGATTTAGCGTAGTCATCACTAATCTTATCCGCTACTGCTTGAACAGCTTTTTCAAAGTTAGTGACATCAACGTTTTCTCTTTCATATACCACGACTTGTTTCTTATATTGATATGCCTTTAAAGCCATATTCCTAATTAAACCAATGATGGCCAAGAAGAACTGTGGTCTAACGACAAACATCTTTGGATATTTATGAGAGACATCAACAATACCCTTATTGTATAGTTTGCTATCGCTTTCAAGAGTAGAAACTAAGACCGCGTATTCACATCCTTTTTTAGTTCTATCAGCATCTAATTTTTTGAAATGACTTTCGTTAGTAGTTTTACCATCATCTTTTTCATTCTTCATTTCAAACATGATGGACACTAATTCAATATCCCTTTCTTCTGATGGATAGTCTCTAAAGATAAAGTCACCCTTAGTGCCTTTTTCTTCGTCTTCTTCTTTGATTGCTTTATTATCTTTTTCAAAATAAGCATATGGATAAGCATCTGCACGTACTTCTTCAAATGCGTCTTTACAATATTTTTCTAAAGATTCACCAATGTCTTTAGTGGAATCACCAACACGAAATTCCTTCCATCTTTTGATTTCTTCTTCTTTAGCGTCTAATTGGAACTTATAGTTCTTTTCGATTGCTTCCTTATCTTCTTTAGCCTTTTGTTCAACTTCTTGGATATCGCCTTTTAAATTGACAATATCATTGTCTTTTTGCGTGATTTTTTCTTGGAGTTCTTGAGTGGCTTTATTAACCGCTAATTCAACAACATTATCAACGTTATTAAGTTTTTCTTTAAGAAGTTTGTTATCTGCTTCGAGTTGTTGGATCTTGCTTTCGTGTTCGCTTTTAACGTTAGCGATAGCAAGAGACACCGCTGATTCATTTTCTTTTTTGGTGTTTTCAATGTTGCTTTTAAGAGCAGAAATATCATTTTTAAGTTGGATGATTTCTTTTTCTTTTTCAGAGAGCGCTAAAGAGATAGCAGATTCTTTTTCTTTTTCAGCATTTTTAATGTTGCCATTTAAGATTGCGATATCGTTATCTTTAGCATTTAATTGTCCTTTTAATTCTTCGGTGGCTTTATTGACCGCTAATTCGATATCTTTGTCAACGCTATTGAGTCTTTCTTTGAGAAGTTTGTTATCGGCTTCAAGTTGTTGAATTTTATCGTCTTGTTCGTTTTGTGCATTATTAGCGGCAAGCTGATATTCCGCTTCTAATTGTCTTTTAATAAGATCAACTTTCTCTTTGACCTTTTTATCTAATTCTTGAGATTCAATTTCATTCAATAAAGAGTTATAGGCGTCCTTACCTAATTCAAATGTTTTTTCACAGTGTGGACATTTAACAGTAACCATTATATTAATCTCCTTTTTGTATATCACTTTTATTATCCATTAAATATTTAAGAAAATATTAATTATTTATTATTTTGTTCATGCTTTCATACATTTTTGAAGATCTATTGTTTAGAGGCTATGAGGTGTTCCTGAATTGTTGGCAAAAAGCCGCTTTCAAATCCGACCAATAATTCTTTAAAAGCAGGTAGCGTTTCTTCATTAATATCCATAAAAAGGCCCAGGACTTTTGAAATTCAAGTTGACGATAAAATATCACAATTATTGGAATATTGCCTAAAAACGGCCATAAATGCCTTAAAGAGATATTAAATAAATAGAATTAGGAGACAGAAGATGAAAATATTAGAAAATTGTCAAAAAAACAGATGGTGCTGCTTTTGCAAATACTGGTACGATCCAACTAATAGCGCACTTACTCCAAGATTAAATAGAGATATGTATGACGTCGACAAAACAGTTAAGTGTAGATGCACGTGTAAAAACTTGCTTACACCAGCGGTAGGTAATTGTCCAAAGTTTGAGAAAAAACCACTCTAAAAGCTACTCTTCTTTTCCAAAAGCGTATTCGATTATTTCATAAGCAATTGGAGTGATGTCGGCTTTTCGTTTGCCGATTTTAACATCAGTTCCGTTGCTTTTTAATTCGTTAATAGTAACAAAACGATATTCGTCATTGCTTGTTCCTGCTAATTTTACTAATTCTTTAAATTGTTCTTCGTTTGGTTCAACAACGTTAACGTCGGCCACTATCATTTCAAAGTGATTTGTATATCTAGAAAAGGCAATCGGAAATATTTTCCTACTAACAAAGGTTATTTTAACATCTTTGAAAATATCTTTATTAGCGCCTATTCTGGTAATTATATTATCAACAGCTTCTGAATAATCATATGTTTTAGGGTCTACATCACTTAAGAAAAACTTATAAAATCTTTTTATTCTGTTAGCCGGAACAAGAAGTCGATAATCATAATAGTCTTTATCCGTAATATAGTCATCGTCTTCAGCATTAAATTGCTTTTTAATAGCCACGTATTTTTCATAATCTAAGTGATATGTTCTAGCGGAAAGTTGGTATAAATCAATACCATGCGTGTTCTTTAACAGCAAATACTTTCCATTAATTTTAAAAATAACATATCCTGCATAAGATATTCTAATTGGCGTTTTTCTTGTTATTTCTTTCTTTCTTGATAAATAACGCAAATAACTCTGCCAAGGAAGAGCATCAGTTAGATTTTCGAAACTTACTTTTTCAAGGGGCAATAAAAAACCTAAAACAGAAAACGCTGCACCGATGATAGAGTCAGGAATGTATTGCTTAAAAACAAATAGACTTAGGACATTGAAAACAATTAATAAAACAATGCCGGCTGTGTTGAGCGCAAAAAGAATAATTGGTTTAATTCTTTTCTTATTATCGATATTTGGATCTTTCATATGTGTAGAACTTTCTTAACGTTTTTTTAAATTGTATTTGGCCATGATATCATCTACTAAGATTTTAGCTTATTTTAAATAATATCACGCATAGGCGCCGACGCGTAGTGAAAAAATCAAATTTGTAATGTTTAAATATGTTCAGCGCTAAAAATTAGTTTTATTCGCTTTCATTTCTCATGGCAGCAATTTCTCTTTGCCATTCATCTGATGGTACATCAAACCTACAGAATTGCTTGTAAAAAAGTAAATCAGCAATACCTGTATTACCATTTCTTTGTTTAGCCACGATTACTTCTATATGTCTAACATCTTCTGGCAAATTAGTCTTTTTCTTTATTTTGTTATTTTCGTATAAAGGATCGTAAAGAAGAAGTATTACATCTGCATCTTGTTCAATTGCACCACTTTCTTTAATATCTACCATCTTAGGTCTTTTGACTTCGCCTTTAACGGAGTCTCTATTTAATTGGGCTACCGCTAATATGGCGATATCCAAATCTTTTGCTAAAGCATGTAAACCTTGTGATATCTTACGCATTTCATCGACACGTGAATCACTTTTCTTCCCACCCACTACTTTAACAATGCTCATATGATCCACAACGACTAGACCTAGTTCTGGATATTTTTCTATTAGTTGTCTACATTTGGTTTCTATATCAATTAAGCTATTAGCACCATCATCTATAAATATTGGTAATGATATTATTTCACTACCAGCGTGATTAACTTTAACTTTATCTATATCACTTAGATTACCTGTCATGATTTTGTTTAAAGAAACATTGCTGGCCATAGCAATCATACGTTTCGCCAATGATTCAGCGGTCATTTCTAACTCAAATATCGCTACAGTTGTGCCACTTCTCGCGGCTTTATAGGCCATATTTAATGCTAAAGAGGTTTTTCCAACGGATGTACGTGCACCCACAATGGTTACTTCACCTCTTTGAAATCCATTAGTGAATTTATTTACATTAGTGAAACCACTTGTAATACCAGTGGTAAAACCATCACCACTGTTCTTTTGATTATAGATTTGTAACACTGCTTCATTTGCTACTGTTTCAATAGATTTAAAAGAAGATACTCTATTGTTTTTAGTAGCGTCCTTAATTCTTTGTTCAGAGTCTTTAATAAAGTCTTCTATAGAATCTATTTGAGTATTTAAATAGTCACTATTAATATCTCTTATCGTTTTTAATAGATTTCTGAGATTAGAGTTATCTTTAACTATATTTATATAGAATTCTATAGAGGAGATAGCCACTACTTTGTCAGAACATTCTTTTAGGTAATCTACTCCTCCAATATCATCTAATACATTCATTAACAAAAGTTCTTCGGTAACTGTATAGATTTCGACATCTATTCTTTTAGTGTTTAAAGATAATATAGCTCTATAGATTAATTGATGTTTTCCTTCATAAAAATCAGTTTCCTCTAACGCTGACATGATTTTATAAAGGGCATCATTAGATATCATTGCACTTCCTAACACCACTGTTTCAGCATCGTGATTAAAAGGAAGGTCGTTAGTCCTTTTCCTCATAACTAGTTTCCCCTTTATGTGCGGAAATTATAGTTAAGATAATCATTAATAATTTAGAAAAAGAAAAAAAGCGTTAATGTTTGCACATAACGCACTTTTCTATTCTTTTAATAGCCTAATTAATAAGTAAATCCAGTAAATAAAAACCGTTGCTGTTGTACTGCTTGTGTTTTAATGCATAATTATTTTTCATCAGTATCACATTATGTGGGTGTTTTCCTCGATAAACAAGATTACATTTGCCTGGTTTAATACCATCAGAAACATCGTAATCTATATCGTTATTGCTGGGTTTAATTGGACTAAAAACTTTTTCATCATTTGTAAGGAACAAACAATAGCCATATTTAATAAGATTTTTCGATTTTAACCCTTCGAGTTTTGATACATCTTTCCAAAAACCAATTCTATGCAAATCCCTGGCTAATTGATTCTTTAATTGCACTTTTAAACCAAAGTTTAGTTTAACCACTGCTTCTTTTGTAAAATATTTAAATTCAAAGCCAATAGTTTCTTCATTATTTTTAGCGATTAAATCAATACGCTTATTATCTTTTGCCCATTCAAAAGTTAATTCATAGTCTGAATAATTCCTTCTAAAAGCATAACCAAACTCAATTTGAAAATGTGTTTCGTTAACAAAACCATTAGGGTTGGTTCTTTTTAAACTATCTAATATTTTATTTAAATCAATCATTATTATTTCTCCTATTTATTAAATTTTTTGCTACCTATTGTTTCATGAAATCCTTTAATTTGTCTTTCAACTTCTGGATCAATCATGAAATATAAGTATTTCTCTTCAAATGGTGAGACTTTATCTTTTTGATAATATGCTTCCGCGATAGCACCTGCCATTGCACCGGTTGTATCACAGTCCCCACCAATAGCGACACAGTTTCTGATTGTGTCTTCTAATGAATCTGAAATTAAGAAACAGTAGATGGCTTGAGGAACACTCTTTTGACATATTTCAGAGAATTCGTAGTTTTTCACTAAATCAGCGTAATCTAAAGAAGCAATTTCTGGATAATAATCATTTACCATCCTTTCTTTAATTTGTTCTTTAGAAGCGCCATTACGCGCTAAAAAGATAGCCATGGCTACTGCTTCAGCACCTTTAATACCTTCAGGATGGTTATGAGTTGTTTCAGTTACGGCTTTGCTAAGAATCTTTACTTCTTCTTCACTTTTTGCCATCCATCCGACTGGAGATATGCGCATCGCACTACCATTACCATAAGAATTATATGGTTCTGCATAGTAATCATGTTCATAAGCATACTTACACCAATGGAAGAACATGCCACCAAAGCCTGCACCTCTATCTTTTTTCCAGGTAAGAACGAATTCTTTAATTAAATCTTTTTTAATTTCTTCTAATGATTCGTTATCAAAACTAAATGGGTAATGATCCACTAAAACTTTGGCGACCGCTAAAGTTAAAAGAGAATCATCAGTCATTCTCATTCTATTATCATAAATATTAAATTCTTTTCTTTTGATTGGATGGAATTCATAAAGTGAACCCACCATATCTCCTATAATTGCACCCAACATAATTGTTCTCCTTTTATTTTGCGAGTTCTTTAATTAACCATTCGTGGTATTTAATATATTCATTTACTAATTCTTGAAGATTTAATTCTTCATCAACTTTTTGATTTGTGAAGAATTCACCAAATACTTGGTTAGCGATATCTTCTACTGAAATATGACTACCACCTTCACCAGCAATCTTATATGTGAGAGCGCATAACTCTTCATCGTTAAGTTTGATTTGTTTTTCTAACAATCTGCTAGCGATATATAGAGCAATTACGCCAACACGCTTATTGCCATTCATAAAGCCGTGGTTGATAACTAATGATTTATATAGACTAGCGAAAGCTTGTTCCATATTTGGATATGGTTGATATTGATTGCCTAAAGCAGATTGGATTCTATTTTCATCCATGACACCAAATGGTTCATCTTCTAATAAACATAGTCTATTAATTAATAAAATGTCTTGGTAAGTTAGTTCTACTTTATTCATCATTTCACCGCCTTTATTTTTGTTCTAATAACGCACATATATCATGTGTCTTACTATATAGTTCATTAAATGTTTTTAATAAGCTCTCATTAATAACAATATCTTTATCATCATTAGGAAACATATCCTGGATACTTTTATAGATATCTTCATTAAAAGGTATTCTTTTTAAGATATATTGCTTCTTTTCTTTATTGTATCGAGTAATTGTTATAAATGGGAGATAATACCCATCTTCGAAATTACTACATATTATTTCATCTTTGATATTTGTTTCTTTAACAAACACAAATTGATAATAAAGAAGAGTTAAATATGAGATATTTGGTATGAGTCTATATTTACTTATAAATAGTTGATTACTATCTAAAGCTTTAATAGAGAAGTTATTCATATATCATTCCTAGCAAGAAATCCTATCCAAGAGCGGATAGGATTTCGGAGGACTTTAAGTGTTTCTTTTCAAAGAGAAGATTACCTAATTCTTTGATTTGATTAGCATGCTCTTTGATATATTTAATAGTTTCTTTTTCGCACTTTCTTAGTAAGCGTTCAATTTTGCGCTCCATCTTACGACGTTTAGTAGCGGTTTCAATTCTTGAACCTTGTCTTACAGGAGGTAAAGTTTCCCAAGTGGAAGAATAACCACACATATTCATCATATTGTAGGCATTAATTCTCGCTCTTTGAAGGTCATCTTCACAACCTCTAGAGCCTCTACCAAAGAAAATCTTTTGAGCAAGAATACCCGCCATTGAGATTTTAATATCAGCAATGACTTTATCATATGGCCAGAAACCTTTTTCCACTTCTTTAGCGTGGAATGCTCCTGAAGCACCACTAATATCAATACGATTAATTAAGAAATATTTAGGGAAGGCGTAAGCCATACAAGCGTGAGACGCTTCATGGATAGCTACTTCAATATTATCTTCTTCCGGAGAGTCTTTAACTCTATCAGTGATGTTATAGATGGATTTAAAGAGCAAATCAGATGTGATATTTTCAAAGCCATTTCTTAAAACTAAATCATTAACAACCGCTTTAACACCCGCACAAGAGATACCGTTAAGAGAAAGTGCTACTTCTTCTTCATCAAAGTCGCTTGGGATAGCAACACCAAATTCTTTTAAATGAATCTTTAAGAGTTCTAAAGCTTCTTCTCCTGATGGGAAAGGAATCTTAATTAATTTTTCTAATCGGCCATTACGTAATAATGGGTCTGGGATTTCTCTAATGTAGTTAGTGGCGGCAAGCACTAAGATGTCATCAGATGATTCAACACCATCGAGGTTTTCTTGAAGGGCTCTAATAACTCTTCTTTCTCTATTGATTAATAAATCTAATTCATCAATAACTACAACAGCGTGACCTGTTTCTCTCGCTTTAGCGAATGTTTCAGTAATACCGGCGACGATATTAGTTTCATCACCTTTAAGAATGAAGACAGGGGCATCAACACATCTAATGATTTCTTTAATCAATAAGCTCTTGCCATTTCCTGGTTCACCAAAGAGAATTACTCCTTTTGGGATAGAGACACCCTTGGCTTTAAGTTCTTTAGAACGCTTAAACCAATCAATGACGTCTAATAATTCTTTCTTTTGATTAACGTGACCAATAACTCTTTCTAAAGGTTTTTCACCTTCATTTAAGCCATGGTTATATATGAGTTCATAACATTGTTTATTGTTATTGTTTTTAGTTTCTTCTTTAGTTTCGTTTTTATTATCTTCCACTTCAAAAGCACGATGCATTTCACTAATTTGCGCTTCGATTTCTTCAATATCAAGTGGTTCAATATCTTCAAAATCATCATCTTCTTCAATAATGTCTTCGTTTAATGTGTTTTTATCTACCATATATACTCCTTTGTTTATAAATATTTATTAATGATTAATGTTAGTAATTAGGGATTACTCCTTAGGGGAGGATTTAGTGATTCTACTTAAATCAGCGTAATCCTCCGCTAAGAGTAGAAGGTCATCATCACTAATGGATAAACTCTCATCATCCATTAATGCTAATGTGAGGTAATATTCCTCAATGTGGTTCATCAAATAGTTCATTTGGTTCTCTTTCTCCTTAAAATTAATAAAGTTCCTCAGTGTTTGCACTTCTGTGCGGATGTGTGTAAGAAAAAGATTTTCGTTTAATGATGTAACTTGGGTTAATGTAAATAAGTTTTGATACGAACGAGTTTTTGATTGACCGCGTCCATTATATTTTTTTATTTATTTTCTGTCATAAAAGTGGAAGAAATGTCGTAAGTGTTGTACAAAAAAGGCAGCCAAGACTGACTGCCTAAAGAAAGGAGAGATAAATACCCACTAAAATTCAGATTTTTTAATAACTGGATAACCGTGTTTTGTGCTTTCTTTGCTAACGATTCCTTCTAGTTGAAGACGTAAGAAATATCTTCCCGCTCGATTAAAGCCAACAGCGCATTCTCTTTGAATACGAGATATAGACATAAAGTCTTGAGTCATGACCCAACTCTTAATGTCTTGATAACGATTTTCTTCTGCATCATCTTTAAATTCTTGTTTAACGAATTCTTTTTCAGAAAGCTTTTGAATCTTTTTAATTTCAAGATCTAAATCATCGCACTTCTTGTCTCTAATTATATAAATTGTTTTATGTTGATCTTTAAGGATATCTATTACTCTTTTAATTTCATCTTTATGGACAAAACATCCTTGTAAACGTGTTAAACCTAATTTAGACAATAAATGAGATTGGACTAACATATCACCTTTACCAGAGAGCTTTTCCGCTCCTGGTTCACCAATAATAACCATACTATCTGGAATACTTAAACTCATTAAAGCAATATGAGTTGGTAAATTGGCTTTTAATACGCCTGTAATAATATCGACTCTTGGGTTTTGAACAGCCAAGATTAAATGAATACCGGCCGCTCTTGCTTTTTGTGCTAAAGAAATAATTGGAGAAGCAATATCTTTATTAGCGTCTACTAAATCAGCGTATTCATCAACGATAACAACGATATATGGTAGTTTTGCATAACCATTTTGAGAAGCTTCTTCATTAAACTCTTCTAAATTACAGCAACTTGTTTCCGCGAATTTTTCGTAGCGCTCATTCATTTCTTCTTCTAAAGATTTAAGTGTTTGATAAGCTACATCATTATCTTTAACAATTGGACAATATAAATGAGGCATATCATTAAAGCGATTAAATTCTATTTTCTTAGGATCGAATAAGACTAATCTAAGATCTTCAGGTTTATTACGCATAATTAACGACATAATGACTGATTTAAGAAAGATAGATTTACCACTACCAGTAGTGCCACTTATTAAGATATGTGGTGCTTCTTCTAAATTAATCCAAACTGGTTCATTAGCGACTTTAGCACCTAAAGGTATGGCTAATGGATATTTTTTAGCGTCAGGTAAGGCTTCAAATAAAGATTTAAAGCTAACCGTTGTGCATACTTTATTTTCAACTTCCAAACCAATGTTATACATACCTTTGCTAGTTAAATCTAATCTAACTGGCACACCACCTAATCTCACTTGGATATCAGTAATTAAGTTAGTGATTGTTCTAGTGGAAACATTTTTACCTAAGTGCAAAGAGAAGCGTGTTGAGGTTGGTCCAACAATATGACCAGTAATAGTCGCATCCACGCCAAAATCTAAAAATGTATTATTGATGACTTCTTTAATTTCATCAGCGTAGTTCAAATTAACACTTAAACTATCGCCTGAATCGTATTCATTTAAAACTTCACTATCAATAAGTGAATTATTATTTAAAATGGTTTCTTCTTCCATACAAAATCTCCTTTTAATAAATGCCTATTAGTAAAAACAAAATATATCTAATAAAAAATAGATAATTTGAAAATATTTAAAATGCACATATATTTGCACAAAAATAAAAAGGCGACCATTTAGATCGCCATTATTGATGAATGAATATTAATCAGGATAATAAGGATTCTTCAGCATATCAAACGCTAAATCGAATTTTAGAGTGGAAGCAGACACTACATTTGTAAAATGAAGTTTATCTATAATCCATCTAGCACCAGAATACGGATACACATAAGGATGATAACGATGCCATTCGTTTTCAATTTGAGTAGCGATATCATATGCTCCGTGTTTATTAGCAAAGTGATGTTCAAAATATGAAGCAAGGCTTTCTTTTAATATTTCGTAATCACGCTTCTTAGTTGAAATGACCGCTACATATCTTGGTAAATGACGCAGTTTTAGAAGATGGAAATGATAGGCATGGAATATTTCATGCGCTAAGGTTGTAGCGACCGCTGCTTTGTAATTGTAATTATGATGTTTAAAGATATTTTTAAAGTAAATAGTAATCGTTTTAGTTCTGAAGCTATAGTTACCCAAGATATCCATATCAACATAACCATAATCACTGATTAATTTATCTAAAGCATTTTGTAAGTCTTTTGGTATATTATTCATTTCTTCAAGATTACGCATCAGCACACCGATGATTTCATTTTTCCCTGAAGAATTATTGACACCAGATAAGTCCTTTAAGTTTGATTTAATACGACTAAGATATGAATTAGATAAAAAATCCTCTAATTCTTGTAGAATTCTTTTCGCTGCTCTTCTTAAAGAAGCAAGATTACTTCTCTTTCTTGGTTCATTAAACGCATCGAGAACGAGGGTAACATCATTTTTAATAAAGTTTCGACACTTTGTTTCTTCATTAAAAGCAAACAAAGCTTTTAAAACTTTTAAATCATCAAGAGCGTCATCTTCCATATTTGGTATAGAAGCCGCTACATCATTTAAAAGATCCATGAGTGAATCATCAAATGGATATCCAGCTAGTAATCTAATATCTTTCATATAATTAACACCTCATCTAATTATATTTTCTTAACATTAATTCTTGCAACCTTACCATATGGAGGAGAAATAATTTCGTTATTAATAATCCATAAGATTGGGATACCTAATGTTTCTTCTTCTTTTGGAAAATCACAATATCCATCAGTTAAGATAACAACACTACTAGGTAAATTATCAATCATATTATCTTTAACGTATTTAAAGATTTTAGAAAAATCAGTACCGCCGCCCCCATAAGGGATGATTTTAGTAATATCGGTATCGTAATCAAATTCCACCACATTAGCGACTTCCGCATCAAAGAAACCAATGTAGCCTTTGAGTTTACCGTTATATTGTTGTATTGCCCCATTAATCTCTGAATAGCAGTCAGTAATCTCTTGTTGACTCATAGAGCCAGAAGTATCCACCATAAAGAGAATATTTTTAACTGTGACTTCTGATTCATTCAAATCAGGAAGAATAAAGGGTGAATCTTGAAATCTTCTATCAGGAGGAGAAAAAGAATAATCAACGATATTTTCTTGAATAAAAGCTTGAAGATATTCTTTCCAATTAATCTGTGGTTCTTTTAACGCTTTAATTTGTCTTTCAATGCCTAATGGAACAGTACCACATGATTTATCTTTTTGTAAAGAAGCCACTTCATAAGCTTTTAAGATTCTTTCATCTAAAAGATCTTCTTCATAATCATCAAGTTCATCTATATCATCCCAAGAAGAGTGGTCATCAATGCCGTTTTCTTTACCTTTAGATTTATCTTTATCTTCATTAGATTTAGAACTTGAAGAACCACTACTATCTCGATCTTTATTTTTAGATTTAGATGAATCAGACATAAAGCCATAATCTTCAAGCATGTCATAGACTTCTTCTGCGGAATACAATTTACCTTCTTTACCAGTGGGGGTTTTATGTTCTAAAGGAACACCTTGCACTAGTAAGGGTTTATTATCCGCTAAACCTAATGAATGTCTAATATTAGAATTAACGACAATATCGCATGCCCTATTATACATTTGTTTGTTATAGCCTTTACCTCTATAGACATGCTTTAAAGCAATGTGCATTAACTCATGCATAATAACGATATCTAATTCTTGATTAGAATAGTTTTCTAATTCTTCAGGCATGAAATAGATGGTTTTACCGTCAGTAGCCGCACCGGTATGGTTTTTAATAATCTGATCATTAGTGATCAAGACAAAGTTCATACCAATGAGCAAAGAACCAAAGAAACCATTATTAGATAATAGTCTAAGTTTAGAAAGATATATTTTCTTAGTTAAACGATTAATAACTTCATTAGTTATATTCATTATTCATACCATTTAAGAAAGAAGCGTTGTCACTAACGAGCTTAGCAAACTCTGGCATCTTTCTTACCTTACTAGCGAATTTATCAGAAATTAATTGATAGTCTTGAATAAGCATAATAGCGAAGTCTCTTGGTAAACTTCTCATATATTCAATACTATTAGCAATACCTCTTAAATCATCTTGGTTATTCTTAACGTAATTAACCATCGCAGAACATAAAGCATAGACCACAGATGGATCTTTAGGAACATCGAAGGCGACACCTTCAAATATTTCTTTAATATCT
>Ga0310697_10004870_pt1 | contig 13160 bp, 15 predicted proteins | sample 172DNAGHGlowgp2_FD_203883 | JGI IMG/M metagenome (GOLD analysis project Ga0310697, IMG submission 203883) | Sheep rumen microbial communities from Palmerston North, Manawatu-Wanganui, New Zealand - 1728 DNA GHGlow gp2 (v2) (version 2) | ecosystem: Host-associated > Mammals > Digestive system >...
GTCAAAGATTTTTATTATGATTATATCATTTGTTCGGAAAACGCTTGGGAAAATAAATTTCTCCTTGAAGTTCAAAAATATGACGTGCCAAAAAATAAAATTGTCGCTTTGAATTGCTTAAGCTATAGTGACTTTTGGGTTGAGCGTGCCTTTCGATACTATAAAGAGCACGCAACGGAATTTGAAATGTTCGCAACTGGAATAAGTTTAACCGAAAAAGGTTTGGACGTTACGCAATTCAAACGGAAGCTTTTTAATTTCGGTCATAGTGCTCAAGATTTATACTATAACTTTCAAACCGCAAAATTCGCTTTAACATGTGGGGGGGGCATAGCAAGCTTTGTTACGCGCTTATCGGGCTTGCGCCGTATTCTTTTCACTACGATTTATCTCGAACGTTCAATAATAGCTTTTTGATGACGCGCTATTTCATTGTTTTTGAAGACTTACACAATTTCTATGTGCCCACTGAAGATTATAGAAATTTCTTCCGTAAAGAATATTTTTCAGTACAAATGCCACTTGAGCCGTTTGATATTAATAATCCATTTTATGCCAAAACTAATGTGCTTTCAATGACTCACGAAAGCCGTTTGAAAGCTCGCGAAAATATTGATACATGGACGAAAAAGAATTATCCCGAAACACGCGACGAAAACATAAAAATTTTAGACGACTATTTGACGCTGTGCGAAGAAAATAATATTCGTCCGATAATGTTTTTGCCGCCAATGACTGAAGGTTACAAAAAACATTTCAGTCGACAAAAACTTGACGAATTTTATTATCTCGTCAAGGAAGCTTGCAAAAGACATTCGTCAGCAGTTTTTCTTGACGGCTGGAAATTACAGGGATTTACGGACGCAGATTTTTATGATGTTGACCATATGAACATACAAGGCGCGGCGAAGTTCAGCGCGTATCTAAATAATTTCATTGAGTACTTGGAAAATCAATCGTCGTAGCCATTTTGATACGATTTATACCCTTGACAGCGCGGGAACTTTTTATTACAATCGCGACTATATGGCGGCTTGCCTGTGTTTCCATTAGCCCCGGACATATGCACCCACCAATCAAAAAACTTTTTGGAGGAATCCTCATGAAAGATACGTTCATGGCAAAGGCGGGCGAAGTCGAAAAGAAATGGTACCTCGTCGACGCCGAAGGCAAAACCGTCGGTCGCCTCGCCGCTGAAGTCGCCAAAGTTCTGCGCGGCAAAAATAAACCGATATACACTCCGCACGTCGATACCGGCGATTATGTCATTGTCATCAATGCGGCTAAAGCTGTTTTCACCGGCAAGAAACTTCGCAAGAAAGTTTACTTCCACCACACCGGCTATCTCGGCGGCGGCAAGTACGCAACGGCGGGCGAATGGATGAAAAAATTCCCTGAGCGCGTTATCGAACACGCTGTTCGCGGCATGTTGCCCAAAAATAAGCTCGGCGCGGATTTGTTTAGAAAGTTGCACGTCTTCGCGGACGATAAACACCCGCACGCCGCGCAAAAGCCCGAAGAACTTAAAATTGAGACACGCTAAGGAGAGATTGATATGGCACAAGTAAGCTACTACGGCACAGGTCGCCGCAAAAGTTCAGTTGCCCGCGTGCGCTTAGTTCCGGGCGACGGCAAAGTCACGATTAATAATCGCGCAATGGATGAATATTTCGGCTTGAAGACTTTGGAACTAATTGTCCGTCAACCGCTCGTCCTCACCGAAATGAACGATAAATACGATGTTATAGCCTCCGTCAAAGGCGGCGGCACATCTGGTCAGGCCGGCGCAATCCGTCACGGCATTACCCGCGCACTCATGGAACTTGACGCCGACCTTCGCCCCGCGCTTAAAAAAGCCGGCTTCGTCACTCGCGACCCACGCGAAAAGGAACGTCGCAAATACGGTCTCAAAAAGGCGCGCAAGGCTTCCCAGTTCTCGAAACGTTAATCAAGAAATTTCAGCTCCCGCTCGCAATGCGGGAGTTTTTTTTAGGCAAGAATCCTTGACACTGCAAGCCGCTTGTTATATATTAACCGAAATCATCTATGAAATTTCGCTGAAACTTTTTGGAGGATTTATGAAGAAATTTTTACTAGCAATGTTGGTACTCGTGTTGGCGGCGGCGGGATTTATTTTCTGGCTCTTCGCCCGCGACGCCGACGGCGTTCCGATTCTGATATATCACCGCGTCAGCGATACCGACGATAATCCGCAAACGCTAAAGGTTGCCGACTTCGACGCGCAGATAAAATATCTCAAGGAAAATGGCTACTCGTTCATTATGCCCGACGATTTGCTTGACGCTTGGGAAAAAGGTAAATCTTTGCCTGCTAAGCCCGTTGTGATAACCTTCGACGACGGGCACGAAGATATTTATAAAAATGTTTTTCCGATTCTCCAAAAGTACGGCTTGCGCGTGACGGTCTTTCTTGTAACGGATCATGTTGGAATGCCCGATTATTTGACTTGGGACGTTATACGCGCCCTGCAAAACGGCGGCTATATCGATTTTCAAAGCCACACTAAATCTTATAAGGATTTAAACACGCTCAAGCCCGATAAGCTCTGGAATGAAATTTACGGCTCAAAACAAGCTATCGAATGGGCACTCAATAAGCCCGTCAAATTTATCGCTTATCCCAACGGCAAATACAATATCGACACGGAGGACACTTGCAAGGAATGCAATTTCCGCGCAGGTTTTATCGAAGATTACGGGCTTGCTAAAAATGACGACGATAATTTTATCCTGACGAGAATTCCGGTTGTCGGCTCCAATTCGCAGACGCTTTTGCGATTCCAACTGCGCTTGAAAGGTTCGCCGATTTTCGCGCCGATTAATCGCTTTAAAAATGATATTTCCGAAGGCAACCCCGAAGTCGCTGATTTGATTTTTATTCCCTAAGGAGACGCTATGGAAAATTTTTCTGCCCTGACGACCGAAAAGATAAATCCCGCAACCGTCAATATTGATAAAGTTTCGACGCTCGAAATGGTCAAGCTTATCAACGACGAAGATAAAAAAATCGCGGCGGCGGTCGAAAGTGTTCTGCCCGAAGTCGCGCAAGCCGTCGACGCTATCGCCGAAAGTTTTAATCGCGGCGGAAGGTTATTTTACATTGGCGCGGGAACTTCCGGACGGCTCGGAGTTTTGGACGCTTCAGAATGCCCGCCGACTTTTGGCGTTTCGCCCGATATGGTTCAAGGCTTAATTGCGGGCGGCGAAGGCGCATTGATTAAAGCTGTCGAAGGCGCGGAAGATAATCGCACGCTCGCCGCAAATGATTTGACTGCTAAAAATTTCTGCGCGGCTGACATTTTAGTTGGAATCACGGCATCTGGCAGGACGCCTTATGTTTTGGGCGGCGTCGACTTCGCTAAGAAAATCGGCGCGATAACTGTTGGCGTTTCCTGCGTCGAAAATTCCGCGCTTGCTAAGGTTGTCGACATTGCGATAACTCCGATAACCGGCGCAGAGGCTCTGACCGGTTCAACGCGCATGAAAGCGGGCACTGCTACTAAAATGGTTCTAAATATGCTCACGACTGCCGCTATGATTAAAATTGGCAAAGTGCGCGGCAATTTAATGGTCTGCGTTCAAGCGACTAACGATAAACTCCGCGACCGAATCAAGCGAATCAACGGAATGATTGCTAAATAATTCTCTTCCAAAGGAGATAATTCTATGCAGAACGGTATTTCTATTTACGCAGGACTCGACTACGATAGCGAAGAAAATCTTTCGCTGATTGAGACGGCGGCGGAAATGGGCTTTAAACGCCTTTTTACTTCCGCGCAGATTCCCGAAACCGCCAACGCTGAAAATTTCCTCGACGACCTAACCGACATTTTGACGACCGCTTCACTTAACGACTTTGAAATTATCATTGATGTCAACGCCGAAAATTTTTCGCAATACGACATTGAAGGAATAACTTTGCGGCTCGATGACGGTTTTAGCGTCGATAAAGTTGCCGAAATTAGTCGCGGCAGAAAAATTATGCTAAACGCTTCGACCGTCACGGAAGAATTTTTAAATGACTTGCTAGGAGCTGGCGCGAACTTCGATAATATTTCTGCACTGCACAATTTTTATCCCCACGCCTGCACCGGTCTGGACAGCTACTTTTTCGACAACCAAAATCATATTCTGCACGACTTCGGCGTTACAGTCGGGGCGTTCGTTCCAAGCAAGGACGGCAAAAGGCGTCAACCTTGCGGCGACGGACTTCCGACCCTTGAAGACTGCAGAAATTTTTCAACTGATTTATCCGCGAGATTTTTGGCGGCACTCGGCACAGATTTTATAATTATCGGCGACGGGCAACCCACTCGCGAAGAACTCCAAGCTCTTGCGGCGATTCAAAATGATGAAGTCGTTCTTAATGCCCAATTACTCAGCAACGACTTGACTACTGCCGAACTTTTGAGCAATAAATTTACGCGCCGCGCAGACGTTGCAAAATCCGTAATCCGTGCGGCTGAAGGGAGGGAATATCTTAAAAATCTTGGCGGGAAAATTTTGCCCGATACTTTGCCGATTGAACGCGGCTTTGGCGACATTACCGTTGACAACGACAACTTCGGGCGGTACGCGGGCGAAGTCCAAATCGTTCAGGACATTTTGCCCGCCGACGAGCGCGTCAATATCGCCGCTCATATTCTTGACGAAGAAATTTTCTTGACGAGCTATATTAAACCGCGTCAGAAATTTTCTTTTAAATTCGTGTAACCTAATCGCTAACCCTAAATTAGCTTGCAACTCGCATTCGCATCCACAATTTCGGACAGAAGACTTTTTCAGAATCAAGCCGCAGCAATAGTTTTCTTTTAATTGTCTGAATCTATTTGGAGGCTGATGCGATGAATTTTAAATCTTTGGCGATTGCCGCCGCGCTACTTTTTCTGCTAAGCGGTACGGCTTTCGCTTCCCCGACGCTTTCTAAAAATTCGCGGGGAGAAGATGTCCTTATCTTGCAAAAGAAACTTTACCTTATCGGCTACGAAATAACCGAGCTTGACGGCGTTTTCGGCAACGAGACTGAAAAAGCTGTTACTGCCTTTCAAAAAGACCAGAAAATCACCGCGACCGGCGTTGTAACGAACGTCACGTGGCGCGCTCTCAAGAAGGCTAAGGAAAAGAAAGGGCGAAAGCTCCCCAAACTCAAAATTACTCCCGCCGTCAATACCGGCAATTCTTCCGGCTCCGCGTCTTATGGCAAACCTTTTATAACTAAATCTCAAGGCGCGGCTCTCGTTGCGACGGCTAAAACTTTTATCGGTGTGCCCTATGTTTTTGGCGGAACGACTTCTGCCGGCTTTGATTGTTCGGGACTTGTACAATATGTTTTTAAAATGAATGGGCACAATATCCCCCGCCTTGCCGACGAGCAATATAATCTCGGTCGCAAAGCGGAAATAAAAAATCTCTCGCCAGGCGATTTGGTATTTTTTACGACGTATGAAGCAGGCGTTTCTCATTGCGGGATTTACGTTGGCAGTGGAAAATTTATACACGCGTCGTCAAGTCGCGGCGTCACGATAAGCAATTTGTCCGACGAATATTGGAAACCTCGATTCGTCGGCGCGAAAAAATTGGTCAGCGATTAGAAAACTTTTGGTTGCGGCTTGAAAATTTTTGTGGACTAATCAGCGAAAAAAATATATGCTCTTCGTGAGCATTATTTTTTTAGGGACTAGGGATTGGGGACTAGGGACTAGGGAGGAATTGGTAATGGGAAAAATTTCTGTGGTAGGAATTGGACCTGGCGGGCTTGACGAAATGACTCCGCGTGCTCGTCGTGCGATTGAAAATGCTGAAGTTATCGCGGGCTATAACACTTACATTAAGCTGATTGAGAAAATTATCGGCGGCAAGAAAATTATTGGTCGGGCGATGATGCAGGAAATTGAGCGTTGCCAACTTGCAATCGAAGAGACTTTAGCGGGGAAAAATGTCGCGGTCGTATCGAGTGGCGACGCGGGCGTTTACGGTATGGCGGGGCTTGTCGTCGAAATGATTTTGAACTTGCCGGAAGATAAGCAACCGCAATTTGAAGTTATCGCGGGCGTTACGGCAGTCAATGCGGCGGCGGCGATTCTGGGTGCGCCGTTAATGAATGATTTCGCCGTCATAAGCCTTTCCGATTTAATGACGCCTTTGGAAATTATAAAAAAGCGCGTGCGGGCGGCGGCGCAAGGCGATTTCGTTATCGCGCTGTACAATCCGAAAAGCAAACGCCGCGTTACGCAACTTGAAGAGGTTCAGAAAATTTTGCTGGAGTATCGCGAAAAAAATACGCCCGTTGGTATCGTGACTAATGCCGGGCGCGACGGCGAATCTAAAATTATTTCGACGCTGGAAAATTTCACGGGCGAAAATGTCAATATGTTTTCGCTGGTGCTGATTGGCAACAGTCAAACTTTCGTCAAGGCGGGCTTTATGCTCACGCCGCGCGGCTATAACTTATATTGACAAAATGTTTTTTCCCACATATAATTTTCTAGTTAAGAAATTTAATTGAGAGGCGGTTTTTTATGGGAAGGATAGCCGTTGAAATAATTCCGCGAGATGAAGCAGGACTTCAGGCGGACATTGACGTTATAAAAAAATATCCGCAGGTCGACTGCGTAAATATTCCGGATTTAATGAGTTTCGAGTTGCGCCCGTGGCAAGCGGCAAAAGTTACTCAACCCGCACTACCGACAATTCCGCACGTTCGCGCAATGGACGTTGACTTATCAAAGCCGCTAGCAATGCGCGACGATTTTATAAAGTTCGGAATAAAAGAAGTGCTGATAATCGCGGGCGACCCGCCCAAAGATTTAACGCGCACGGTTTACCCGACGGAGACTATTGACGTTATACGCAAATTCCGCGAAGAACTGCCCGACGTGAAAGTTTATGCGGGCGTCGACCAATATCGCAGCGGCATTCGCGAGGAACTTTATCGCGTCGAACGTAAAGCGCAGGCGGGCGCAGTAGGATTTTTCACGCAACCTTTTTTCGACTTGCGCTTTTTGGAAATGTACGCTGACTTACTCGAAGGACACGAAATTTATTGGGGCGTATCGCCGGTTCTGAGTAATCGCAGTCGCGGCTATTGGGAGCGCAAAGACAAAGCCGTTTTCCCGAAAAGTTTCGTGCCGACTATGGCTTGGAATATCGACTTTGCTAAAAAAGTTATCGACTTCGTTAAAAGTTCAAGCGGCGGGCTTTACTTCATGCCCATAACCATTGACATTGCCGAGCTTTTGCCAAAAGTTTTCGACTAACGAATTATATACGTGATAATCAAAAATAAAATCGTGGCGGTGTACATTAAGCGGATTGCGCCTAAAATGTGCGCCGCTTCTAAACTTTCATTAGGCTCGCCCATGTAAGCGCGGAAATGCGGCTGACCAAAATAATAATTCATGCCGCCAAGACGAATATTCAACGCGCCCGCAACGGTCGCCTCTGCCCAGCCGCCATTTGGACTGGGATGTTTTTTTGCGTCGCGCTTCATCATTGCGAAAGCGTTCTTGTAATCGAGTTGCAGGAGAAATGCCGCGCAGACGAAAAGCAAGCCCGTTATCCGCGCAGGAATATAATTTACAATGTCGTCGAGCCGCGCCGCTATCTGCCCGAAGAAAAAATATTTCTCGCTCTTGTAGCCAATCATTGAATCCATAGTGTTGGCGGCACGATAAAACATAGCTAAAGGAAGTCCGCCAATCGCGAAGAAAAATAACGGCGAAATAATCCCGTCAACCGTATTTTCCGAAATCGTTTCGACAGTTGCGCGAGTAACTTCCGCCTCGTTGAGGTTTTCGGTATCGCGTCCGACTATCCAGCTGACTTTTTTGCGGGCGTAGTCTAGCTCGTCGTTTTCGAGGAAAAGATAAATGCCGTAACCTTCTCTGGCTAAACTTTTGGGCGAAATCATGAAGCTAAGCACAAACGCTTGAATAAAAATCTGCGCGGCGTGGTTTGGAATTTCCAGCGTTAAAAGTTCAATGCCGACGCCAATTAGCGTTACGATAATCACGACGGCATAGACTAAAACGCCGCCTTTGAAAACTTTTCTAAGCGGTTTATCTTCGGCGCGGAGCAAAAGTTTTTCTAGGAAGGAAATTAATTTGCCCATTAGTACGACGGGATGAAATTTACTGCGCGGGTCGCCAATCATCGTATCTATCAGAAAGGCGACCACCGCCACAATCATTACGCTCATTCAATCAAACTCCTTGTTCCTAATTCCTACTTCCTAATTCCTAATTGCTTTTAAATTTCCTGCAGAGGTGATTGACCGTTGAAAAATTTGATAGTGAACGCGGACGACTTCGGGCGTCACGAACTTATAAATCGCGCTGTGGAAATTTCGTTCAGCAAGGGCTGTTTGAAGTCGGCAACGCTCATGGCGGGCGGAATTGCTTTCGACGACGCAATCAGAGTTGCTAAAAATAATCGCGGCTTAGGCGTCGGAATTCATTTCACGCTTGCCAACGGCAATCCTATTCTGCCGCCCGAAAATATTCCTACGCTTGTAACTTCGGAAGGAATTTTTCATGCCGATTACGTCGCCTTCATGAAAAGATATTTCAGCGGGAAAATTTCACTGGCTGAAGTCCGTTCTGAACTCGCCGCGCAGTTGCAAAAAATTCGCCGCGCCGGTCTGACTTTAACTCACTTCGATAGTCATCAGCATTTACACCATATGCCAGGCATTATCGAAATTGCTTTGGACATTGCGGCGGCTGAAAATATTTCCGCAATGCGCGTTGCTAGCACCAAAATTTTCGACGGCGAACTTGATAGCATTGGAAAATTCGTTGGGCGATTGGGCTTGAGTTCTCTGGCGAAATTCGCGGCGCATAAGGCGCACAATAAAAATTTCTCGACGCCCGAACATTTTACAGGAATTGTCGCGGGAGAATCCGTCAGCGAAAATTTTCTAGTCAAACTCCTTGACGACTTGCAGAACGGCACAACCGAAGTTATGCTACATCCCGGCACCGATAATAAAATTTTGCAGGACTTTTGCCGCTGGGAGCATAATTTTGAGGAAGAACTCGACGCAGTGACTTCGCCGCGAATTTTATCTTTGCTCGCCGAGAAAAATATCTCCGCTGTGAATTTCTCCGAATTGAGGTCGATTAAATGACGCATGAAAGGCTTATGGAAATTATCCGTTTCTGTTTTGTGGGCGGCGTCTCTTTTCTGATTGATTATTCTCTGCTTTACGCGCTAACGGAATTTGCCGGCATTTATTATCTTTATTCGTCAGCGATTTCGTTCAGCGTGTCGGTTGTTTTTAATTACTGGCTTTGCGTCGCTTACGTTTTCAAGGGCGCGAAGAAACAAACGCCGCGTCAAGCAATATTTTTTTTCGTAACGGGCGCAATCGGGCTTGTGCTGAATCAATTTTGCATGTGGCTATTCGTGGCGATTGTCGGCTTGCACTACATGCTTGCGAAAATTTTCGCAACGGCAATCGTTACGGTTTGGAACTACGTAACCAAGCGCAAAGTCGTACGCGGATAAAAAAGAAGCCCCCGATTTTGTCGGAGACTTTATAAGAGGGTATTTTATATGAGTGGGTGGGTTAAGATGATTTCAAGTTAGCTGTTGCCGTCGGTCTCGCCAGCGATAATTTTTGAAACTTCGCGGAAAGCCTCTTCGTTGCGCTCGCCCTTAATGTTGAGCACCAAACTTTTTGCAGGCATAATTCCGAGATTAACCAACGACAGAATACTTTTACTCGTGCCGAAATTTTTACCGGACGCAATGCTGATTGTGCAATTTGTCTTTTCGGCGACTTTGATAATGTGGGCACTTTCTCTGAATCCGAGAACACCCTTTGCAACCATGATGAAGGAAACTTCCGGCTGCGTCTGAACATCGACGATTGATAAAACTTTATGTTCTCTATGTTTATTTGATTTATATGCACGTTTCATTTTAAAAACCTCCGTGAAACTACTTCCTTTGAACTTCCTGCGCTTCCCTGCGTCGATTGTATTGTAGCAAACGGATTGATTTTATGCAATCGGCATTCATTCTTGTTTCATAGTCAAATTGCTCGTGTTTTGCAAGGAATTCATTCCGATTTGTAAAGCTACGGAAAAAGAAGAATCCCGCCTTTCGACGGGATTATAATTATCCATTTGTTGGATTAGGGGTCAAAGTTAGGTGGGAATCTCATTTGTAGAAGTCGGGACGGTCTTTCATTTCGATTTTAACGACCGCGCCGTTCTGCTCCTGAGATTTAACGAGAGCATCAGCCGTGCAGTTTGCAAGGTAGCCGTCCCAAGCGTTAGGTCCGCTGATAATGCCTTGAGCCGCTTCGTTGACCCAATCTTGTACTTCTTCGTCGTAAGCGTCATGGAAACGAACAAAGCAATCAGTATCAATGGTCGTGGAAACTTGCGCGCCCTTGCGGAAACTCGGATAAAGCGGTTGCGGCATTTTGATTGCGCCGTCTTCGCAAACAACTTCGCAGTTAATATCGTAGCCGAATTTGCAGTTGACAAAAACTTCATCATCTACGCAAATGCCGTTCTTGGTACGGAGCAACATAATTTGCGGGTCATAAAGATGGTCGGCGGCGTATTTGGTCTTGCGCGGGAAGATAACCTGCGCGGAAACGAAATCATCATTAACGAGCCAGTGCACAACGTCAATTTCATGAATAGCGGTATCGTCGACTGCCATGCGGGTTGTGTAGCTGTCGGGGACGACGGGATTTCTATGCGTGCAGTGAACCATAAGCGGTTCGCCATATTCGCCGGATTGAATAGCGGCTTTAACTTGACGATAGCCCTTGTCGTAGCGGCGCATAAAGCCAAGTTGAATCAGATGCTTGCCGGATTTAATTTCAGCGTCGATAACTTCCAAGCAGTCAGCGGCCGTCGTGCAGAGCGGCTTTTCGCAGAAAATTCTTTTGCCGGCTTTGATAGCCTCAAGCAAGCTAACTTTATGAGCAAAGCCAGGACTGACAATGAAGACAGCCTCAACATTGGGGTCGTTGATAAGGTCTTTGCCGTCGCTGTACATTTTGCAACCTTCGCCCGCGATAGCCTGCCCCTTTTGCGCGAGAGCTTCTACCATGTCGGCGACCGCAACGACTTGCGCACCTTGAATACGTTCAGTAATTCTCTTGATATGGTCTCTACCCATACCGCCGCAACCGATAACACCTACGTTAAGCATAATTATTGCCTCCTGACTTTATCAACCAAAATTTCTCTTTATAACTGCGTCGGCGTGTTCCTTGCCGAGTCTGTAAACGTCATTGGGATTCATGCGATAATATTCGGGGCGGAAAAGTTCAACGGAAACAACATCTTGCGCCCAGCCGATTTTCTTGAGCGTCTGGAAAATTTCATCAAGGTTAATGCAACCGGTGCCCGGCCAAAGTCTGTCTTCGTCGAGAAGTGCGCCAATCGGGAAATCTTCCGTGTCGTTAAGGTGCACAATGAAAATTTTCTTGCCGTCGGCTTGCGCTAAGTCGCTGATTTTGCTGTCCATGCCGTGAAAATGGAAGCAGTCAAGCGTAATGCCGACGTTGTCCATGTCGACAGCTTGAATAATTTCGTAAGCTTCGCCAAAAGTATTAATCGAGGCGGCGGGGTGTCCGATGAATTCGACGGAAACGCGCATGCCGTATTCGTTAGCAACTTTGCCCATTTCTTTAAGGCAAGCGATAGCGGATTTATGAATTTCGCCGCGAGTAACTTTTTTAAGTTCGACGGTCGGGACTGTGATAACGGTTTTGCAGCCGATTTTCTGTCCCCATTCGCACATTTGCTTGAGTTCGTCAAGGATACCTTGCCAGCCTTCAGGACTGCGGTTATTGAAGAAGCAAAGCGTATTGAACGCGAGCGGCGCGATATTATGCGCTTGGAAAAGTTCTGCAAGTTCTTCGATTGAATGGTTAGCGAGATAGTCGCGCATTCTGTCCATTGTGCGCGGCTCAATCATGTCGTAGCCGTATTTTTCGGCAAGGATAATGTCTTGCTCGATAGACATTGCCTGGCAATTCAGAGCGGTTGCCTCGTTCATGCTGAGTTTCATTTTTTTGCCCTCCCAAAACTTTTTTAGGTTGATATTATTGTAATTGCTTGCAAGGGAATTTTCTTGAATTATTCTGCTTAATTTGCCCGCCGCGCTGATAAACTTTTGGCTAAAACTTGTTGATTCTTGCAAAGCAAAAAGCCCGCGACTCCTTTTAGGGAATTGCGGACTTTCTGTTTTATGGGAATGAAAAAATTTTTAGCCGAGTAATTCGCGTTTAATGCGTTCGAGGGCTTCGGGAGCTTGTTTATCCATTTTTTCGGGGAAGCCGAAATAGGAAACGCAAATGATATTATCGCCGCCGACTTTGGGCGGGTTTGGTTTAAGTTGCTTGTTAGCAAAATCCATTTCGCGGAGCGTCTCGAAAATGCCGTCGAAATCGACTTCGCCTTCGCCCATAGCCGTATGTTGATGAATTGTGTAATCTGCGCGGCCGCGACCGTTGAGCCAGGGCGGGTTGACAATATAGCGGCAATCAATAGTTTGATTCCACGTGTCAGCAAGTAGGACGTGCGTTAATTCGTCGCCAGCGTATTTAAGCATGTGGCGAACGTCGCCTTTGCCCTGATCGTAGAAGAAACCATGCGACGCGCTGTAAACGTAGCCGAGATTTTTAGAACGGAAAGATTTAACAATGTCGCAAGTTTCGTCGTTGAGTTCGCAGAAGTCGTAGGGGTGCGATTGAATTTCGACGCGCAACCCTTCGCGCTCGATAATCGGCAAAAGCTCTTCCATTGAGCGGAAGAACATACCGTTGCAAATTTCCTGCTGATTGGGGTCGCCGCTGAATTCGGTATTGATAACGGGCACGCCCATATTAACCGCGATTTCGATAATCTTTTTCCAGTTGGCGACGGCGTGTTGACGTTGTTCTTCGGTAGGACCCGACCAGCGATAAACGACGATGAACGAAGAAATTTCTACGCCCGTTTCTTTGAGAGCTTGACGGTATTCCGCTTCGCACTCTTTGGAGAACAGCGGGTGCTTGTAGAACGGATTAATGCGCGGGTGCGGCGATTGCTCAATGTACTTGTAGCCCCAATCGGCGACCTTGTGCACGTAATCACGAATGCTCATCTGTTTGGCGAGCACGTCCACATC
>Ga0310697_10004871_pt1 | contig 13155 bp, 8 predicted proteins | sample 172DNAGHGlowgp2_FD_203883 | JGI IMG/M metagenome (GOLD analysis project Ga0310697, IMG submission 203883) | Sheep rumen microbial communities from Palmerston North, Manawatu-Wanganui, New Zealand - 1728 DNA GHGlow gp2 (v2) (version 2) | ecosystem: Host-associated > Mammals > Digestive system >...
CGGGCAGCACCAAGCCGTCAACTTCATTAAAATCGACTTCCTCCCAGCTCTTGTCTGCCAGCACGGGGATGCTGCGGCTGCTGGGTACCAGCTTGTCCCCGGAGAGGGAGACGGTCACGCAGTCGATCTTCGCCCGGCGCAGCAGGTCCACCGGCGCGATGGCCTCCACTTCTTCGAAGCCCTCGGCCAGGATTACGGCAACTTTGTACATGGGAATTCCTCCTTGTGTGTTCTGCGGATATTGTATCAAAAAGAGATCAAATCGACAAGAGAGTGAAAACAATCCGGAGCGGAGATGCAAAAAAGTGACTGAGCGGCGAGGGCTTTTTTCGCCAGGCGAGGCAGTGACCGCAGGGAATACTTTGTGTATTTCCAAGGGCACTAACGAAGCATGACGGAAAAAGAGCTGCTGCGACTCACTTTTTTACATCGGAGAGCCGGAACAAAAAAAGCAGGCCGTTTTCCGAATACCGGAATACGGCCTGTTTTTTCAAATCGGTTAGTTGCCAACACTACGTGAATGACGCGTTGCCCGTACAACATTCCGGATACTATGCCTCCGGCCGGCCCGCAAGTGAATTGGGCTTGCTATTCCGGGTTAAGGTGCCGATTACACCGATGGGTGCCGCCCATCTCCTGTATCCTTTATACCACCATGCAACAGGAAAGTCAAGAACTTTTTGTGAAAATTTCATATTTTTAACACGGTGACACTCAATAAAAAATGTATAAAGCGACGAAGCCTGTCGAAAGAACTTCAAGAATACAAAATATTGGGCCCTCTCCGGGGAGAGGACCCAATATCTGTCAGACGTTCTGATAACAGGATTAAAGCGCCTCTTTCGAGGACTTTTTGACCGGGGCTTTGTTCTGGGCTTCCCTGATGTTGTGCTTCTCGGCGTAGCCGGTGAGGAAGAGCGTCAGCGCGCCGTCGCCGGTGATGTTGCAGGCGGTGCCGAAGCTGTCCTGCAGGGCGAAGATGGCGAGCATCAGGGCGGTGCCGGTGCTGTCAAAGCCCAGCACGCCGGTAATGAGGCCCAGGGAGGCCATCACCGTGCCGCCCGGCACGCCGGGGGCGCCGATGGCGAAGACGCCCAGCAGCAGGCAGAAGAGGATCATCGTGCCGACGCTGGGGAGCTTGCCGTAGAGGATGCGGGAGATGGTCATGCAGAAGAAAACCTCGGTCAGCACGGAGCCGCAGAGGTGGATGTTCGCGAAGAGGGGGATGCCGAAGTCCACCATATCGCGGCGCAGCACCTTGCTCTTGCGCGCGCCGTCCAGGGCGACGGACAGGGTCGCGGCGCTGGACATGGTGCCCACGGCGGTCAGGTAGGCCGGGCCGTAGTGCCGCAGCACTTCCCAGGGGCTCTTCCTGGCGTAGGCGCCCGCGATCAGGTAGAGAACCGCCAGCCAGATGTAGTGGCCCAGCATCACGATTAGGACGATCTGCACGAAGGCGGGCAGCTGGTGAGTGATCATGCCCTCATAGCTCAGGTTGCAGAAGGTGGCGCAGATGTAGAAGGGGAGGACGGGGATCATCACCCGCTCCACGATCTTCAGCACGATGTTCTGGAACTCCTCCAGCAGGTCGCAGGTCAGCTTACTTTTGGTCCACACGGCGGCGAGGCCCACCAGCAGGGAGAAGGCCAGTGCGCTCATGACGGACATGATCTGCGGGATGTTCAGCTGAAAGACGACCGGGGGAAGCTCCCGGCTGTCAGCCACGTCGGTGACGATGGAGAGGTGGGGAATCAGGCCGTAGCCCACGGCGGTGCTCATAAAGGCGGCGCAGATGGAGCTTAAGTAGGCGATGATGACGGCCACCGTCAGCATGCGGGACGCGTTGTTGCCCATGCGGGTGATGGACGGGGCGATGAAGCCGATGACGATCAGCGGCACGCAGAACATGATGAGCTGGCCCATGATGTACTGCAGCGAGACGACGACCTTCATCGCGCCCTCGCCGAACAGCTGGCCCAGGCCGATGCCAATGAGCAGCGCCACGATCAGCCGGAAGGGAAGACTGGTAAGAAACTTTTTCATAACTGCCTCCAAATGATTTTGTGTGGAATCACAGCAAAGCTTATCATAGTGAACTTTCCAGTGATTGTCAACCGGGAAAACAGTGCTTCGACCGCCCTTGACATTCTGCACAAACTCGGTTAAACTTTCCCTGATTGTACCCGGTACAATTTTACAAGGAAGGAAAGAGAAGAATGAAAAAACCGATCACCAACAAGCTGCTCTGGATCTTCGCCATCGGGCAGTTCGGCTGGAGCCTGCTGTCCGGCATCGTGACCAACTGGATGGTCTACTACTACACCGGCACGCCCGACGCCAACAACCCCAACACCGGCATTTTCGCCTCCATGGTCACCCAGAGCCCCATCGTCTTCAAACTTACGCTCTTCGGCCTCGTGATGGCCGTGGGCCGCATCTTTGACGCGGTCACCGACCCCCTGATCGCCGGCTGGTCCGACCGGAGCCGGAACAAGGCCGGCCGCCGCATCCCTTTCATGCGCGCCATCGCCATCCCCTTTGCGCTCATCACGATCGCGCTGTTTGTTGTTCCCCAGACGGCCAGCGTCGCTGTGAACGACGTGCTGCTCTTCGTGATCCTCATGTGCTTCTACCTGTTCATGACGATTTTCTGCACGCCCTATAACGCCCTGATCGCGGAGCTGGGCGACACCCAGGAGCACCGCATCAACGTCTCCACCTACATCTCCTTCACCTTCATCGCCGGCACCAGCATCTCCTTCATGCTGCCGAACGTTGCCGGGCTCTTCGGCTTTGCCGGGCAGGCGGGCTCCATCCGCCTGGCCGTGGCCGTGATGGCCACCGTGGCCTGCATCGCCATGCTGATACCTTCTCTTTACATCAAGGAGCGGGACTACATCGATTCCCAGCCCAGCGAGACGCCGGCCTTCTCCTCCCTGCTCAAGACCTTCAAGAACGGGCAGTTCCGCCGCTTCGTGTATGCGGACGTGATCTATTTCTTCGCCCTGACCCTGTTCCAGACGGGCCTTGCCTTCTATGAGACCAAGCTCATGGAGATCGAAGACACCTGGACCTTCCCGCTGACCGCCCTGATGACCCTGGTGAGCGTGCTGCTCTACCCGGTGGTGAACAAGCTGGCGCCCAAGCTCGGCAAGAAAAAGCTGATCGTCGTCGGCTTCTTCGCCTACGCTTTCGTGTTCCTCATCACCTCCATCTGCGGCAAGGGGCTCATCTGGGGCTTTATCGTGGCCGTCTGCGCCGCGGTTCCCCAGGCCATTCTTGGCATCCTGCCCCAGGCCTGCGTGGCCGACGTGGCGGAGCTGAGCCGCCTGGAAACCGGCGAGGACCGCAGCGGCATGTTCTTTGCCGCCCGCACCTTCGCCTTCAAGATGGGCCAGGCCATCGCCATGGTGGTCTTCACCTCCATCACGGTGGCCACGGTGCTGGAAAACGGCGAGAAGTACGTCGCCCCCGCCCAGTATCGCACCACGGCCGTGGTGGCCTTCGTCACCTGCCTGATTGGCGCCTGCCTCTTCCTGCTGTACAACGAGAAGATGATCCTTGGCAAAATCGAAGAGCTCAAGGCGAAGAAATAAGCCTGCGCCTGCCTGGAAAAAGCCTCCGTTTCGGAGGCTTTTTCCATTGTTGCAATTGCCGAAGCAGCTTTGACATAATCCGGCCGGAATTGTCAAAATGTAGAAAAGATTTCAGCGGAGAAAAAAAGGATTGCCATTGCTCCACGAACCGCTTAAAATAAATTGGAATGTTTTCGATTAGTGGTTATATAACATATAATACATAAGCGGAGGAAGCCTGGGATGAGAAACGGACCCTATCCCTACTATGACATCGCAGAGGTCGCGACGCTGCGCGATCTGATCGAATACGGCAGGGAAAACGGAGCGGACAACACGATTTTTTACACCGGCCGGCAGAATGACGAGCCGATGACATTTATTCAGGCCGCCGAGAATATCCGGGCGGTCGGCACTTATCTGCAGGAGCTGGGCTTTCAGGGCAGCCATATCGCTCTGCTGGGCGAAAACTCCACCGAGTGGTGCCTGAGCTATTTTTCCATCACCAACAGCGGCAATATGGCCGTTCCGCTGGACAAGGAGCTCTCGGCCGAGGATCTGGCGGAGCTTATCGAGCACTGCGGCTGCGAGGCTATTTTCTTCTCCGGGAAGTACCGGGAGCAGATCGCCTATTTCCAGAGCCTGGGCGGCTCCTTCCCCGAGATGCGTTATTTTTCCCTGGCGGATTTCCCGGAATACCTGGAGATGGGACGCAAGCTCCTGGAATCCGGGAGCACGCTGTTTGACCGCGCGCCCGTGGACCCTGACGCGCTTGCCTGCATCGTCTACACCTCCGGCACCTCCGGCAAGAGCAAGGGCGTCATGCTCACGCACGGGAACCTGGCCAGCGACGTGGTGGCCACCTGCAAGTGCGTCACCGCCCGCAACACGCAGATCTTCCTGCCCATGAACCACACCTTCTCCTGGGCTTCCGCCATGTTCGCGGCCTTCCTCTACTCGGTGGACGCGCACATAAGCGGCAACATGAAGCGCATCGTGAAGGACTTAAACCGCAACAAGCCCCAGAACATTTCCGCCGTCCCTCTGATGGTGGAGATGCTCTATAACGGCATCTGGAACAACGCCCGCAAGCAGGGCCGGGAGCAGAAGCTGAAGAACATGCTGACGCTCAGCCACATGCTGATGGGCCTGGGCATCGACGCGCGCAAGCGCCTCTTCAAGCAGATCCATGAGAGCTTCGGCGGCAGACTGGAGACCATCATCTGCGGCGGCGCCGCGCTGGACGACAAGCTGCAGCGCGGGCTCTACGATCTGGGCATCAACGTCATCAACGGCTACGGCATCACCGAGTGCTCGCCGGTGGTGGCCGTGAACCGGAACCACGACTTCCGCTTCGGCAGCGTGGGCAAGCCCCTGCCCTGCAACAGGGTCATGATCCACGATCCGGATGAAAACGGCATCGGCGAGATCTATGTCTCCGGCAGCAACGTGATGAAGGGATATTACAAGGACCCGGAGGCCACGGCGGAGGCCTTTGACGGCGAGTGGTTCAAGACCGGCGACTACGGCCGCATGGACAAGGACGGCTTTTTGTACATAACCGGGCGCAAGAAGAACCTGATCATCCTCGCAAACGGCAAGAACGTCTCGCCTGAGGAGCTGGAACAGAAGCTGGGCCGCATCGAGTACGTGAAGGAAGTCGCGGTCTACGAGGAAGACAAGGACATCACTGCGGAGTTTTATCTGGATGAGGAGCAGTTCCCCGACGCGAGAGAGCGCCTGGACGCGGACGTGAAGGCCTTCAACTGCAAAATGCCCGCCAGCAAGAACGTCAAGAAGATCAAGATCCGCGACATTCCCTTTGAAAAGACCACCACGATGAAGATCAAGCGCTATCTGCTGACGAAATCGGCAGCAACCAAATAATCGAAAAGAAGAGGAGAAAACGAAAATGTACGAAAAAATCTGCGAGATCCTGCTCAACTATGTGGATGAGCCCGAAGGCGGCCTGACCGCCGATACCAAGTTTGTGGACGACCTGGCCATGACCTCTCTGGACATCATGACCATGATCGGCGATGTGGAAGACGAGTTCGACATCGAGATCGAGACGAGCGATCTGCACGGCATCTTCACGCTGGGCGATCTGGAAGCCTATCTGAAGACCAAGGTCTGAGCGGCGGAGGTTGACGATGGAAGAAAGAAAGTATTACCCGCTTTCGGACGAGCAGGAAGGCCTTGTCCTGCTCGCAAGCGTGTTCCCCGCACCGAACATCCTCTACCTTCTGACCCGTATCGACTTTGTCAGTAAGATCGACGAGGAGCGGCTGCTGCAGGCGATCCGCATTACGGACGAGCTCCTGCCCTACTGCCGCGTGCAGCTGCACCAGCAGGACGAGGAGACCGTAGTGCAGTATCTCCGCGAGGGGGAGCCGGATCCCGTCAGCGTCTACGATCTGAGCGACAGCGGCGAGGAAGAGCTGGAAAAGCTGATCCTCCAGTGGCGGCAGGAGCCCTTCCCCAATAATCAGCGGGAAACGCAGCTCTACCGCTTCCGTCTGATCCGCATGCCCGGCGGCAAGCATGTGCTCCACTTCGTCGTGCACCATTTCATCATGGACGCCTACGCCATGATGTACACCATCCAGTATCTGGATAAAGTCTACACCTCGCTCAGCCGCGGCGAGGAACTGCCCGCCCCCGGCATGGAGCCCTGGAAGCTGTTGGAAGAGGAGCGGAGCTACTTCTCCTCCGCCCGCGCGGAGAAGAATGCGGCCTGGTGGCTCTCCCAGTATGAGACCGAGCCCAGCTTCACCTCCGTCAACGGCCTCGGCAGCCCCGAGTTCGTGGAGGGCAAGCGCTATGGACGGACCCAGAGCTTCGAGCAGCTCTATAACGATATCCTGACCATCCGCATCCCCGCCGAGTTTGTAAAGCTGGTGGACGACGCGGCTGCGATGCAGAAGGTCTCCCCCCAGGTCTACTACATGATGGCCATGCGCTCCTTCCTGGGCCGCGTCAGCGGCACGGAGGACGTTTCGGTCCTGTCTCCCATGGCCCTGCGCTCCACCAAGGTCCAGCGGCAGAGCGGCATGAGCATCGCCCGTGCCAATCCCGTGCGCATGACGCTCTCGGAAGATCTGCCCTTCGCCGAGGCGGTTCGGAAGCTGGCGGACCGGGAGAACGATATCTATCGTCATGCCTGGTTCAACTATGAGAAGATGAAGCCGGAGATCTACTCCCGCTTCGGCACCGAGCCCGGCTGCACCTATGAATCCGTGTGGCTGACCTACCAGCCCTATTTCGACATGAGCAAGAGCGAGCTGCAGTTCCGCGCCCGCCTGCTCTCCAGCGGCTTTGTGCCCATCCCGCTCTACCTGCTCATCGAGCCGCAGGATACCAGCGGCGACCTGTACGCCGATTACTCCTACGCCCTGGGCTACACCAAGCCGGAGAGCCTGTATCATTTCCACGACTTCATGCTGAAGTTCCTGGAGGCGGCTGCGAAGGAGCCTGACAAGCGCCTGGGTGATCTGATCGACCAGAGCATCTGAGCACCGCGTTTCAACCTTAGTTTAGAAAGAATGATCTCATGAAAAGCGAAACCTTTATGACACGCGCCGCAGCAGCGATCGTGAAATACCGCTGGATCTTTGTGCTGCTGTTTGCGGCAATGATCGCCTTTTCCTTCTTCTCCGTGCGCTGGATCCAGGTGGAGGAGGACATTACCTTCTATCTGGCCGAAGAGGCGGAGGCAAGGCGCGGACTCACCATCATGGAGGACGAGTTCAACACCTTCGGCACGGCCCAGGTGATGGTCAAACGCGTCTCCACGGAGGAGGCGGCGGACATTGCCGATCAGATCCGGTCCGTGGAGAACGTGGTGCTCGTGACCTATGACGAGACCGAGAACCATTATCGGGACGGCTACGCCCTCTACGACGTGACCTTCGGGGACGTGACGGCCTCGGAAAAGAGCGAGAAGGCGCTGGCCGACGTGAAGGCGCTGCTGGCCGACCGGGACGTGACGATCCACTCCGAGGTGGGCTTCAGCCTTGCGGATCTGGTGGCCGAGCAGATGGCGACGGTGCTGATCTTCGTGGTCATCGTGGTGCTGGCGGTGCTGCTCTTTACCTCCAGCACCTACGCCGAGATCCCGGTGATGATCCTGACTTTCATGGTCGCGGCCATCATCAATCTGGGAACCACCTTCCTCATGGGAACGATCTCCTTCGTCTCCAACTCCGTGGCCATCGTGCTGCAGCTGGCGCTGAGCGTGGACTACGCCATCATTTTCTGCAACCGCTATAAGGAAGAGCACGAGACGCTGGAGATCCGCGACGCGGTCGTCAAGGCCCTCGCCGCCTCCATTCCCGAGATCTCTGCCAGCAGCCTGACCACGATCGCGGGCCTCACGGCCATGACCTTCATGAAATTCCGCCTGGGCGCGGACATGGGTCTCAACCTGATCAAGGCCATCATCTGCAGCCTGCTGACGGTATTCCTGTTCATGCCCGCCATGCTGATGCTCTTCGGCAGGGCCATGGACAAGACGAAGCACAGGCGCTTTGTCCCGAAGATCTCCTTTGTGGGCAGGTTTGCCTATGCCACGCGCTATGTGCTGCCCATCTTCTTCGTCGCGCTGGTGATCGGGGCCTATATCATCTACGGCCACTGCAACTACGCCTACTGTGTGGACATCGTCCCCGCTTTCCGGCAGACGGAGTACGAGGCTTCCAAGGCTGAGATCGAGGAGACCTTTGGCGGCAGCAACCTGGTGGCTGTGCTGGTCCCCACGGGGGATTACGCCTCTGAAAAGGCGCTGCTGGAGGATCTGGGGGACTGCCCCGAGGTCAAGAGCGCCAGCGGTCTTGCCGGCGTGGAGGTCATGAACGGCCGCAGCCTGGGCGATGAAATCAGCCCGGCGGAATTCTCCGCCGTCGCAAATGTGGACGATACCACGGCGCAGGCGCTCTTTGCCTACTACGCCGCGGAAAAGGGCGACCACCGCGCCGCCACCGGCGACCTGCAGAACTACAGGGCCCCGATGCTGGATCTGTTCCTGTTCCTGCATGATCGCGTGGAGGCAGGAGACGTGGAGCTGGAGAGTGAACAGCGCGCCATGATCGAAGAGCTCTACGGACAGCTCAGCATGGCGGCGACCCAGCTGCAGGGCAAGAATTACAGCCGCCTGGTGCTGGATCTGAATCTGCCCGTCCAGTCGGACGAGACTTTTGATTTTCTCGAGCGCATCCATGTGCTCGCCTCAAAGTATTATCCCGAGGACGTATGCCTGACGGGCGACTCCGTCAGCGCCAAGGACTTCAAGGACGCCTTTGCCACGGATAACCGGGTGGTGGGCCTGATGAGCCTGGGCCTCGTGATGCTGATCCTGTTCTTTACCTTCAAATCCTTCGGCATGCCGCTGCTGCTGATCCTGGTGATCCAGGGCAGTATCTGGATGAACTTTGCCATCGCGACGCTGCAGGGGAGCCCGGTGTTCTTCCTGTGCATCCTCATCGTCAGCGCCATCCAGATGGGCGCCAACATCGACTACGCCATCGTGGTCTCCACGCGTTACCAGGAGTTCCGCGAGACGATGGAGCCGAAGGACGCCATCATCACCGCGCTGAACCTGGCCTTCCCGACGGTGATCACCTCCGGCCTGATGATGGTCTGTGCCGGGCTTTTGATCGGCTTCCGGGTCTCCCAGTGCATCATCGCGGGCATGGGCTACTATGTGGGCACCGGCACCAGCATCTCCATCGTGCTGATCCTCTTTGCCCTGCCGCAGCTTCTGCTGCTGGGCGACAAGTTTGTGGCTCTGACCACGGTCAACACCGAGAAGCTGGGGCTGCTGCGCGCGCTGAAGAAGAATCAGCGCCGCATCGCCGCGGGTCTCCTGGCGGCGGCCGCCCTGTTCGCGCTGATCGTCGCCCCCGGCGTTCTCCGCAGCGGACGTGTGCAGGCCAGCCAGCAGAAGGAGCAGAGCGAAGCCCTGCTTGCCCGAACCGCCGAACTCAAGGAGCTGTCCGAAAAGCTGGGTGCGGAGAGCACCATGTATGCTGCGCTCAAGTATCAGTTTGCCGAGCAGCTGGTGACCGACGAGGTCGGCACCCAGTATCTGGAGGAGGGCGAGGCCCAGTATCTGGCGGGTCTGGAGGAGTACGAGGCCGGCAAGGCCCAGTACGAGGAGGGCGCCGCCCAGCTCGCAGACGCGAAGAAGCAGTACAAGGCGGGCGCTGCCAAGCTGGCTGCCGGTCAGGCCCAGTATGACGAGGGCCTTGCGCAGTACAAGGCCGCCCTGGCCGAGTACCAGGCCGGCAAGAAGAAGCTGGAAGCCGGCCAGGCCGCCTACGACAAGGGTCTTGCCGACTATAACCAGGGCAAGGCGGACTATGCCGCCGGTGAAAAGAGGCTGGCGGAGGGCCAGGCCGCCTATGACGCAGGCCTTGCCGCCCACGACGCAGGCCAGCAGCAGCTGGCCCAGGGGCAGGCGGCTTACGACGCCGGTCTTGCCCAGTACAACGAGGGCAAAGCCCAGTATGACCAGGCCAAGGCCGCGCTGGATTCCGTGTCCGGCCTGTACAATACGGTCATGCCGCTCTACAACGAATACCTGGACGCCCAGGCCCGCTATGACGAGGCGGTCGCCAGCGGTGATATGGTCTCCGCTCTGGTGCTGGGAAGCACGCTGTCCGCGGCAAAGCTGGCCTTTGAGACCCAGCTGGGCGGCTACAGCATCAGCGGCCTGCTTGCGGAATACCAGAACGCCCAGGCACAGCTGGACGTGGCCGCGGGGCAGCTGGCCGCAGCAGAGCAGGAGCTGGCCGCCGGCAAGGCGGAGCTGGATAAGGGCTACGCGGAGCTGGCCGCCGCCGAGCAGCAGCTGGCTGACGGCAAGGCGGAGCTGGACGCGGGCTATGCCCAGCTGGCAGACGCCAAGCAGCAGCTGGCTGATGCCGAAAAGCAGCTGGCCGAGGGCAAGGCGGAGCTGGACGCCGGCTATGCGCAGCTGGCTGTGGCCGAGCCGCAGCTGGCTGCAGCCAAGCAGCAGCTGGATACCGCAAAGGCCCAACTGGACGCCGGTTATGCAGAGCTCGGCGCCGGCGCGGTACAGATTCAGGAGGGCGACGAGCAGCTCGCCGAGGCTGGAGAGCAGCTGAAAGAAGGTGAGGAGAAGCTGGCCGACGCGGAGAAGGAGATCAGTTCCGGCCGCGAGACCCTGGAGGAAAACCGGGATAAGCTTCAGGAGAGCCTGAACGCGCTGGACGATTACAGCTCCGAGGAGGAGCGGCTCTCCGAGGGCGTGAAGCTCCTGATGGAGAATGAACAGGTAAAGGCCCTGGCGGGCCGCACCGCCTCCACCTCAGAGGTGATCAACGCGGCTGAACAGGTGTTCCGGCAGAATGCCGCGAACGCCGAGGAGCAGGCCGCCGTCTCCCGCCGCGTGGCGCTGAACCTGATGCTGGCCGCTGCGCTGGCCTTGCTCGCGGTGTTGCTGCTGGCGGTGCTGCACACGGCTTTCGCCCCCGCGCTGCTGGCGGCGGTCGGCGCGCTGGCGGCGCTGCTGAGCCTGGTGTACTGGAACAGCCGCTGCGCCGGCATGAACGCACTCCTGCCGGTGGCCGCCGTGCTGCTGGCCGTGTTCGGCATCCTCTTTGCCCAGCTGATGTTCCGCAGCCGGAAGGCGAAGGCGCAGCCGGTTGAAGAGCAGTAAGACAAGATGACCACTCCGGGCTTTCCCGGAAAACAAAAGAAAGCTGAGAAGAATGTTCTTCTCAGCTTTCCTTTTTGTTATGTACTTTATTCTGTCTTCTGCGTTTCCTGCACCGGAGCGTCCTCTGCGCCGATCCCCAGCCTGATGCCTGCCATCTGCGCGGCTGCGCCCACGGCCTGGGTGGCCTTGCTGATCGCCTGGTTGACGGCCTGACGGGGGAGATTGCCGATGATCTTCTTGGTACTGTCGCTGGAGGAGCGGAAGCGCCTCAGCATGGTTTCAAAACCGGTGGCGCCGGCATCGTCCAGCTCTTCCAGTGTGCGTGCCCCGTTGGCGGAGAGCGCGTCGAACATGTCATGGATGAATTGGACCCGGTCCTCCTGGCTCATATCGCCGATCCAGTCGTCCACCGTGGCATTGATCCACAAACTGCGTGGGTCGTTCTCCTCACATTCATCCAGTTCGCCATGGTCGATACCCCAGGTGGCAAGACTGTGCTGCGACATGCCCGAGGCCGTGGAGCGCACGATGTGCAGATCCGTCACCTGGGGGTCGAATAGCTTGCCTACTACGGAGAAACGGGGAATGATACGGGTGCAGCGGCTGTCGATGCGCGCCATACCGCTGACGTCCATGACCTCGGGGCAGAGGCCGGGGCCGTCCAGAATGAAGATCCGTTCCAGCCGGGCCAGCACATCCTTCTGCAGGGAGCATGCGGTGAAGAGCGCCAGATTGCCGCCCTTGGAGTGGCCGCCCATGTACCAGCGGCGGCCGGTTTTCAGATGCTCGTCGGCATAGCGCAGGGCCAGCTCCTGGGCCTCGGTGCGCGTGACGCCGATGAGAAAATCCTCCTCCCAGCCGGCGAGGGAACTGTCCGTCCCGCGGTAGGCGAGGAAGGAGATGCCGCTCTCATCGTGAAGGCAGAGGGCCGCAAACTGCATGGGCGGCTCGTCACGGATCAGATCCACATAGTCGCTGATGCGCAGGTCGCCGAAGCGGCGGGAGGCCACGGCCGCGGCGAAAATGTCCTCATAGCCCATGTTCTTGCCGACGATGAGCACGCGCAGCGTTCCCTCGTCGATGAGCTTCTGACAGTCACGCAGGTAGAGCGGCTCCTCCCGCCCCTCCCACATGGGCTTCAAATCGTAGTAGGACAGCAGGGAGAGCACAAGGGCGTCCGCCTCCCGCAGACCGTCATAGGCGAGGGGAATGTCCCCGCGCCAGCGGATGTAATCAAGAATGGTGTCCATGTATGCTCCTTTATGCTTTTCCCAGCAGCTTCAGCAGCTTCGGCAGGCTGTAGGCCTTTTCCAGATTCAGCGTCATGGGGCCGAGAGCAGTCTCCAGCTGCAGGGCGGGCCGCTCTTCGCGGACGGTGACGCAGTGCCCGGCGCTGATGACGCGGCGGGAATCGGCAACGCTCCCGATCTCCGAGAGCGGCAGATAATTCCAGCGGAGCCCCTCCGGCAGGTACAGGGCCTCTTTCCCCACGCGGTACTGCTCGACTTTGACGGAGGCGCGATAATCCTCCTCCACATTCGCAAGCTCTTTCCCGGCGATCAGACATTTGGGTTTGAACATGTGAATCCCTCCTGATTTGCACTTTTCTCCATTGTATTCTATTTTTCGCTGAAATACAACGAAAAAATCCCTCTTCACAGGCAGCGTGAAGAGGGATTGCCTTATTTCTTCCTAAAGACGAAGAGCTTACTCACCACATAGTTGAGGACAACGACCACCACCTGGGCGATCACCTTGACGATCATTTCATTGCCGTGCAGCAGTGTCACGAAGACGAGCAGGATCGCCTCCTCCACGCCCAATGTGGCAAGCCGCCCCGCATAGAAGGACACGAACTGCCGGAAGGCTTCGCCCCGGGATTGGGGTTTGGCCTCAAAG
>Ga0310697_10004872_pt1 | contig 13155 bp, 9 predicted proteins | sample 172DNAGHGlowgp2_FD_203883 | JGI IMG/M metagenome (GOLD analysis project Ga0310697, IMG submission 203883) | Sheep rumen microbial communities from Palmerston North, Manawatu-Wanganui, New Zealand - 1728 DNA GHGlow gp2 (v2) (version 2) | ecosystem: Host-associated > Mammals > Digestive system >...
GGAGCGTGTGAAGGATGGCGATCACGGTCTGATACAGATCTCCGCAGGACTCATAGAAACCCACCGCATCAAACTTCCCCATCATCTGCAGGCCGAGACCGTAGTTGCCGAGAACGATGAAGGAGACCAGCGTACTGGAAACCCCGAACAGATAGGCGCCGAGGATCGTCTGTTTGACCGTGCGGCCCCGGCTGATGCTGCCCATGAAGAAGGGAGAGGCGACGCACCAGACCATCCAGTAGGCCCAGTAAAAGATCGTCCAGTTCTGCGGGAAGTCGGAAGTGCGAAGGGCATCGGTCCAGGTGCTGAGAACGATGAAGTTCTGGGTCATGTTGCCGAGCGCGGAAAAGCCGGTCTCAATGATATATTTGGCCTCGCCGCCGAAAAGCAGCACGAACAGCAGCACGGCGCCAAACACATACATGCAGAAATTGGCAAGCCAGGAAACCCCCTTGATGCCACGCATGACGCAGATGGTGTAGACCGTGCAGGTGACGAGCAGGATGCCGATGGTCACAAACTTGCTGGCAGCGACGCCGATCAGATCCGTCAGCGCAGCGGCAAGCAGCGGCGTGGCCACGGAAAACGTGGTGGCGGTGCCGGCGATCAGGGCGATGACGGCAAGCACGTCAATAACTTTGCCGGGGAGCTTGTCCGTTTTGTCGCCCAGAATGGCACGGCAGGCCTCGGAGTATTTCTGCTTGTGGCAGCCGCGCACGTGGAGCATGAAGCCGAAGCAGGCGGCCAGGGTGGCATAAAAGCTCCAGGGGATGGGGCCCCAGTGGAAGAGCGTATAGGTGGAGGCCCAGTCCTGAATGGAGCCGAGATCGGCCACATGGGGCTCCTGCGCATAATAGATCCATTCGCACAGGGAATAGAACAGAATATCGGCGGCCAGGCCGCAGGTGAAGACCATGGAGCCCCAGGTGAAAAAGCCGTACTGGGGCTTCTCCCCGGGCTTACCGAGGGTGATCCTGCCGATGTCCGAAAAGGCGATCCAGAGGGATACCACCAGTACGCCAAGGCCGATCATCAGGTAGTAGGTACCAAAGCTGTCGCCGAGAAAGCCGCGGATCGCGCTCAGGGCGTTAGTCGATCCCACGGGGTCGGCGATAAAGAACACGCAGAGAATCAGGATGATCACAAAGGGAACAATGGTGGTCGCCGGGTCGATGGCGGCAAGCAGGCCTTTTTTCTTATTCATGCTTCGCTCCTCCTTTGCAGGCGGCATAGCCTGCGTCCAGGACGATCAGCTCGTCCAGGCTGTCGATCTCGACCACGTCCTCCCGCCGCATGGGGTGGATGCCGAGGCGATAGTCCTCCGGGTGGCAGAAGAGGGCCACGTCGTCCCAGTAGATCTGCCGGTTCTGCTTTTTCTCAAATTCCTCTTCCAGATGGCGGCGCAGGCGCCGCCCGTCCTCCGCGCTCCAGCGGGAGACGCTGTAGAGCTGCCAGCCGCCCCTGCCGCCCGTGCGGCTGCAGGAGGTGACGACGCCGTCCTTCACGGTCAGGAGCCACTCCTTCGTCTCTTCGTCCGTCCAGATGGCGTTGTAGCCGGAGCGCTCAAATTCCGGCTCCAGCGCCGCGGGATTGCGGATCAGCTGATCCGCGTCCAGGATCATCACGTCTTCCAGGTGTTCCCTCGCCATGTAGAGCGAAGAGATGTTATTGCAGCTGAGATAGTACGGGTTTTCGATCAGCGTGAGCCCCGGGTATTGGGCGGGCAGATCGGAAAACTGCTCCTTCAGGTGGCCGATCACCACGTAGATTTCAAAAATGCCGTTTGCGTGCAGGGCTGTGATCACGCTGTCGATCATGCGCACGCCGTTGACTTTGATCAGTGGTTTTGGCGTGTGCTCGGTCAGCGGGAGCATGCGCGTGCCGGTTCCGGCGGCCACAATGATGGCCCGTTTGACTTTATGCATCCAGCGCCTCCCGCACGATCCGGCAGTATTCCTTGGCGAAGCGGTACTGCCGCAGGGCGTACTCGCCGAACTCCACGCCAAGGCTCCGCTTGTATTCGCACCAGTTGCTCCACAGGAGGCCGCAGGCGGCGATATAGCAGTAGATCTTGATCCGCGTCTCCTTAGGGCATACGCCGCGGAAGTAGATGTCAATGAGCCTGTCCGCCTGCGCCCGGTCATAGAGGGAATAGATGCAGAACATGGCGATGTCCACATGGGGGTCCTGCATGCCGGCATATTCCCAGTCCGTGAGCTGCAGCTGCTCTTCTCCATCCGGCCCCGTGCAGAACAGAAAATTGTCCGGCACAGCGTCGATGTGGGTCAGGCAGAATGGCTCCGCGTGGGCCTCGATATAGGGCCGCAGGGCCAGCACCTGCTCCTTGGTGCGCACATAGTCCTTATACACGGATGGCTGGCCGTTCCAGAGCTGCTCATAAAAGTCAATGCTGCCGAAAATATCAAAGGTGTGGGGCACCTGAATACGCAGCGCATGGAAGGCGCGCAGCTTGTCCATGCACTTTGTGAGATCGTCCACGTTGTTGGGATCGCAGGTGCGCACACCCTCCAGATAGGCGGTGATTTTATAGCCGTCGTCCGGATTTATGTAAACCGGATCATCACAGAGCCCCAGGCCGCGGATCTTCGAGAAGACCTCCGCCTCCTGCCGGCGGTTGATGAGCTTGTTGGTGCCCTCGCCGGGGATGCGCATGATGTACTTTTTCCCCCGGCAGCTGAAGCAGAAGGAGCGGTTGGTCATGCCCTTTTTCAGCACCGCGATCTCGGTGACCTCCTCGGGCTCCGCCCGCAGTACCTCGGCGATGACCCGGATCACGTCCGAATGCAGATGGGCAGAGCCGCTGTCCAGCTCCCGCAGCTGCTCAAAGGTATTGATGTTCACCGCGTCATCCGGCCCCAGCACCCGGGCCTGGACGAACATCCGGTCACCCTCGCGCAGGGTGGACTCCCAGAGCGAGTCGTCATACTTTCTTCCCCGGTTCATCAGCACGAGCCTGCCGCGCACGATCACGGCCTGCTCCTCGCAGAGATAGGCCGCGCCGAGCACCGTGTTGCCCGCCGTCCCCTCGGGGATATAGCAGAGCTCCTGCTTGCGGTTGACGCGCACTTCGCTCTCCGGGTCCATCAGAGAGGACACCATAAACCAGGAGTAGAGCTCCTCCCGGCGGAAGGGGTTTTCCCGAAACCAGAGATCGCCGGGGATCACATAGCTGTTGGAGACCCGGTCGGCGGCCAGGGCCAGGGAGTGGAGATTGTTGCGGCCGGCGTACTCGCTGTTGACCACCAGCTCCACGCCAAATTCATCGATCAGGTACTCGAAGCGCTCCATCAGAAAGCCCACGACCACGCAGATCTCCTGTACACCTGCCTCCCGCAGCTGGCGGATCAGGCGCTCGATGAGCACTTCGCCCTTGATCTCGAGCAGCGCTTTCGGCGTCTCCATGCCAATGGGCGCCATGCGCAGTCCCGCGCCCGCGGCCAGAATCACGGCGCTGCGGGGGGACTTTTCCCGGAATGCAGCCTCCGCTTTGGCGGTAGGGCGCTGCTTTGCGTCCAGATAGCCCTCCTCCCGCAGGGCGCGGAGGGAGCGGTTCACAATGCCCACGGAGTAGCCCGCGGCGGCGGCCAGTTCTCGCTGGCTGCCGTATTCCCTATGATGAAGGAGGCAGAGAATATCGGCTTCCTGTCTGTTCATAACCTGTTCCTCGTATAGCTTCACGAATTGTCTTTTTCTTGTAATTCACGAATTCTCATATGTTGCAATTTCGTGAACACCAACACTATAGCACTTCTGTTTCTATTTGGCAAGAGGAAAGATGAAAAAGGGGATGTGCAAAACACATCCCCTCAAGGTGTCGACAAAGTGTCGACACCTTGAGCATCAAAAATGAGAACTTCCGAAAAAGTTCTCATTTTTGAGTATATCAAACGCGAGAGGGAATAACCAATCCCCTCTCGCGCTCTCCCCATGCGTGTCCAACTTCTGTCACATGAGTTTGTCTACAGTCTAAGGGGATGTGCAAAACACATCCCCTTAGTTTTCAGTTTTGAGTGTTGAGTTTTGAGGAATTGCCGGAGATTGGGAATTTCCGGCGTAAACCGTCGAAAACGATTGGATAAAACCTCAAAACTCAAAACTCACGACTCAATGCTGTATTTTACCACCCGAACACCCAGAGGTGGGTCACGCCGAAGGCCTCGCGGATGAAGTAGTTGAGCATGACGAAGAAGTAGCCCCAGGGGGCGGCCACACCAGCGGCGTTTGGCGCGCCAAGCTTCGCTGCCATGCACTTGGCCCGGTAGAGATGGTAGGCGCTGGAGACAATAGCCACGTTCCCGGCCGGCTCATCGCCCCGGGAACGGATGATCTCAAAGCTGTACTGGAGGTTTTCCATGGTGGAGGTGGCCCGGTCCTCGATCAGGACCCGTTCCGGCGCGATGCCGTTTGCCACCAGCCAGTCGAACATGGCCTGACCCTCGGTCACGGTCTCCCCCGGCCCCATGCCGCCGGAGACGATGGCCACACTCTCGGGGTAGGTATTCAGATAACTGAGCGCCCCCTCCAGGCGGCGCACCAGCGTCAGCGAAGGCCGGTCGCCATAGACGGCGGCGCCCAGCACGATCAGGTAGGGCCGCTCCGGGTCCTTGTCGGTGCGGGCGTTTTTGATGATCGGCGCCTCCACGATGCAGAAGTACACAAGTCCCACGCAAACGAGAGCCACGATGATCTTCCACAGCACCGGCGGCGCGAAGCGGTGCAGCACGATCAGCGCCGCGACAAGAAGCAGCGCATAGCCCCACCAGGCATAGCCCCGCAGCGCAAAGCGCAGGAAGAAGCCTGCGGCCGCCAGCGTCCCGGCGAGCCCCGGCCAGCTTTTGCGAAAATACAGCAGCACTGCCGGGATGGCAAGCCCCGCGATCCACAGGGGCATTTCCCCCAGGTCGGGGCCGAAGAAATACAGCGCGATGCCCAGCGCAAAGCAGAGCGCCGCGGCAATCAGCCAGATCGATCGTTTCAAGCGTTCAGTTCCTCCCATTTATCATACAGCGCCGTGAGCTCCTCATTCAGCGCTTCTTTCTGCGCCTCCAGCTCCATCAGCTTCTGGTAGTCCGTGGCGTACTGCTCCCCCTCCGCCTCCAGCGCGGCAAGCTTTTCCTCCAGCCGGGCGATCTCCCGCTCGGTCTTGGCGATCAGCTTTTCGCTGTTCGGGACGTGGGGCTTCTTTTCCTTTTCTTTTTCCTTTTTGACGGGTTTCTGCGCCGCCTGCTGGAACTGGAGCTGCCGCTCCTTCCAGGCCACATAGTCCCGCCAGCCGCCGCGAAAATCGGTGATCTCCCCGTCGGCCAGGGCCCAGATCCGGTCCGCAAACTTCTCAATGAACCAGCGGTCGTGGCTCACAAAAAGAAGCGTCTGCTCGTACTCCGAGAGCGCGTCCTCCATCCACTCGCGGCTCGCGATGTCCAGATGGTTGGTGGGCTCGTCCAGGATCAGGAGATTGATGTCCCCGCCCATGAGCTGGCAGAGCTTCAGGCGGCTCCTCTCGCCGCCGGAGAGGGTGCCCACGGGCTTGAACACGTCCTCACCCCGGAAGCCGAAGGCGGCGAGGCGGTCCCGCGCCTCCTGGGGCTGGCAGCGGCAGTCGTAGAGCATGGTGTCCAGCATGCTGCGCTCGTCCACGGAAAAGCGGACGATCTGCGGAAGATAGGCCTTGCGGATGGCGGGGCCGAGATATAAGTAACCGGCGTCCGGCGTCTCCTCATTCATGATGAGCTTCACCAGGGTGGATTTGCCGGTGCCGTTGTCGCCCACAATGGCGATCCGCTCCCCGCCGGTCACGGTCAGGGACAGGTCGTGAAAGAGCTGCTTTTCCCCGTAGGACTTGGCGAGTCCCTCCACAACAAGAGCCTCGTCGCCGTTAAACTCGCGCTGCTTGAACTTGACGGAGAGCTTCCGCTGCTCGGTGGGCTTTTCACTGTGGGAGAGCTTTTCGATGCGCTTTTCCATGGAGAAGGCCCGCTTGTGCAGCTTGTCGTTTCCCATGAAGGCCCAGAGGTGCATCTGCTCGGCGGCGCGCTGCAGCTGCTCGATCTTGGCCTGATCCTTTTCATACTGCTTCAGCTTCTCCTCGAAGCGGCGCTGCCGCTCCTCCACGTAGAAGCTGTAGTTGCCGGAGTAGAACTCAGCCTTTCCGTCCACGATCTCCACGCAGCGCTGCACCACCTTGTCGAGGAACCAGCGGTCGTGGCTGATGGCAAGCACCGTGCCCTTGAAGTGCAGCAGATAGTCCTCCAGCCATTCGGTGGCCCGCAGGTCCAGGTGGTTGGTGGGCTCGTCCAGCAGGAGGATGTCCGTATCCTCCAGAATGAGGCGGGCCAGGTTCACGCGGGTCTTTTCCCCGCCGGAGAGGGAGTCAAAAAGCTGGGAGCGCTGAGAGGGCGGGATCTGCAGGCCGTTTGCCACGCGGTTCCGCTCAGATTCCATCGTGTAGCCCCCCAGGCGCTGAAACTCGCTGCTGAGTCGGTCGTACTCCTGTAAAAGCGCGGGAGAGGCGTCCTGCTCCATCTGCAGCGTCAGCTCCTCCATGCGGCTCTGCATACGGTAGAGCCGCTTATGTGCCTCGCGCAGCACGTCCTCCACGGTCCAGCCCTCGGGATAGACCGGGATCTGGGAGATGAGGCCGATGCGCTTGCCCGGTGCGGTCGATACCTGGCCCTCGTCGTAGTCGATCTCGTGCACGAGGATGCGGAAGAGCGTGGTCTTGCCGCAGCCGTTGGGGCCGAGGATGCCCACGCGCTCACCCGGATTCGCCGTGAAGCTGAGCCCGTCCAGGATATTGCTGCCGATCTCAAAGGATTTGACCAGCGAAGATACGGTGATGTCTGCCATAATTAGTCCTTTCGGAAATGAATAACGAATAATGAATAATGAAAAAATGATGTGTCGCTTCGCAACGATGAAAATCCAGTTCCCGAAGGGAACACCTTAATTATTCATTATTCATTCTTCATTCTTCATTGTTCACTCAATCTGCATGCAGTGCTGCAGCACGCGGTAGGCCACGGGCGAGGCGACGCTCAGGCCGCCGCCGCCGTTTTCCACCAGCACCACGAAGGCGTAGGGGTGCGTCTCATCGTCCAGAAAGCCCACGAACCAGGCATGGCTCGTCAGATCTCCGCCCAGCTCCGCCGTGCCGGTCTTGGCACAGAGCGGCAGCCCGCCGAAGCGGAAGTCCCCGTCGTAGGCATAGGAGACGTTGTAGGCCATCATCTGGCGCAGTTTGTCGGCGGTGTCGGAGGCCATGAAGCGGGATTTGACCGGGGCCTTGCCGGTGTTGATCATGGTGGGCTCCACCAGGACGCCGCCGTTTCCCACAGCGGAGACAAAGCGCAGCATGGCATAGGGATTCACCAGGTCGGTGGACTGACCGATGCCGGACCAGCCCAGCTCCGGGTCGCCCACAAATTCGGTGGGGTAGCTGCCCGCTGCGGTGGGAATGTCCCCCAGCTTATGGGGATCCAGGAAGCCGAAGCTGCGCACATATTTGACCATGTTCTCCTGCCCCACCAGCGTCGCCAGCTTGGAAAAGGCCACGTTGCAGGAGTTGGCCAGGGCCTGCTCAAAGGTCTGGGTATAGTGCTCACCGGAGCAGTTGATCTCCACGCCCGCGATGTAGCCCTTGCCCTCGCAGTAGAAGCGGCGGGTGTCGAGGTCGGGCACGGTCTCGATGGCGGCAGCCGCCGTCACCAGCTTGAAGATGGAGCCGGGGACAAAGGCCGAGGACAGTGCCCGGTTGATGTAGGCGCCTTCGCCGGGTTCCGCGTTGGGGTCGGCCGGGTCCACCGCAGGACTCGAGACCATGCAGATGAGTTCCCCTGTCTTATAGTTTGTGACCAGCACACAGCCCTTGCGCCCGGCCAGCGCCGTGTAGGCGGTGTTATTCAGCCCTGCGTCGATATACAGCCTCGTGGTGGCGGCAGTGGAGCGGGTGGTGCCGGTCAGCAGGCTGAAGCCCTGCATCTTGTTCCAATAAGTGGAGAGGATGCCGGTGCCGGTACGGCCCCAGTAGTCGCCGGTCACATGGTAGTTCGCGGTACGGGTCAGAGGGTCCGCTGCATAGTCGTTTTCGTTGGCGGAAAAGGCAGCCAGGACCACGCCGTTGCGGTCCAGCAGTTCGCCCGAGGAGCCGGAGTTGAGCCGGTTGAAGTAGAGCGCCCAGTCAGCCCCGTGGTCGATGTAGCGCAGCACATAGGTGGTGAGGCCCGCGATGACCAGAGCGGCCAGCAGCAGCACGGAGAAGGCGCGGCGTGTGATTTTTTTCATTCGTCCTCGTCCTCCTCTTCCTCGTCCTCTTCAGGGGGCGGGGCGTTGCGCATGCGCTCGCCCGGGCGGACGGCAAAGCTGGCCTCCCGCCGGTTGTCGGCGCCCTTGATGAAGGCCATCATCATCCAGCAGCTCAAAAGCGAGGAGCCGCCGCGGGAGACAAAGGGGAAGGTCACGCCCGTGAAGGGCAGGATGTCCAGCGAGCCGAACACGTTCAGCGCAAGCTGCGTCAGCATCATGCTCATGGCGGCGCAGGCCGCGATCGCGTAATAGGCCGAACGGCCGAAGCGGGCGGAACGGACGGCGAAGAAGGCCAGCGTCAGCACCGCCATGCACATGCAGAGGGCGATGATCAGCCCCTGCTCCTCGCAGATGACGGCGAAGACCATATCCGTATTGCCGGCCACGATGTCCTTGAGCCAGCCGGCGCCCGCGCCCTTGCCGAAGAGGCCGCCCGCGGCGGCCGCAGACATGGCGCGCACCTGCTGATAGCCCTTGTCGTACACGTCCTCCCACACATGGCCCCAGGAGGCGAAGCGCTGCCCGATGTAGGGCCGCGCCGTGACCGCGAGCAAGCCCGCGATCACCGCGCCGGAGATCGCCAGGATCACCGTGGCGATGGAGCCGGAGCGCATGAAGGAGATCACCAGAAAGCAGATAAAGAACACCAGCGCCGTGCCGAAGTCCCCGATCAGGGCGAGGGCCAGCACGCACATGGCGGAAAAGGCGATGAAGGAATACAGGTTTTTCTCGCGGAACAGATGCTCCAGCGTGGCGGCGCCCACATAGACGTAGGCCACCTTCACCAGCTCCGAGGGCTGGAAGGAGAAGCCGCCGATGATGAGCCAGTTGCGCGCGCCGAGGATCACGTCGGAGAAGACCGCGTTCACGGCCAGCAGCGCCAGGGCCGCCGCCGCGACGGGCATGCGCATGGTGGCGGTGCGCTGCAGGCTCCGCAGCCACCAGCCGCCGATCAGAAACAGGATCACGCCCGCGAGGGTCAGCAGGATCTGCTTGTACATATCGTCCGGCGTGGAAGTGGCGGCGACGGACATGCCCAGCGTGGAGAGGTAGAAGGCAAGAGTCTCCACCTCGAAGCCGCTGCGGCCGATGACGCGCATCGCGTTGTAGCAGCTCCACTGCATGATGGCGAGGGCGGCGAAGCCCAGCGCGATGGTGGGGAGGTTTTCCTCCTTGGCAAACATGGCGTGCTGCATCAGCAGGAAGAGCTGAAACAGCGTCAGCTCCAGCAGCGTCACCGCCGGGGAAACGCCGCGCCCGGGCGCCGAGCGCTTTTCCTCCAGCTTTTCGCGCCGCTCCAGGGGGATCTCCTGAAAGCGCACGTTCACGCCGCCCAGGTTGATGACGTCCCTGTCGTTGACACGGATGCCCCGGTCGCCGACGCGCTCGCCGTTGACCCAGACGCCGCTGCGGGCAAAGATGTCGTAGACAGTCCAGACCCCGTAGTCATTTCGCGTCAGCACCGCGTGGCTGCGGCTCACGCCCTTCTGGTTGATGCGCACGTCCGCGCTGGGGGATCGGCCCAGGATCACTTCCCAGTGGTTGACCGGGAGCTTCCCCTCGTGGGTGCGGATATAGGCCCAGGTCTCGGGCTCGTACTGCTCGCGCAGCATGGAGCGGATACAGCGCACAATGATCGCAATGCTCAGCAGGATCAGCGCGTATTTCGACGCTCTGAGCATATATTCCAGAAACAGCTCGGTCACCGTCATGCCGTATCCCTCCTTTCCCTGCAGCATCGGCGCATAGATTTGATTATTATACCACAAAAATGCCGATCTGACAACAAGGGCGGGGCCGCGATCCGGGCTCCCCTGCTCCATCCGGGGAAATCTTTCTGAAGAATTCTTAAGTCCCTTGCAAAAAGGATTGCCGCATTGTAGAATACACAGCCGATGAGAATGCTAAAAAATCGGCGCCCCGGGGAGGGCGCTGTGAAAGGAGAAAACCTATGAACAAGATGATGAAGCCTCTGGCGGTCCTGCTGCTGATCGCGCTGCTGCTTGCCGGCTGCGGCGAAAAGGCCGTCTTCGGCGTGTCCTCCGAGGAGGACAACACGATCACTGTCACCGCCCAGAAGGCCCCAGAGGGCAGCCGCGGCATCGGCTATCTGACCGTCGGTGAGAACGAGAGCGTGGTCGTGGCGGCCAATTTCGATAACGAGGGGAAGCTGCGCGTGCGCATGTTTGAGGGGCTGCTCGGCTCTGACGATTTTAACGAGGACTTCATTTCTGAGACCACCGTCACCGGCCACGGTACGGCGGAGTTTACGATCGAGCCCGGGGAGTACACCGTGGCTGTCTTTGCCGACAGCACGCTTACCGGCTCTGCAAAGCTCTCGGTCAAATCCACGGTAAAAGCAAAAAGCTGAACACTCAATTTGCATCCGGAGCCGGCGGGGAGACCTGCCGGTTTTCCTTTGCCGCAAAGCCGGCCTTCCGGGGTTTGACAGAAACAGTAAAATGAGTATAATAGAGATGTTGACGATTTTACAGCAACAAGTACACCGAAAGGAATGCTAACGATATGAGCGAATGCACCCATGATTGCTCCAGCTGCGGGGAAAACTGCCCCTCCCGCTCCGAGCCCCAGAGCTTCCTCAAGCCCCTGAACCCCTATTCCAGCGTCAAGAAAGTGATCGCCGTCGTCTCCGGCAAGGGCGGCGTCGGCAAGAGCCTGGTGACGAGCCTGCTCGCCTCCGAGATGCAGCGCCGCGGCTACCGCTGCGCTGTGCTGGACGCGGACATCACCGGCCCCTCCATCCCCAAGTCCTTCGGCATCACCCAGCATGCCACCGGCACCGACCAGTTCCTGATCCCCGTCACCACCCACACCGGCCTGCAGATCATGTCCATCAACCTGATCCTGGAGAATGAGACCGAGCCCGTGGTGTGGCGCGGCCCCGTCATCGCCGGCGCCGTGACCCAGTTCTGGACCGATGTGCTCTGGCAGGATGTGGACTACATGTTTGTCGACATGCCTCCCGGCACCGGCGACGTGCCGCTGACCGTGTTCCAGTCCCTGCCCATCGACGGCGTCGTGATCGTCACGACCCCCCAGGACCTGGTGAGCATGATCGTGGCCAAGGCCGTGAACATGGCGGGCATGATGAACGTGCCCGTGCTGGGCATTGTGGAGAACATGAGCTATTTCCAGTGCCCCGACTGCGGCGAGAAGCACAACATTTTCGGCGACAGCAAGGTGGAGGCCGTGGCGGAGAGCTTCGGCATCGAGCATTTCTGCAAGCTGCCCATCGACCCCGTGGTCGCCACGATGGTGGACGCGGGTGAAGTCGAATCCGTCCCCGGCGAGGAAATTTCCCCCATGGCGGACGTCATTGAGAACACCCTGAAAATCGAGGAGTAACACATGAAAGTTGCGGTTGCCTACGACAACGGTGAAATCTACGGCCACTTCGGCCACTGCGACATGTTCGCCATCTATGAATATGGCGAGTATGTCTACGAATGCACCAAGACCCTGATCGAGACCAAGGACCGCCAGGGCCACCAGGCCATGGCCGACCTGATGCGCGAGCAGGGCGTGGACGCGGTCGTCTGCGGCAATATGGGCGGCGAGGGCAAGGCCCTGCTGCTCAGCTACGGCATCGTCCCCGTGGTGGGCTATTCCGGCGACGCGGACACCGCGGCCGATCTGCTGGTCACGGGCCAGCTGCCCATCAACCCCGGCGAGGGCGGTGGCGGCGGTTGCTCCTGCGGCGGAAGCTGCAATTGCGGCGCCGAGGGCGGCGAGGGCTGCTCCTGCGGCGGCGGATGCGGCTGCGGCTGCTGATTCGGCGGGCAGAAAGAATGCGGCAAGGGGAAACTCTTGCCGCATTCTTTTACGTTTTGTTAAGAATCCTGAAGAGGCGTTGCACCAAAGGGAAAAGCGGTGTAAAATAAAGGCAGAAACAGGAGTTTCATCGGAAGGAGCGAGGGCTATGAAAGTCACATTTCTCGGCGCCGCCCATGAGGTCACGGGCAGCTGCACCTACATTGAGGTGGGCGACAAGAAGGGTCTGGTAGACTATGGCATGGAGCAGGGCAAGGATCTCTTCGTCAACGAACCTCTGCCGGTCCCGCCCGAGACTCTGGACTTTGTTCTGCTTACCCATGCGCACATCGACCACTCCGGGCTGCTGCCGCTCCTGTACAAGCAGGGCTACCGCGGCCCGATCTACGCCAGCGCCGCCACCTGCTCCCTCTGTGACATCATGCTGCGCGACTGCGCCAACATCCAGATGTCCGAGGCCGAGTGGAAGAGCCGCAAGAACAAGCGCGCCGGCGACGACATGGTGGAGCCGCTCTACGACATGGACGACGCTCTCGGCGCCGTCTCCCTGCTGCGGCCCTGTGGCTACGGCGTGCCCATCCAGGTCAACGACTGTGTGAGCATCCGCCTGACCGACGTGGGACACCTGCTGGGCTCTGCCGCCATCGAGGTCTGGCTCCATGAGGAGAATGATACCCACAAGATCACCTTCTCCGGTGACGTGGGGAACGCCGATCAGCCCATTCTCCGGGATCCCCAGCCTGTGGAGGAGACGGAGTATCTGGTGCTGGAATCCACCTACGGCGACAGGCTGCACAGCGAGGAGCGGGTGGACTACGTCAAAGAGCTGGCCCAGCGCATCCAGACCGTGCTGGACCGGGGCGGCAACGTCATCATCCCCAGCTTTGCCGTAGGCCGCACCCAGGAGATGCTCTATTTTATCCGGGAGATCAAGGAGAAGGCCCTGGTCACCGGGCACGGGGAGTTCCCCGTCTATGTGGACAGCCCCCTGGCCGTGGAGGCCACCTCGGTCTTCCTCCAGTGCGACACCCAGTTTGTGGA
>Ga0310697_10004874_pt1 | contig 13147 bp, 8 predicted proteins | sample 172DNAGHGlowgp2_FD_203883 | JGI IMG/M metagenome (GOLD analysis project Ga0310697, IMG submission 203883) | Sheep rumen microbial communities from Palmerston North, Manawatu-Wanganui, New Zealand - 1728 DNA GHGlow gp2 (v2) (version 2) | ecosystem: Host-associated > Mammals > Digestive system >...
GTAGCCTTTATGGATATATTGTCAGGATCCGTTCCTATAACCTCGGCCAGGCACTGCTGCATGGCGGGGATGTGCGGGTTCATCTTCGGCCGTTCTGCACAGATGGTAGCATCGATATTGCCTAAGCGGTAGCCTTTGGTGGCAATGAGGCCGATGGTTTTCTTCAGTATAATCTTACTGTCCATGTTCAGCGTCTCATCCGAGGTATCGGGAAAATGATAGCCTATATCGCGCATATTCGCTGCGCCAAGCAGTGCATCGCAGATGGCATGTATCAGCACATCGGCATCGCTGTGGCCCAACAGGCCTTTTTCGTAGGGCAGACGAATGCCGCCCATCCACAACTCCCTGTCGGCTGCCAGGCGGTGGACGTCAAATCCGAATCCGACTCTTATTTCATTCATCTTAATAAATCTTTTATGCCGTCCATATCGAAGGCGAGGGTGAAACGAAGGGTCTGGTCGAGGGGGTTCGACTGGGCCGTGGAGATGACATAGCCCACGTCGAGCGAGAACACGTTCATGCGGAAGCCGCCGCCCACAGTGAAGTACTTGCGGTTGCCCTTCGACTCCGACTCGTGGTGATAGCCTGCGCGTATGGAGAACTTATCGTTGTAGATGTATTCGGCACCCACGCTCCACTGTATCTCCTCCATCTCTTCCTTGAAGCCGCCGGGGGCATCGTTGAAGCTCTTGAATATGCCGGAGATTGACGACATGTCGCTATACTCGCGGCGCACACGGTCCTGATAGTCGGAGTTCGACTCATCGACCAGCTGCACCGGCACCGTGGGAACGAGCAGCTTATTGGCGTCTGCGGCCAGCGTGAAGCGGTTATACTCGTCGATGGGTATCATCAGCGAAGCACCCAGACGCATGTTGGCAGGCAGGAACTGGCTCTCCTCATCACCGTAGTAGGAAATCTTCGAGCCGATGTTGCTCAGGCTCAAGCCCAGGCCCAGCTGACATTCACGATTGCCCATCATGATATAGTTGTTGTAGTACATGCCCATGTCGGCTGCAAAGGCGGAGGCAGGCGTGGAGTCGTCGCTGTACTCATAGCGCAGGTCACTGTAGATCCAGCGCAGGGCGACACCCAGCGAGAATGTCTCCGAAAGCATCTGCGAGTAGCCCACGTCGAGCGACATCTCATAGGGTTTCACCGTCATGTCGTCGTATTCGCTCAGATAGACCTCACCCAAGGAGAAATAGCGCAGCGAACCGGAGAGTGCTCCGTAGTCGCCGATGCGATAGTAGCCTGCCACGTATGCCAGGTCGATGTCGTTGACCAACTGGCGCAGCCACGGGGTGTAGTTGAGCGAGATGCCGGCACGGCTGATGCAGAAAGGATACTTCGCTATGTTCCAGTACTGCGAGTTCACGTCAGGGTCGGTGGCAGCACCTACGTCGCCCATACCTGCCGAACGGGCATCCGGGGCGATGGTCTGCGAGATGACGGCATGCTCCACGGGGTTGAACGTAGAGGTCTTATAGTCCTCGGCGGCCACTGTCTGTCCTATCAGCAGTCCAAGTACTGCGAGGGGGATTCTTACAAGTCTGTTCATCGTTATCATTAACGCTTTTTCCTGATTAATTATTGCCTAAGATGATGAGTTTCCGCGCGGCGGTGGCTTCGGTGCTGCCTCCCGACGACACCAGGACGCGATAGAGATAGACACCGGTGCGCAGTAGGCTTCCGCTGCTGGTGGTGAGGTCCCACGTCACGGTATAGGTCTGATCCGTACTCACTCCCGACTCGCTTCGCTGCCAGAGCAGCCGCCCCGAGGCATCGAGCACCTGCAGGGTCACGTCCATCTGACTGCCCGTCCGGTTGTGGTTGATGACAAACTGCGTGTTGCCCACCGCCGGATTCTTCACGCAGATGACGCTCAGGAGGTCGGGCTGCTGCGTGGGGTCAACCACGAACTGCAGCTCCGCCACCGACGAGTTGCCCAGCACGTCCCAGGCGCGGAACTGCAAGCGGTGGCTGCCCTCCGACAACGCCGGCAGACTGTAGCCCACGGAGCCGCTACGATAGTCGCCAAAGTCATACTGGAAATAGTTATTCAGATTATACGTTCGCGACAGTTCGCCGTCGACCACCAGCTGCAGGTCGTGACCAATGCCGCTGCCTGCCGCGTTGATGCCGTCCTTGTCGGTCAGGGTGGCATAGAAATAGGGGGTGGCGTTCACTGTGCCGCCATTCTGGAACGACGTGCTGTTCAGATAGCAATAGATGGAAGGCCCCACCCCGTCGTTGACCACCGCATCGCCTTCGCCCATGATGAAGCCCGTCATCTGCCCGTGGGCCTCACTGGTCTTTTTGCTGTCCACGGCGTAGGCGATGAGCTGTCCCGACTCACTGCTGTAGCTGATGTCACGCGACAGGGCGAACTGGAGCGAGAAACGTCCGTTCCTCACGCTGTCGCTGCCCGAATAAATCATGCTGGAACGCGTATTGAACTGGTAGGGAGTCTCACTGCCATTGGTTGTCGACACTTCATTCAGCTTGCACACGATGGTCTCTTCGCGGTCGAGTACCAAAGCAGTGACCACGCCGCTGAACGACGGCTGCCCCTCTATATGCCCGGCCACTGTTGCCTTGCTGCCGGCATTGAGCTGAACGGTGTTCTGGCCCACGGCCTGCCCGTTGATGCTGTCGATGACCACGCGCCCCGTTGGGGAACTGAGCACGAGGGCGGGGTCGCCCAAAAGGACATAGTGCAGTTTGTTCTGCGACAGGTCGTTATTGGTATCCACGAGCGAGTTCTTTGCCAGGCGCAGGGCTTCACCGATGGAGTGGCGCTGCCCGTTGGTGGAGGCGAGCACCTCACTCATGAAGGCCTTGTTGATTTGCTGGTTCAGGTTCATAAACACCGTACGGGCGGTTCCCAGGAAAGCGATGGCTCCCCCGCTCGGATTGAGCAGGGCATTTTCGGCCAGGTTGTCCTCCTGGGTGTCGAAGGGGGCGGTGTCGCACGAGGCGGTAACCCAGAGGGGCAGCCGACGCCCGCAGGAGATGGTCTTGAAGTCGGCCAACTTGACGGCCTGTTCATGGGAGAGACAGTAGGGACCGCCGTGACCGCTATAGTTCATGATGAGTGCTCCGTCGGCCATCTGCTGTTGCACCGTGCGCTCCACCTCGGGATAGCTGTTGCCCGTCGACGAGGCCACTCGAGTGTAGGCATCCCAATACACCTTTTTTATGTAATAGGCTTCATCGGTTTGCAGCACGGTGTTGGCCATGATGTCGGCATCCTTCATGTGCTGACTGGAGTTGCCGTCGTCGCCCATCACGCAGACGACGTTCTGCCAACTGCCGGCTGCCTCGTTGCCCACGTAATCCACAATCTTATCTACCACGATCTTCGCATCACTGGCTGTGCGCACTGAGATACGGCCCACCGCCACGTCGGGCTTGCCCTGATAGCTCGTCAGCAGTTCGCCGTCGTCGAGCATCGCGAAATAGTCGTCGGCCACAAAGCTGTAGGTGGTACTGAATGAGTTCTCGCTCTCAAAGCAGAGCAGGAAGTCGTCGGGACTGAGCGAGCGCCAGTCCGAGGACACCATGCGGTTGTCCCAGGCACCGTCGCCCAACAGCAGCAGATAGCGGGGCAGCTCGTCGTCGGTCTCCGCACGGTCGTAGAGCATCTTCATATAACGGCGGTAAGCTGCCACGTCGGGTGTGCCGGAGGAAAATTCATTATACAGTTCGTCGGCCGGGACAATCTTCACGTTCAGTCCGTCGTGCTCCGTGTGGAGGGTCTTCAGCCGTTCGGCCTGCTCCAGCAGTTTCTGCGTGGCGGGAATGATGATGACCATCTGCACGCCTTTGTCGCCATGCAGGTCCTGGTTGGTGATGCGATAGACAAACTCCGGCACGGGCAGCACGCCGGCAGAGAGCGACGGAGCCGGACGGGGGTCACGGAACGTGAGCATCAGATAGTCGGTGCGCATCGTCCCCCTGCCCGATGTCTGCGTCAGGGCAATGGTGTTGTCGCCCTGCTTCAGGATGTTCAGCTCAAAGGAAAAGTTGCGCACGGCGGCCGATGCATAGCGATACTCCGAGAAGTCGTCGCTGGCCTGCTTCTCCGTCACCTCCATCTGGCCCACCACGGAGTCGTTGACGGCCACGCTGCACGCGAAAGGTCCGTCGTAGCTCATGGCGATGGTCAGCCGGGCGGCAGATGAGGGAGAGTCTATCTTGTAAGTGGTCGGCGACGAGCTGAGGGCCGCAGAGGCATAAAGGTTACGCCCGCTGTGATACCAGGCATAGCCGTCCTGCTCGTAGAGCGAATGATAGTCGTCGGAAGAGGGGTAGAATGAGGCGACGAAGGCGGCACTGTCCTGCGTGAGGGGTTCGTCGTCGCTCTCGGTCAGGAAGTAATAACCGTAGTCGGAACAGTAGTTGCGGATGCGCACTTCTTCGGTGGCCGACGGCCAGGTCACGGGGCCTGTGGCATAGAACAGCCGCCGCCCCCCAACGGTGCAGGTGGGCACCTCGTGCAGGTCGTCGGTCTCTGTCAGATAGTCGGCCGTCAGGTCTTCGGGCTGCAACGCTCCGCCATAGCCGTAGACCTTCACTTTCTCCGGACGGGAAAAACCCGCCTGGCGCACGAGGTCGCTGGTAATCTGATAGACTCCCGTGGAGGGTACGCGTATCTTGGCCCATGTTCCCGATGCGAGCACCGAATGGTCGGCATAGCGGCTGCCGGCCGTGGCGGCTCCCTTAGGGGAAATTGCTGCGCCGCCGGCTCTCTCGCTGCGCCGGGCTTCGCTGACAAGGGGGTTGGGGGCGGCTTTCACAGACAGTTTGAAACTGACAAGTTTCTGCATCTTCCCGTCGCGCTCCACCAGAGGGACGAAGCTCAGGACGAGCATGCCGCGCCTGCGATCCACGGCCACATACTGCTCTACGCGGGGCATGGCGGGCAGGCGCTCGCTCGTGATGCGCTGATAGCGGGCCACGTCGGTTGGCGACATGGGAAGAAACTCGGGATAGTCGATGCTCACCTCGTAGACCGAATCGGCGTAGGCCGCACCTAAGGCCACCTGATGGCTGAAGACTGGCAGCACACTGTCAATCCTGACCTGCTGGGCAGTCAAGTTGAAAAACTCCTGCGCCTGTCCTCGAAGGACCGCAGTCAGAAGTGATAGCAGCAACACAACATATCGTTTCATCTTCTATATAACGTGCTGCCCCCCGATTTTATTGCACGGACTACCCTTTTTTCCCTTCCTGAACCTGCCGCATAACGCGGAGGAAATTGCCGCCCCATATCTTGCGGATGTCCGACTCCTTGTAGCGACGCTGCAACAACTGGCGGGTGAAAAGGGTCAGCTCGGAGGCATCTGCCAGTCCGGGCACGCCGCCGTCACCGTCGAAATCGGTTCCCAGACCCACATGGTCTATGCCCATCACCCGGACAGCATGCTCCAGATGCTGCATGGCATCGAGGATAGTGGCCTCGCCGTCCTTGCGCAGGAAGCCGTGGTAGAGTGTCACCTGGCAGACACCGCCCTTGCGGGCCAGGCTGCGCATCTGCTCATCTGTAAGGTTACGGGGATGATCGCAGAGGGCACGGGCCGACGAGTGACTGCACACGATGGGCTGGGCCGATATCTCCAACGCATCATAGAAACTCGACTCGGCGGCATGGCTCAGGTCGACCATCAGGCCCAGACGGTTCATCTCCTTGATGACCTGTTCGCCCAAGGGGCTCACGCCGCCATGAGTACCGAGACTGCGCGCGGCAGAGTCGCACAGGTTGTTGTCGCCGTTATGGCAAAGGGTGATATAGACCACGCCCCTCTTGGCGAAATACTCCACGTTCTCGACCCTGCTTTCCAGGGCCAGACCGTTTTCTATGCCGAGCATGATGCTTTTCTTGCCTGTCCGCTTGTTGTGCAGCAGCTCGTCGGGCGTACGGGCCAGGGAGAGCTTCTTGGCAGTAAACACCTTCTGTTCTATCTTGTCGAATATCAGGTCGGCATAGGCTTTCGGGCCTTCCACGTCGAAGTCGACCTTCTGCCGGAAGGTCTCGCCCACACCGGGCTGGGGCAGATAGCACACCATGATGGTGGCATCGAGCCGCCCCTCCATCATCTTGGGCAGGGAGACCAGCAGTCGGGGGTCGCGCACGGTGATGTCGGCTCCTTGTGCGAAAAGCATCGGTGAGTCGCAGTGGGTGTCGAGGGTCAGCACGCGGTTGTGCAGCCGTTGTGCTTTCTGATAGAGCAGGGCTTCGCGCTGAAGCCACCGGAAAAGGGGCTTCCCGTCGTCGGGCATGCACTCGGGATGCCACTGCACGCCCATAAAGGGCTTTTGTTCACGGCTCTCTACGGCCTCGATGATGCCGTCGGGGGCGGTGGCGCTTACGCGCAAGTGGGGACCTGCCTCATCGACGGCCTGGTGGTGGAACGAGTTGACGGCCAGCGACAGCGGCTCGCCGGCGGAGGGGGCATAGAGCTGGTGGAGCAGGGTGCCGCTCTTCACGTCGATGGTATGGGTGGGGGTGCTGCGGTCGGCATCCTGCGAGTGCTTCACGGGGGTGGTGATGTGCTGGCACACGTGGCCTCCCAGCGCCATGGCCAGGGTCTGTATGCCCCGGCATATACCTAAGATGGGCATCTGACGGTTGGCGGCCAGACGGGCGATGAGCAGCTCGGGCAGGTCGCGCTCGCTGTTGACACTGCCTAAATGGGCATCGGGCTGCTCACCGCAGTAGAGGGGGTTGATGTCGGCTCCGCCGCTGAGCAGCAGACCGTCGATGCGGTCGAGCACTGTGGCGATGACTTCGGCTGAGCCGAGCGGGGGCAGGACAACGGGGGTGGCACCGGCCTCCACCAGCCGCTTATAGTAGCCGTCGGCCAGACGCGCCTGCTGCTCGGCATAGTTGGCGGTGATACCGATGACGGGCGAGGTGCCATTGTTGGGCCAGCTGCGATAGTACTCGTCCAGACGGGCGTTCAGGTCAAAACGTTTCATGGCAGCTCCTCTTCAATGTTATCGAAGTGTACGGGTATCTCGCGCTTGATGTTCTGCTCAAGGGAGATGAGGGTCTCGGTGGCCATCACGCCGGGGATCTCCTGCAACTGGCCGTTGAGCAGGTGCATCAGCTGCTCGTTGTCGCGGGCATAGAGCTTCACGAGCATGGTATAGGGACCGGTGGTGAAGTGGCACTCCACTACTTCGGGAATATTTTCCAACTGCTTCACTACGTCCTTATACATATTGCCGCGCTCAAGGGTAATGCCTACATAGGTGCAGGTGCGATAGCCCAGCGACTTGGGGTTCACGTCGAACCCGCTGCCCGTAATCACGTCGTTGTCGATCAGGCGCTGCACACGCTGGTGGATGGCGGCACGCGACACATTGCACTCGGCGGCGACATCCTTGAAGGGGATACGGGCATTTTTCGACAAGATGCTTAGTATTCGCTTGTCCAAATTGTCTATTTTTTCCATCTGTCTGTTTATTTATATTTGCATTTTGATAGCAAAAATACACATAATTATCGAATCCTGCAACATTTTGATACAATATTTTCCTAAAACCATGCCATTTGGTTTACATTCGGCTTTTCAGTGTCTAAAAAAGCTCCACGAGGGGGCTTGAAGTTAATTATTAATTGCAATGCAATTCGATATTAACTTCATCGTAATTAATATCAAACTTCATCGTAATTAATTATTAACTTCACCACACCTGAAAATCGTTGTTTTTCAGGACTTTTTCTTGCGCATTACACCGAAAATATTTAACTTTGCAAAAACTACCTACAAAGAACATTTTTATGCTATCGGATATGACAAAGACCATCATCGCCTGCCTGCTGGCCGTGGCCATGAACGCACAGGCACAGGGCCCCAACCAGAGCGGCACCTACTATAAGAATGCCGACGGCAAGAAGGGCGCAGCCTTGAAGACGGCTCTCGCCGGCATCATCTACAACCGCACGGAACGCACCTACAACGACTTGTGGACGGACTTCAGGACCACCGATGCGAGGGCCGACGGAAAGGTGTGGGACATGTACTCGGGCATCACCAACTTTACCTTCGGCACCGACCAGGCGGGAACCTACAAGAAGGAGGGCGACGTCTACAACCGCGAGCACTCGTTCCCCAACAGCTGGTTCGGCAAGAACACACCGCCGATGTACACCGACCTGCACCACCTCTACCCTACCGACGGCTATGTGAACGGACGGCGCAGCAACTACCCCTTCGGCGAGACCGATGGCGAGAGCTATAAATCATCAGGAAACTTCAGCAAACTGGGCAAGTGTACCTATCCGGGCTATACGGGTACGGTGTTTGAACCCAACGACGAGTATAAGGGCGACTTCGCGCGTACCTACTTTTATATGGTCACCTGCTACGAGGAAAAACTGCCCGACTGGTACCGCAACAACGCCGACGTGCGCCCTACGCTCGACGGGAACACCTATCCCGGACTGTCGTCCTGGCAACTGGCCATGCTGATGGAATGGGCGGAGCAGGACCCCGTGAGCGAGAAGGAGGTCAGCCGCAACAATGCCGTGTACAAGATTCAGCACAACCGCAACCCGTTCATCGACTATCCGGGACTGGAACAGTTTATCTGGGGAGCAAGGAAGGAGCAGGCCTTCAGCTATGAGGAAGGCAGCGGACACGCGGGCGTGAAGTCCACCCACGCCGACTGTCCCCGGCGGGGCGACATCTACACCCTGAACGGACGACGGGTGAAGAAACCGGCCAAAGGGCCCTTCATCAAAAACAAGAAGAAGGTGCTAAGCAAATGAGCTGAATCCCGAAAGTACATGAATGAAGTCCCAGAAAGAAGTGACGAAGCCCCTGAGAGAACATGAATGAAGCTACCCAGAAATACGTGCGCCAGCATGCCGACGATGATGTCAGGATGCTGGCTTTTCGCGGTCGGAACGCTCCCGGTGTTGACCTCCCTCTTGCTCTTCAGCAGATTCAGGGCCGGCAGACCGCCCGTCGCAAGCTTCCCTCCTGGGCTTCCGTCGATGGTCTTCACTTCCCGCCCCATCTCGCCTTGGAACAGTGTTCCGGCGAGGCTGCCGCCCGCTACAAAGCCCGCCTCATAGATTCCCTCATGGCCCCCGCCGCCCCAGATGCCAGTGAGCCTCCTGCCGCCCCCGGTGAGGCCCCCGCCGCCCCTGATGCCTGCGAGCCTCCTGCCTTCTCTCCATGCGTTAGCCGTTCCCGTGGGTCGCGATTTGTCGCGACAACCCCCTCATTCCTCATCGACCTCACCGGCGGCTTCGGGGTAGATTTCTCCTTCCTCGCTCCCCTCTTCCGCAAGGCCGTTTACGTGGAGCGGCAGGAAGAGCTCTGCGCACTGGCCCGCAACAACCTCCCCCTCCTCGGCCTCCCTGATGCCACCGTGGTCTGCACCGATGCAGCATCCTATCTGCAGCAGGCTCCCCACGCCTCCCTCATCTTCCTCGACCCTGCCCGCCGCGACCAGCACGGGGGCCGTACCTACGCTCTCAGCGACTGCACCCCCGACGTGCTTCAGCTGCGCGACCTCCTGCTCCGGAAGGCCGACTGCGTGCTGCTGAAGCTCTCACCGATGCTCGACTGGCGCAAGGCGGTCAGCGACTTAGGCCCCGTCCACGTGGCAGAGGTGCATATCGTCTCGGTAGGAGGGGAGTGCAAGGAACTGCTGGTGCTGCTGACACAGGAGGCCCCCGCCACCCGTCTGGTCTGTGCCAACGACGAGCAGGTGCTGGCACTCACCATCGACAGGGAAGCCCCCACCCTCTTCGCCAATGGTCCCATCGCTCCCGCCGACAAGCCCTTCAGCTTTCTCTACGAGCCCAACGCATCTGTGATGAAGGCAGGCTGCTTTGCCGAACTGTGCCGGCGGTTCGCCGTCAGCCAACTGGCACCCAACAGCCACCTCTTCGTCTCCGACACGCTGACCGATGGTTTCCCCGGACGCTCTTTCCGCGTGACGAACGTCACCTCGATGAACAAGAAAGAGCTGCGCACCGCGCTCTCCGGCATACGGAAAGCAAATATCACCGTGCGCAACTTCCCCCTCACCGTGGCTCAGCTGCGCCAGCGGCTGAAAATGAGCGAGGGTGGTAGCGACTATCTCTTCGCTACCACCCTCGCTGACGGGAAACATGTGCTGGCACTCTGCCAGCGGATGCAGAACGATTAGTCCTTCACCTCTTCCTTTACTTCCACCTGACGGGTCTGGGTCTTCTGCACCTTCTTCGTCACGGTCTTCTCTACTTCCACTTCCTCGAAGCTCTTCACCTTGAACGTGCCTTCACCGGCCACAATCACGCAACGGTTCTTGTCGTTGTCGGCAGGGTACGGCTGAACGGTGTCGCCCTTTGAGTCGACGGTGATACGGGCTGCATCGATGCCGTGGTCGCCGGTCAGCTTCTTGGCCACGCTCTCAGCACGCTGCTTGGCATACTTCTTGTTGATGGCAGCAGTACCCGTGCCCTTGTCGGCATAGCCGGTGACAGTGATCTTTGCGTCCTCAGAGGTCTTCATCAGGTCGGCAGCCTCCTTGATGGCAGCGTCAATGCCGGAAGCCTTGTCGGCATCGCTCTCGCGGATGTTGAAGAAGATGGCCTTCTCCATCTTCGTCTGCTCCATCTTCTCCACGGGCTTCTTCTCCTTCACCTTGATTACCTCTGGCTCGTCCACAAGGATAGTGTCGATGACCTCAATGGTCTTGGTGATGAAGCGCGGGCCTTTGTACTTGTGACCGAAACGGAACGACAGACCGAGCATGGCAGTGAACTGCCAGTCATCGGCATCGTTGGTCTTCGAATTGAAACGGTCGGAGAGGGAGTTGGCGTTTACTTCGAGTGAGAGCCCCAGCTTCTTGGCGGGATTGGTCTCCAGGCGAAGACCGGCACGCAGGTTGTGGCTCAGACGACCCTTGCTCTCACCGTCCTTGATGCCCCAGGCCAGGGGTACACGGCTGGCATGAAGGTTCATGTCGCGCAGCTCATCGTTGTCCCACGCATAGTTGAGACCCACACCGCCCAGAAGGATGAGGTTGAGCGCATGCGTCTGCTTGCCGCAGAACAGGTTGCTCAGGTTGAGCATCAGGTCGAGGTCGGGAGTGACATACTTCCACTTGTAGTACTGGTCGAGATCCTTGAAACCCGACTTTGCCTCCCAGGCGTTCACATGCAAGCGAGCGCCCACCACAGGTGTGAAATAATGACCGAAGGAGATTGCGGCCGTAGGAGTAATCAACTTGTCCATCGGGGCATTGGTAGATGTAAGCTGTACGCCACCCTGTGCCTCCACGAACGAGTAAGACTGCAGAACTTTGTCTTGTGCCTGAGCACCGCCGGCCAGCAGCGCGAGAGCTGCGGTCAGAATGAGTCCTTTGCTTTTCATCATGCTAGCGAATTTGGTTTTAGATAATTTTGTAAAAAATAGTTATTGTCTGCTGCAAAGTTACAAATATTTTTGCAACCAATTGCAATAATTAATATGAAATTAGGGACTGAAAACGAAAAAAAACACATTTTACTGCAAAAATGTTGACTATTTCAACAAAAAAAACGAACTTTGTATTCGATAATAAATGCGAGGTTTATTTTGAGTATCCAAAAAAATGCTTACCTTTGCGTGCGTATAAACATGTCTTTGCAAAGCTTTAATATTAGTATCATGGCTATTGAAATAAAACGAGTAACCGACAAGCGAATGATGGATGACTTCATTCAGCTGCACTACGACCTGTATAGGGGAAACGAGTACGACGCGCCCAACCTGTACAGCGACGAGATAAACACCCTGAGTAAATGGACAAAGCATCCCAACCCTTCCTTCGACTTCTGCGATGCGGAGTATTTCTTAGCTTACAAGAAGGGACGGCTCGTGGGCCGTGTGGCGGCCATTATCAACCGGCGCTACAACGAGCAGTGGAAACGCCCTTGCGTGCGCTTCGGATGGCTCGACTTGGTGAACGACGAGGAAGTGCTTCGCGCCCTGCTCAAAGCGGTGGAAGACTACGGACGGGAGCAAGGCATGAAGGAGATTATAGGTCCGCTGGGCTTCACCGACATGGACCCGGAGGGCATGCTCACCCATGGCTTCGACCAGCTGGGCACGATGGCTACTATCTATAACTACGCCTATTATCCCCAGCTGATGGAGCGGATGGAGGGATATGAGAAGGACAACGACTACGTGGAGTTCAAGCTCTATGTGCCAAAGGAGGGTATGCCGGAAAAGTTCTCAAAGATTGCGCAGATGGTGGAGAAACGCTACAATCTGCACTGCCCCAATCTGAAACGTTCGCAGGTGTTCGGACCGGAACAGTACGGGCAGAAGGTGCTCGACGTGGTGAACAAGACCTTCGGACAGCTCTATGGCTACTCTGTCATGTCGCAGAAGCAGATTGACGAGTATGTTCACCAGTATTTCAAGTTCTTCTCCATGGACATGCTCTGCGTAATCGAAGACTGGAACACACCCGACCATGACGTCATCGGAGTGGGCATCACCATCCCCTCACTCACCAAAGCCCTGCAGAAATGCCGCAACGGCCGGCTGCTGCCCTTCGGATGGTGGCACGTGCTGAAAGCTCTGAAATTCCACAAGACAGATGTGGTAGACCTGCTCCTGGTTGGTATTCTGCCCGAATACCGAAAGAAAGGTGCCAACGCCTTGCTGTTCTATCATCTTATCCCTGTCTACCAGAAATACGGCTTCCTCTGGGGCGAAACCCACGTGGAAATGGAAACCAACGACAAGGTGCAGAGCCAATGGCAATACCTGGAGCACGAACAGCACAAGCGTCGCAGGTGCTATAAGAAAAGTCTGGCTTAGGGACTTGTTATTAACGTTCACTGACAAACCATACCGCAAACAAAAGGCGCAAACCTCCAATTGGGTTTGCGCCTTTTGTATTAGCATGGGAACAGGTCTTACTGCTCGTCGAGCACCGATTCCTGAACGAAGTCGATCACATTCTTTCGATTGGCCTGCATGCGCTCGTACTCTTCCTTGGAGCCGACGATCAGCTTGTCGAACTCGCGAAGACCCGTACCGGCGGGGATAAGGTGACCGCAGATAACGTTCTCCTTCATACCCTCCAAGAAGTCCTGCTTGCCACGGATGGCAGCCTCGTTGAGCACCTTGGTGGTCTC
>Ga0310697_10004875_pt1 | contig 13144 bp, 11 predicted proteins | sample 172DNAGHGlowgp2_FD_203883 | JGI IMG/M metagenome (GOLD analysis project Ga0310697, IMG submission 203883) | Sheep rumen microbial communities from Palmerston North, Manawatu-Wanganui, New Zealand - 1728 DNA GHGlow gp2 (v2) (version 2) | ecosystem: Host-associated > Mammals > Digestive system >...
AGAGCCGTACTAACAGTTGTACACTGATGCTTTCCCGGTGGAAGATGTCATAGATATTGCTTCGGTCGCAAGGCACGGCCTCCGCAATATCTCTCGACGTAAGGCCTCTTTCGGCGGCAACTTCCTTCAGTCTTTGTCCGATGTGTAACATAGTAGCGTTAATGCTGTCCGATAATTTTGGCTTCGATCAGCTCGTTCACAATCACGCGGTCGTCATACGATCCGATGCCTTTCCCGTGGGCAATCTCGTAGACATGCTGCGGGGTGGTGCCAAACTTCTTGGCAATTTCCTCATAGGTAGAGGCATGCGAAGATTGTGAGTAGTGAGGGTAGACCTCTGGTTTCTTCTTGGAAAAGAGTTTAAATATACCCATTCTTTCTTTTGTGTTAGGTGAATGTTAGAATTTATTGATCGTGTTGGTTAGCTTGCCTTCAAACCGTGTGCAAAGGTATGAAAAAAAAGGAAAAATCAAACGTAAAAGTGGTTTTTTTTATCAAGAAAAGTGTCTAAAAGGTAAGTCATTTAAGTTTTTTTTGCTCTTTTTCTAACTGCATTCTACACTTTCCGAATGCCGGTTCTTATTCGCTCCTGCGTCACGTCTGTGTCGGCCCTGATTTCCGTGCCATGTGTTTATGGCCTCCGAACGCCGTGTTTGTAAGCTGAAAACACGGTGTTCGGAATTCATAAACACGGTGTTCGGAGGCTATAAACACAAAGCAAACAGCAAGAATGCTTCTTCGTTCGCATTTTATTTTGTACCTTTGCAGCCTTAAAAGCAAGAAGAAAGCATGATAGTTTGCATCGCAGAGAAGCCCAGCGTGGCGAAAGACATAGCCCGCATCATCGGGGCAACGGCCTCGCACGACGGCTACATGGAGGGCAACGGCTACCAGGTGACGTGGACGTTCGGACACCTGTGCGAGCTGAAGATGCCCGAAGACTATACGCCCATGTGGAAGGCCTGGGCGCTCTCGTCGCTCCCGATGATTCCGCCCCGCTTCGGCATCCGCCTGAAGGACGACCAGGGGGTGAAGAAGCAGTTTGCCGTGATAGAGCGCCTCATGCAGGCGGCCGACAGCATCATCAACTGCGGTGACGCCGGGCAGGAGGGTGAGCTCATCCAGCGTTGGGTCATGCAGAAGGCTGGGGCGAAGTGCCCCGTGCAGCGGCTCTGGATCTCGTCGATGACCGATGAGGCCATCCGCGAGGGCTTCCAGCAGCTGAAGGATCAGTCGGCCTACCAGACACTCTACCTGGCCGGCCTTTCCAGGGCCGTGGGCGACTGGCTCCTCGGTATCAACTGCACCCGTCTCTACACCATCAAGTACGGGCAGAACCGGCAGGTGCTCTCTATCGGCCGGGTGCAGACCCCCACACTGGCCCTCATCGTGAACCGCCAGAAAGAGATAGACCACTTCAAGCCCGAGCCTTACTGGGTGCTGGCCACCGTCTATCGCGACACCACCTTTACCGCCACCTCGGGGAAGTTCACGTCGAAGGAGGAGGGCGAACGGGCCTTTGCACAGATAGAGGGAAAGCCCTTCACCGTGACTGACGTGCAGAAGAAAAACGGACGGGAGACGCCGCCCTCGCTCTACGACCTCACGTCGCTACAGGTCGACTGCAACAAGAAGTTCGGCTTCTCGGCCGAGATGACGCTCAACATCATCCAGCAGCTCTACGAGCAGAAGCTCACCACCTATCCGCGTGTCGATACCACTTTCCTCAGCGACGATGTTTATCCGAAATGTCCGCAGATTATGAACGGCCTCTTCCAGACGCGTTTTGCGGGCATCGCCCCCTACGCCGAACTGGTAAAACCGCTGGGCGGCAAGGCGCTGCCGAAGTCGAAGAAGGTTTTCGACTCGTCGAAGGTCACCGACCACCACGCCATCATCCCCACAGGCATCGTGCCTCAGGGCCTGCCCGACATGCATCAGAAGGTGTTCGACCTCATTGCCCGCCGTTTCATCGCCGTGTTCTATCCCGACTGCAAGTTCGCGCAGACCACGGTGATGGGCGTTGTCCAGTGCGCTGAGGCATCGCCTCAGCCCATCGAGTTCAAAGTCACAGGCCGCACCATCCTCGACCCCGGCTGGCGCGCAGTCTATGCCAAAGACACGCAGCAGGCCGACGATGAAGACGACAAGAAACCCGACGAGGAAGAAGCGGCATCGCTACCCGCCTTCGTCAAGGGCGAAAGCGGCCCGCATAAGCCGACGCTCAGCGAGAAATGGACTACGCCGCCGCCTTACTATACCGAGGCCACCCTGCTGCGCGCCATGGAGACGGCAGGTCGTCTGGTCGACGACGAGACCCTTCGTGCCGCCCTCAAGGAGAACGGCATCGGTCGCCCGTCGACGCGCGCAGCCATCATCGAGACGCTCTTCAAGCGCCATTACATCAGAAAGGAGCGCAAGCGGCTCGTGGCTACGCCCACGGGCACGGAGCTCATCGACCTGATTCGCGAAGAGCTTCTGAAGAGTGCCGAACTGACAGGTATCTGGGAGAAGAAACTGCGCGACATCGAGTCTCAGAAGTATGATGCCCAGCAGTTTATAGAGGAACTGAAACAGCAGGTGACCGAGATTGTCCGCCAGGTCATCAGCGACACCAGTAACCGCCGTGTGACGGTGGTCAGCGACGAAGACCTGAAGCACAAGCCTGCCAAAGCTCCTGCCGAGGGCGAAGAAAAACCCAAGAAGAAGCGCACCGTCAAGAAGAAGGAGGACGGACAGCCTGCAAGAACCAGCCCCGTCTCACCCGTAAACGCTCCAGCTGATCCCTTGATCGGAAAGCCCTGTCCCGTCTGCGGACAAGGCACCATCATTAAAGGGAAGACAGCCTATGGCTGCTCCCGCTGGAAGGAGGGCTGCACGTTCCGCAAGCCTTTCGATGCCTGATGGCGCTGGGCCTTTTTTCGTTTCTGAAAGCTGCGCAGCGCATTTTTTTGTCGAACACCTCCCGTGCGTGATGCAATAATTCGGGGAAAGAGAGCGTTATATTAGGGTATGCGCAGCGTGTCTCATATCATATTGCTCGTAGGCGTGGCCGTGCTCCTGGCGGGGTGTGGCGCTGATTCGGCTATGCGCAAGGGCGACAAGTTCTACGCCATGGGCGAATACTATGAGGCTGCGACCCAATATAAGAAAGCCTATTCGCAGACACGGGCGAAGGAGAAGCCGCTGCGCGGGCAGCGGGCTCTGAAGATGGCCGACTGCTACGACCGCATTAACTACGCACAGAAGGCCGTGGCGGCCTACAACAACGCCGTGCGTTACAAGCAGGCCGACTCGACGGCGATGTTCCGTTTGGGACAGCTGCTCCTGAAAAACGGCAGTTACAAGGAGGCCGAGAAGGTGTTTGTGCTTCTGCAGGACTCGATGCCCGACAACCAGCTGGTGAAGAACGGCCTCACGTCGGCCCGCATGGCCCCGCAGTGGAAGAAAGACGCGCCGCTCTCAGGCTACACGGTGAAGCGTGAAGACCTGTTCAACTCGCGCCGTGCCGAGTACTCGCCCGTCCTGGCAGGCGACGATTACGATCAGCTCTACTTCACCTCGACCCGCAACCAGGCGCAGGGCGACGAGCTGAGCGGCATCACGGGTACGAAGCCTGCCGACATCTTTGTAGCTTACAAGGACGAGAAGGGCAAGTGGCAGAAGCCGGAGACCATCGAGAGCGACCTGAACACCGAACAGGAAGAAGGTGCCTGCTCATTCTCGCCCGACGGGAAGACGATGTACCTGACCGTCTGTAAGACCGACCCGTCCTATCCTCGCTTTGCCCAGATTGCCACGTCGAGCCGCAGCGATGCCTCGTGGGGCAAGGCCAACGTGATCGACCTCTCGAAGGACACGCTCTCGCTCTTTGCCCACCCTGCGGTGTCGCCCGACGGAATGTGGCTCTACTTTGTCTCCGACATGCCTGGCGGACTGGGCGGAAAAGACATCTGGCGCGCACAGATTACGACTTCGGGTCTGGGCATGGTCGAGAACTTAGGGGCGCCCATCAACACGCCCGGCGACGAGATGTTCCCCACGTTCCGGCCTAACGGCGACCTCTACTTCTCCAGCAACGGCCATCCCGGAATGGGAGGACTGGACATATTCGTGGCAAGACCGGTCGAAGAAATAGTGAATAGTGAACAGTTTGTAGTGAATAGTTTTGATTACCAAGTAGGGGGACATGCTGATGGAAAGAATAACGGCAAGTCAAATGACCTCTCAAACAGCAATTCTGGCAGCTCGTCTAATCAAAACTATTCACTACAAACTATTCACTATGAACTTGACCACCCCGGTGCTCCCCTCAATTCGCAGGGCGACGATTTCGGCATGACGTTCGAGGGACTGCACAACCGTGGCTTCTTCTCCTCGAACCGTGGCGACGCCCGCGGTTGGGATCACATCTACTCGTTTGAGAAGCATGAGGTGGTGCAGACCGTGAAGGGATGGGTCTACGAGCAGGACGGCTACGAACTGCCCAACGCACTGGTGTATATGGTGGGCAACGACGGTACGAACCAGAAGCTGAGCGTGAAGGGCGACGGCTCGTTCACAGAGCAGATTAAGCCCGGCGTGGACTATGTCTTCTTAGGCACCTGCAAGGGCTATCTGAACCATAAGGAGCAGTTGCGGGCCGACACCGTCACCGAGTCGGAAGAGTATGTGCTGCAGTTCCCGCTGGCCAGTATCACGGCTCCCGTGCTGATAGACAACATCTTCTACGACTTCGACAAGGCTACGCTGCGACCTGAGTCGACCGAAGCGCTCGACAAGCTCATCGTCCTGCTCAACGAAAATGCCAATGTGACCATCGAGCTGAGTGCCCATACCGACTACCGAGGCTCGGCTGCCTACAACACCGCGCTGTCGCAGCGTCGTGCCGAGAGTGTCGTCAACTATCTCATAGAGCACGGCATTGCCGCCGACCGCTTGTCGCCCGTGGGCTACGGCAAGGAGAAACCGAAGACGGTGAAGCGGAAGCTGACGGAGACTTACCCCTGGCTGAAGGAGGGCGACGTACTGACCGAGGAGTTCATCAAGGCCCTGCCTGACGAGGAAAAGCAGGAGGTGTGTAACCAGCTGAACCGCCGCACGGAGTTTGTCGTGCTGCGCACCACCTATGGCATGTCCTTCGACAAGCAGAACGGCAAGGCCAGTCAAGAGGGTGGAAAGCTCTCGGAGAAGAAACTGGAGAACAAGCATGAGGATCGTAAGGCGGAAACAGACGATGTCCTTTTTTAGCGTTGTAACTGTTTGATTTGCAACGGTTTGTAATTCGTGCTGAATTGGTGGCTAATTCGTGCTGAATTAGGCGGCAATTCAGCACGAATTGCAAGACAGTTCAGCATGAATTTCAAAGCCTTTTAGGTTTGTTTCACAAATGAAGTGCCGAAACGCTTGGCGGCATGGGAAATAATTCGTAACTTTGCCGCCATAATTGTAAATTTACAAAACCGAAAGACATTATGAAGATTTCACACATTGAGCATCTGGGCATTGCCGTCCAGAGCATCGAGGAGAGCCTGCCGTTCTTCACGGACGTGCTGGGTCTGGAGTGTTATGCAACTGAAGTAGTGGAAGACCAGAAGGTGAAGACCGCCTTCCTGAAGTGCGGCGAGGTGAAGCTGGAGCTGCTTGAGCCCACATCGCCTGAGAGCACCATCCAGAAGTGGCTCGACAAGGGCAACAAGGGTGTGCACCATGTAGCTTTCTGCATCGAAGACGGTGTAGCCAACGCGCTGGCCGAGGTGTCGGAGAAGGGCGTACGCCTCATCGACCAGGCTCCCCGCAAAGGTGCCGAGGGTCTGAACATCGCTTTCCTGCACCCGAAGTCAACTGCAGGCATTCTGACCGAACTTTGTGAACACCCCGAATAAATATCGTAACATCGTAATAACGAAATAACGTAATAACGAAATGTCAAAGCAATTAGAAAAAATTAAGCAACTCATCGAGAAGCGCGAACAGGCTCGTCTCGGTGGTGGCGAGAAAGCCATTCAGAAACAGCATGAGCGCGGCAAGTACACAGCACGTGAGCGTATTGAGATGCTCCTCGACGAAGGCTCGTTCGAGGAATACGACATGTTCAAGGAGCACCGTTGCCACAACTTCGGCATGGAGAAGAAACAGTTCCCTGGCGACGGCGTGGTAGCAGGCAGCGGAACCATCGAGGGCCGTCTGGTTTTCGTCTTCGCACAGGACTTCACTGTCCATGCAGGCTCGCTCTCTGAGACCATGAGCCAGAAGATCTGCAAGGTGATGGACATGGCCATGAAGATGGGCGCACCCGTCATTGGCATCAACGACTCGGGCGGTGCCCGTATTCAGGAAGGCATCAACGCCCTGGCCGGCTACGCCGAGATATTCGAGCGTAACATCCTCGCCTCGGGTGTGATTCCCCAGATCAGCGGCATCTTCGGCCCCTGCGCCGGTGGCGCTGTCTATAGCCCTGCCCTGACCGACTTCACGCTGATGATGGAAGGCACGAGCTATATGTTCCTCACGGGTCCGAAGGTGGTGAAGACCGTGACGGGCGAGGACATCGACCAGGAGCACCTGGGCGGTGCCAGCGTTCATGCAACGAAGTCGGGTGTGACTCACTTCACCGCAAAGACCGAGGAAGAGGGTATTCAGATGCTGAAGACCCTGCTCTCGTATATTCCTTCTAATAATATGGAGGTGGCTCCCCGCAAGAAGTGCGATGACCCCATCAACCGCATGGAGGATTCGCTCAACTCGATTATCCCTGAGAACCCCAACGAGGCCTACGACATGTACAAGGTCATCGCTGCTACGGTCGACAACGGTGAGTTCTTCGAGGTGCAGCCGAAGTTTGCCAAGAACATCATCGTTGGCTTTGCCCGCTTCAACGGTCAGAGCGTTGGTATCGTGGCCAACCAGCCGTCGTGCTATGCCGGCGTACTGGACGTGAATGCCTCGCGCAAGGGTGCCCGCTTCGTCCGTTTCTGCGACGCCTTCAATATTCCTATCGTTTCGTTCGTCGACGTTCCCGGCTTCCTGCCCGGCACGGGTCAGGAATACAACGCTGTCATCCTGCACGGTGCACAGCTGCTCTACGCCTACGGTGAGGCTACGGTGCCCAAGATCACCGTCACCCTGCGTAAGTCGTACGGTGGTTCGCACATCGTGATGGGTTCGAAGCAGCTCCACACCGACCTGAACTATGCTTGGCCCTCGGCAGAGATTGCCGTGATGGGTGCCAGCGGTGCTGCCGCTGTTCTCTACGCCAAGGAGGCTAAGGCCAAGAAGGAGGCTGGTGAAGACGTGAAGGCCTTCATCGCCGAGAAGGAAGACGAGTACAACGAGCTCTTCGCTAATCCTTACCAGGCAGCCAAGTATGGCTACATCGACGACGTGATTGAGCCGCGCAACACCCGCTTCCGCGTCTGCCGCGCCCTCGCTCAGCTCGCCACCAAGCGCGATGCCCTGCCTGCTAAGAAGCACGGTAATATTCCAATGTAATCGATTCGCTTATGAAACAAAACGAAGTATTCGCTGCCATCGCATTGGCTCTGCATGAGCATCTGGGCAATAACGTACACGATGTGGAGCCCGGCATCATCACGATTGCCGAGCATCCCACACAGTGGAACGGCTACGCACAGACCATGACAGCACATCCCTAAATCATTGAAGAGACCATGAAAGAGTATAAGTACACTATCAACGGCACGAAGTATGAGGTGGCCATTGGCGACATCGAGGACTGCAACGTGACCGTCACCGTGAATGGTGAAGAGTATAAAGTAGAAATGGAAAAGCCCGCCGAGCCTGAGAAGAAGAAGCCCGTGCTGGGCAAGCCCGCCGCAACAGCCGACACAGCGAGCGACAGTTCAGCTGTCGCTGACAAGGGCGCGGTGAATAAGAACAACGCCGTGAAGGCTCCCCTGCCCGGTGTCATCACCGACATCAAGGTGGCCGTGGGCGACGAGGTGGCTGTAGGCGACACCGTCGTGGTGCTCGAAGCCATGAAGATGGCCAACAACCTGACGGCCGAGAAGGCGGGTAAGGTCACGGCCGTCTGCGTGAAGATTGGCGAGAGCGTCATGGAAGACGATGCCCTCGTCGTGATTGAATAGTTTCCAGAAAGCCCGGCAATGCCGGAAAAACCCGGAAGGGACAATGAGAACGGCGATTATTGGCGGAGGAGCTGCAGGCTTCTTCTGCGCAATCAACTTAAAGGAGATGGTGGCCCCAATGGAGGTCACCATCTTTGAACGTGCCCATCGGGTGCTGCAGAAGGTGGAGATTTCGGGCGGCGGACGGTGCAACTGCACCAACTCCTTTCAGGAGGTGACCGACCTGAGTCAGGTCTACCCGCGGGGACACCGCTTGTTGAAACGGCTGTTCAACGTCTTCGGGCCGGAGGAGGCCTATGCCTGGTTTGAGCGCCACGGGGTGGCGCTCGTCACACAAGAAGACCAGTGCGTCTTTCCGCAGTCGCAGGACTCACACACCATTATCAATATGTTTTTGGCTGAGGCTCGTCGCCTCGGCATTGAAGTAAGGACCGGACAGAAAATCGACTCCCTCGATAGTCTGGTAGGCTACGATATCGTTGTAGCAACCACTGGCGGCCATCCCCAGGCCAAGGGCCTCTCCTGGCTGCAGCACCCCATTGAGCAGCCCGTGCCCTCTCTCTTCACTTTTCAGATAGCCGACAAGGCTTTGCAGGCGCTCATGGGCATTGTGGCAGAAGAGGCGACGGCCTTCATCCCAGGCACGAAGCTACGCGCCAGCGGCCCGTTGCTCATAACTCACTGGGGCATGAGCGGCCCTGCCATCCTCCGGCTGTCGAGCTATGCCGCCCGAATGTTGGCTGAGAACGACTATCGGCTGCCGCTGGGCGTGAACTGGACTTGCCTGACGGAAGACGAGGTGCGGCAGGAGCTGGAGCGCATCTCTACAGAACATGCGAAGCGACTGGTGCGGACGCAGCATGCATTCGGCCTGAACGCCCGGCTGTGGGAATATCTCGTCACCAAGTGTTTGGGGGAGAAAGCCGGAGGGCGATGGCTCGACCTGGGCAAGAAAGACATGAACCGGCTGGTGAACGGGCTGACAAACGACACCTATCAGATAGCCGGGCGCGCAGCGTTTAAGGAGGAGTTCGTCACCTGTGGCGGCGTTTCGCTGAAGGCTGTCAATCCCACGACGCTGGAGAGCCGTCTGCGCCCCAACCTCTATTTCGCCGGAGAGGTGCTCGACATCGACGGCGTGACGGGTGGGTTCAACTTCCAGGCCGCCTGGACCACAGCCTATACGGTGGCACAAGCCATAAGCGTTAAGAAGTTTTAATTTCAACCTTTAAACATTGGGCGATTCGTTGGAAATAACTATTTTTGCATGAATATGAAACTGATACAAAAATACTTCCCCAATCTAACCGACGAACAGCTTTCTCAGTTTGCCGCGCTCGATGAGCTTTATCATGAGTGGAATGAGAAAATCAACGTCATCTCCCGAAAGGATATCGACCATCTTTACGAACACCATGTACTCCACTCGCTGGCCATTGCCCGCATGATTACCTTCCGTCCGGAGACGCAGATTCTCGACTTCGGCACTGGGGGTGGCTTCCCCGGCATACCTTTGGCCATTCTCTTTCCCGACTGTCAGTTCAAGCTCATCGACGGCACGGGCAAAAAGATACGCGTGGCACAGGAGGTGGCGACGGCCATCGGCCTGAAGAACTGCCGGCCGGAACATCTGCGCGGTGAGGACGAGCAGGGGCAATACGATTTTGTGGTGAGCCGCGCCGTGATGCCTTTGCCCGACCTGGTGAAGATTGTGCGTAAGAATATCTCGAAGACGCAGCGCAATGCCCATCCCAACGGGGTGATTGTGCTGAAGGGAGGCGACGTGCAGACAGAGACGGCTCCGTTCAGCCGCATCGTTGAGAAGAGGGAACTGAGTGAGTGGTTTAGTGAAGAGTGGTTCAAGGAAAAGCATTGCATCTACGTACCGATATGATTCAGGTAAGGACTTTCCAGTGTAACATGTTGCAGGAGAACTGCTATGTGGTGTATGATGAGACGCGTGAGGCTGTGGTCATCGACTGCGGTGCCTATTACGATACAGAGCGGGCTGCCATCGTGCAGTTCATTCGTGACGAGAAACTGATATTGAGGCATGTGCTCTGCACACATGGTCATCTGGATCATTGCTTCGGCAACGATACGCTCTATGAGGAGCTGGGCGTGAAGCCGGAGATACATCAGCAGGACGACTTCCTGGTACGTGACCTGGCGCAGCAGGCAGCTGACTTTTTCGGTATGCCTTACAGTCATCCCACTCCGCCCGTGGGCCATTTCCTTTCTGAGGGGGAAACGGTGTCGTTCGGGTCGCATCAGTTCGTCGTCATCCATACGCCAGGCCACACGCCCGGTGGTGTGACATTCTATTGCAAAGACGAGCAGATAGCCTTCACGGGTGACACGCTGTTTCGTATGAGCATAGGGCGCACCGACTTTGAGGGCAGTTCGTGGAGCGACATGCTCAAGAGCCTCCGTCGTCTGTCACAAGTGCTCCCCGCCGACACAACCGTCTATCCAGGACATGGCCCCAAGACCACCATGCGTGAGGAACTGGCCATGAACCCTTATTTAAGAAACTAAACAACAATGAAAAAGTTATTATTAATATTCCTTTCTTTCCTTGCGCTTGATGTGAATGCGCAGATTGACACGGTACTGTTTAAGTCATTAAAGAATATAGGAGAAATACCTGAAGGTAAGAATTGGGTAAGTTTTACTTCTTATGAAGACTGGATCTTAAGTACTACTTATTTATATAAAGAGAGTGATGGAGTTTACCTTCAATTAGGAAATTCGTCGAACGCAGGCTCTTTGACTACACCCGCTTTGCCACTTAGTGGAAATGCAAGAATTACAATGGAAGTGTATATGCTTGATAAATATAAGCATGTGCAAGTTACTCCTATTGGTTCTGGGCAGTTGACGGGAAATCAGCTGGTAGATGGAAAAAAAGTATGGACAGAAATATCTCCTATGCTGTTGCGTGGAGGTAATTCTGAAACAAAATTGAAAATAGATACTGTGGCAGGCATTACTGGCTCAAAGAGATTTTATGTCCGGAATGTCTTGGTTTGCGACATGGGTGATAATATCTATTGGGAAACCTTTGACAAGATGTTGTGGAAAGGTGGAAATGATGGTGATTTTACTGTAACGAGAAATTTAGATCCTGTTGATTTGGATTATTCTGGTAGTACTACTAATGTTAGGCCGGCTTGTCAATGTATAGTTTTAGATGGAACTGTATCTGAATTATCTACCTATACAACTTCTTCATTATCATTTCAATATCCAGAAGGTAGTAGGGCTTTTGCCTCTTTTAAAGTTGCAGGAGTTCAAGGATGCAATCGAGAAATAGAAATATTGGGTGGGAAAACGTCATTAGGCTCTGTTCCATTTGCAGAAGGTGTTTGGGAGGAGAAAACTGTAGAGATTACAAATATCGCGAGGAATATGACTTTGACTTTTAAGGGAACAGATTGCTTCCTTGATGATATCCGTGTCTGGGAAGTGGGCTACATGGCTGATAAGGAGGACAACACGGCAGCCTTGTCGCATACCGCTGTGGAGAACATCATGCTGGACAGGACGTTGGGAGCCGGCTATTGGAACACGCTCTGCCTGCCTTTTGACTTCTCTTTGGAGGGTGAGTTGCCGGAGGAGATGAAAGGGCGGACGATAGAGCTGATGCACCTGACTGATGTGCAGGACGGCGTGTTCATCTTCACACCTACCACGGCTGTTTCGGCAGGTGAACCGTTCCTGATCAAGGTGAGCGAGACGGTGGAGAACCCTACATTCCGTCATGTTCAAGTGACACAGCCGACGCCTGTTGCAAAGATTTTCGGTAGCTATCAGATGGTGGGAGTCTATAGCCCTAAAGGCCTGAATACTGATGGCACACACCTGTTCTTGGGAACTGACGGGAACCTCTATCAGCCCACGGCCGATGATTACACGATGAACGGTTTGCGTGCTTATTTCGTCGTTCCCTCTGGTTCGGGTGCCCGTGTGTCGCTCTTCGACGACCCTGCGGGCATCGCTAAGAAAACACAGGCAGATAATCATCAGCCGGGTGCCTTCGACTTGATGGGTCGTCCGGTAAAGGTGCAGACAAGTCACAACGGCATCTACATTGAGAAAGGAAAGAAGAGAGCATGGTGATCCCCGAAGAGTTCCAGCGACAGACGCGCCAACTGATGGGCGATGAGCGCTACGGGCGGTTCATGCAGGCACTCGACGAGCCTTCGCCCGTGAGCATCAGGTTGAATCCGAGGAATGCGCAAGGACTCAGCATACCAGATGGCTATGCGGCTGTTCCTTGGTGTCCGCAAGGATACTATCTGCCTGTGCGTCCTAACTTCACGTTTGACCCGCTCCTTCATGCAGGTTGCTATTATGTGCAGGAAGCCTCGTCGATGTTTGTTAACCGTGTGCTCCGGCAGTATGTGCAACAGCCCGTGACGATGCTCGATATGTGTGCGGCACCTGGAGGAAAGTCGACAGCTGCCCGTGCCGTCTTGCCCGAGGGAAGTCTGCTGGTTTCGAACGAGCCTGTGCGTCAGCGGGCAAACGTGCTGGCAGAGAACATTGAGAAGTGGGGCTATCCCGACTGCATCGTCACCAACAACTATCCGAAGGATTTCCGCAAATCCAAGCTGCTGTTCGATGTGATTCTCTGCGACGTGCCCTGCTCGGGCGAGGGCATGTTCCGCAAAGATCCCGCCTCGGTGGGCGAGTGGAGCCTGCAGAACGTGGAGCGTTGCTGGCGGTTACAGCGTGAGATCGTAGCAGAGGCCTGGCAATGTCTGACAGAGGGGGGACTGTTAATTTATAGTACGTGTACCTATAATACAAAGGAGAACGAAGAGAACATCCGCTGGATGATGGAGGAACTGGGCGCCGAGGTGCTGCCTGTCGACGTCAAGGCGGAGTGGAACATCACGGGGTCGCTGCTCGACGGCTTCACGGCTCCCGTCTATCGTTTCATCCCAGGCTACACGAAAGGCGAAGGACTGTTCATGGCGGTGATGAGGAAAGGTAGCCTCACCCCCGGCCCCTCTCGCGGAGGAGAGGGG
>Ga0310697_10004876_pt1 | contig 13144 bp, 9 predicted proteins | sample 172DNAGHGlowgp2_FD_203883 | JGI IMG/M metagenome (GOLD analysis project Ga0310697, IMG submission 203883) | Sheep rumen microbial communities from Palmerston North, Manawatu-Wanganui, New Zealand - 1728 DNA GHGlow gp2 (v2) (version 2) | ecosystem: Host-associated > Mammals > Digestive system >...
TTTAATAAGTCCAATACTTTTCAGATACGCTTTCGTCATCACGTTGTCGGCCTGATATTTGGGTGCTTCAGCCCTTGCGTTCTTTCCCATCTGATTCATATCAATCTTTCCGGTCAGACAATCTTCCATCACTTGCCGTAGAGCTTCCACATGATGTACTGGGAATATCAAACCAGTCTTGCCATTGATGATACTATCTGCATTGTGCCCCCAGTCTGATGCCAGTACAGGAAGTCCGGCAATAAAAGCATCAATAAAAACGCCTGCAAAGCCTTCACCACGCCAGAATGAGGGAAACAGCATGGCATCGTATGTCGCCAACTGATCATACCCCTCTTTACTTTTCAAATTCAGTAGCCCGTAATAATTGACATTACTAAGAGACTCAACATGTTCTTCAAATACTGTTTTGTATCCAGCATCCACTTTTCCATAAAAATCAACGGTAAACTTATCGGAATAACCCTGCTCATTCAGTAGTTTTACGGCAGTCATGATATAGTTACACCCTTTATCTGCCATGATACGGCTGACAAAAACAAACCGTATCTTGCCATAGCTGTCGCGTACTTTATGGCAAGCCTCCAGGTCTGGGTAATACTGGTTAGGCTTGAAGTTGGACACCAATCTGGCATTGATAACTCCTGCGGTCTCTAACTCGGCTATCATACCCTTGCATTGCACAAGATTGAATTTCACATAATTGAGAACTTCTGCCTGGTATCTACCCTTCTGAACAAGCTTCCCGAGATTACCCCCCACAACCCAGTGTATGATGTCGCGGCGGACATGCAGAGCCTTAAACAGCTTGAGCATGCCATAGACATTCTTTGCTGAGGTGGACAAAACGATGGTGGCTTTCGGTTGGGTGATGAACGCCCACAGCGCCTGAAGGTAAATCCACGGATGGCGGTTCTTTTGATAGAAGTCCAACACCGTCACCTTGCAGTACTTTTTTAGTTCTGCAATAATGTATTGGTTCTTGGTGGTCTCACCATCCACAGGCGCTTTTCCTTGATTCACCCAACCGACAAATAAAATATTCTTCATTTGGCCTTAGAGTTATTTCACAATTATCTTTTTTCGTGTTCCGTCAGAATAGAGTACGATGTTCATACCCTGATGTAAAGCAGTTTTCTTTTTACCAGTCAAATCAAAGTAAGATTCAACATTTACTTTTTTATTGACTGAAGAAATCTCTGTAACAGTCGCATGGGTTAAAGTGAATGTGACGGTGTCGCCAGACATACATTCGGAGAGATCAGGTTGAATGTCTATAGTTTCGTAAGTGTAGGTGTCAGATTTCCCGTCCTTATGTGTGACTGTCATTATCCATGCAGCATTATTGTCATCGGTGAGGAGCGAGAGTGGGAAATTCGTGAACCATGCACCATCGAACCGCCCTGTACGTAATGGGGTGTTACATACAGAGATGCTTCTGTTTTCATCTTCATCGTTCAGGATGCTGACGGGTATGACATGACCAAGCGAGAAATAGTCTGCCATTTGCTGATAGACCTGTTTTGGACGATCATTAACGTAAGTCCATAGACGATTGACGCGATTGGTGAATTTTTCACGTGTTGACATGTTGTTATATGCGGCAAAGGTTGGTGCAATCTCGTCCAATATCTCATCATACATTTCCCTAATGATGGGCTTGCAGATGTCGGGGCGAAGAAAATCTCCGAGGTAGGTGGCATATGCGGCAATGAAGTGGTTGCGGAACTCAGGGAAACTCATCATCTTTTCATAGAGGCATCTCGACAAAACAACCTTTTGAACATGGGAGCTCGTATATTCCGCGTCGTCGGGGTTGTCGGTGCCCAGCATGTATTTGAACATGTTCCATGAGGCATCTTTGGCGATAACATAATCCAAGTCGTACAATATCCAATTCCATTTGTATCCTACACCCTTTTGTTTCCACATTTTAACATTGTGGTGTGGATAGTCGGTATTGGAAGCATAGCACTCGCCGATGAAAACATTCATAAAATTCTCGGTATTCATGGCTGCTGCCATTTCTTCGTATGAGACATCGTTTTGATGGTAAAGGGTATAGAAATCATAGAAGGATGTGTTCTTATTCGGATAAACAAATTCGGTAGCACTGGCCATCTCCACCTCATCATCGTCTATATCATGGTTGCTGGCCACATTGTCTTCATTGGAGCGCTCGCGGAAGCCATAGACACCCTTGTAAACGCCATTGATGTAAACGATAACCGGTTCGTAGGCTTGCCAGTCAATTTCATCGATGTTAGTTCCGAAGAACTTCTGCAGAACAGCATCTTCAATGCGGCCTGTCTTACAGTTAGTGCCGCCATTTCTCAGCATAAAGGACTTCACCTTGGTTACCTCCGGCTTGTCACGCCAGAAATCGCCCTTGAAATTCTTTTTGCCAAAACGGTTCTTGGCATAGCACTTGATGCTCTTCTGCGGCATGGTTCTTGAATAGTTGCCTCCTACAGCCATTTCGCCATTTTGATTAAAGACGGTGGTACCGTTCTTTGTATTGAAATACTCAAAGTTTGCGGGACGCCGCCAGTCATATTTATAGTTGGGCATCCCGTCGGTGCTGTCGTTCGAAAGGATTCCTTTCTCGCTGCTGTAGAGGAAAGTCTCGTCTGTAGCGATGCAGACAATGGGCAACTTGGCCTGTCTGGGATGGAAGATGTAGGAATGTGTCGTTGAACGGGAAGGCAACATCTGGTTTGACAACAGTTTGGCTCTGACGACCATATTTCTATCCACATTAACCGTAAAATGCGTGTCATTGTCTGATTCCCATGTAGGCTCGCTGCCGTCAGTAGTTAGATAGATACGTGTATCCTCTGGAACACCTTCTGGCATACTAATGGTAACGGTCTCTGCTCCGCCGGTCATCAGATGTCCTTCAACAGAGAAGATTGGTTCTGGCAATACTTCGTTGCTCCCCACGCTGCTGTTGGACGCTCCCGGCGTGGGTGTCAGTTCGTATTGCCACTTGTCGCTGCCGTCGGTTACACGACCGTATGCAACATTAGGTGCCGGCATCTTGGGATAGACAATGGAATCGATGATTTTACCTGATTGATTAAAGAGGAACAAGGCTCCTTTACCTGCCTCCAAATTGAAATTGTAATGAAAGGGAATGCCTGTCGTCTTGTCGCAATAGAGAATCAGATGCTGTTCTGGCTCAATGCTGAGTTTAGATGCTGATAGTTGAAAAGCCTCGCCAAACACATTGGTGGTGCCGATGCGGTATTGTTCAATCTGCAAAGTATTGTTGCTCCCGTTGTAGAGTTCCACCCATGAGTCGGGGAAATCGTGATCTACCATCATGAAGTCCACATTCGACTGCATCATCTCATTGATAAGCAGTCTTCCTTGTGCAGTAGCAAGCGTGCAGCACAGAGGAACAAGAAATAGAATTAAAAATCTCCGTTTCATAGTCTTAGTAGTTTTTATATTATTGTAATTGGTGACTTTAATGCTGTTTTCAAGAATTTAAAACTATCTGATCTGAGTTTTTCAAGATTGTTATCTACCATACGCCAATCAATCGGTTCTTTAATCTTTAAGATGTCATCTTTAAAAATATGGCTTTTATTGATTCCTAAAATCTCAAACAGGGAATCAATTCTTGAGTTCCTATTTGAACGTACTTGATGGCTGGTACGATAAAAAGTCATGAATGGACGATGAAATAGAGTAGAGAACACCGTGCAATGGAAAGAATCCGTACATACATATTGTGCCTTACTGATATATCTGACAAAATCATTGGGATCAACAGCGTAAGGAGCTTCATCGCCTATCGTTTCGTCTATCTCGCGATATTGCTCCATGTGCCTGATGGTGATAATTGGCAGGCCTGTCTCATCCTTTAATCTCTGGACCTGAATACGTGCTTCTTTGTTGGGCGAAATCAAATAACAAAAGATATATGGCGTTCCTTCTGTCCTTGCAACATTCTGAGCCGTTGATTCCGATATGTTTTCAGTAATTTCCTTTTCCCATTCCTCTTTAGTAAGTAATAATGTGGGGTCGGCCACTACTAATGCCTGCTGATGACTCAGACTTTCTACAATTTCTTTTCCGCGTTGCTCTCTGACGCTGATTTTATAGAACCTGTCAAGATAAAGACCTGTGGCCTTTTTCTGGAAATCAGGAATATGACTTACACCGAAACTACTGGCATAAGACACCTTCCTCACAGAATCTTTCACAAATAACAAATTAAAGAACTTGTTGGGTAGTGATAATGGTGTCCAAACCTGGTCAGACCCGACAACCACGGTATCATAATTTAAAGAACCTTCAGACAATGCCTTAAAACCAATGTAGCGATGAAATAAGGGCATCAGTTTTTTGTTTTTATAAGTATCTACTGCTTTTGTACGCAACTTCAAACCTTCTGCATACTGAGGATTATTATATGCTCTTTTACCCCGTGCTTTCCTTTTCAGCACTTTTATTTCGCCAGCACGTATAGCATTGATAACGTATTTAACCTTATCAATCAGTGAGAGTCGCTTGACGTATTCTATGATCTCCACATCATACCCCAATTCCTGAATCTTCCGAACCAAAGCATAGCCTTGAAGCGAAGTTCCATAGTTGTTGTGACCCTTGGAATATGCTATTACACAACCTATCTTCATCATGCCTTTCTTTTCTTTAACATATATTTTATAACAAACCACAGATGCCTATGGTGGCCCACTTGGTATTGTAAGTTTAGATTCATCAAATAGAGTAGGGACTTTACAAATCCTATTTTGGAATACGGTTTTACATCATATTGGGGGACTGCCATTCCCATTCGTTTGCACCAATAGACCAAGGAGGCGTATTTTGTTTTCTTTACCCTGGCCATTTTCTGAGAAGCCACTAATGTCTCCTCGTTTAGTTCTTCCACAACGATAGCTCCATCCGTCATGGCTTGTTGCAACAATTCATTCATTTGAGGGGTTCGTACTATCAGAGAATTGATTCCTATAGTATCGTCAGAATAAGGCTTTATATGTATATCTCCAAATGAGATGTCAGCCAACTCTGCAGAGTGGTCGATACAGAAATGACAACGACGAGGTATAAAAATGCTTCGAAGCGGATGAAAATAACTTTGGTATCTTTCTTTATATACCTCATTGCTACATTTGACCACTAAAGACCCTAAACATCCCTCGTCACGATAGGAGAAATAACGGATATCCTCCTGATTGATATGTCTTTGTTGAAGGACATAATCAGTCAGGTGAAATGTCCGACCAGATGAACAATACAGTCCCCAATATGCAAATACATGTTCACGATATTTCTTGTCCTTTTCTTCAATCTTCCTGAATCCATGCAAATGACAAGGCAATCCTACAATAACATATTTTCCTTCGGCCACTCTTATTTGCTTCCTGACGCCTTGCATAGATACTGGACAATACTTGGAACTTCGAGCAGAAATCAACTCGTCAGTATTACGCGCAATAAAAACCTCCGGCGTCAGATGGTCGATTGAAGAGAACCGTGTCACGACAGCTCCGTCAATCATCTTTTTCTCGAGCAGATAAACCAACAGACCTGTAACCAGTCCCCCGGAAGCAGAATGATATCTGATATTCTCATTTGTACAATGACCGGTATAAAGTTGTACATAGCGGCCGAGATATTCATTACACATAACATGACCGTTCGTTAGAGAGTCCTGCCTTGTTGATAATTTTAAAAGGTCAACACCTAACCCTGGACAGATATCTGAACATCGTCCACATTTACTGCCGATACAAAGGGACTCATCGACGCTCGGACGGTATTCTCCTTGGCGAACATCTATAGTTATAGCACCTTGTGGACAAATGTCTTCACATAACCCACAACCTAAGCACAGATGGTGTTTTGTCGTATAACTAATGTTCATCTCTTCAAATACCGTTTAACAAACATAATCATAATCAGAAATATCCTCAGCATCTCATATTTCCGCCTACAAAGCAGGCTCCTGACAGTTTTCAAATAAAACGTCTGAGGCTTTGCCGTTAGAAAGATATGCTGAATCGTTGGATTCTCAACGACGGGCTTCATGTCCCAACCATGTGCAGCAAACTGCTGCAAGTTGGCATAAATACGTACTCTAAAAAAGAAATCACAAAATTCTTGTTCAGGGAAAGGCATGTTCCATGACTGATAAAGACGCTGATAGTCGTTGTAGAACCATTCAATCGTTTTATAATAATCCTGTCCACTTTTACCCGGCGCACGCTTTGCCATTATTCTATAGTTATAACCACTATACGAAATAAGCTTTAACGATTGAATACAGGAATAATACCTGTAATTGAAAGCAACATCCTGCGACCTGCGTAAAGGAGGGAACTCAACACCAGAATTCCTTATGATCGACATTTTGTATAACTTTTGCGTAGGAGAGCCCACAACTTCAGAAGTTAACATTCTAATATATGATTGGCGAATCTCCTTCTGCCCCTGAATGGTCTCTTCCTTGAAATGACGGGGAATGACTTTCAAGATATGATTGTTATTGTCACACAAAACACGAGTTCTTCTTGTAGCTACTAAATCGTAATCTCCCTCCCGTTGAGCCTCATATAGGTTCTCCAACAGCTCCGGCTCTATCCAGTCATCGGGATCCACAAACATGACGAACTCTCCCTGGCAGTGTGCCAACCCTGCATTGCGGGCCGGACCGCTGCCCGCATTCTCTTGCCAATAGACAGCGAAGCGGTTGTCTTTCTTGCAAAACTCCTGGGCAATCTCGTACGAACCGTCGGTGGCACCATCGATGATGATGATGACCTCGATGTTACGGTAAGTCTGAGCAGCAACGCTCTCTAAACATTGCTGCAGGTACTGTGCTACGTTGTAAGTGGGCAGTACCACACTGATGAGGGGATTATTCTTCATACTTCTTTATACTGCAAACAAATCGTCCATAGTTATTTCGTTCTGTACCATATTATAGTGGATGTTGCGGGCAACACCATTCGTCGTTACCATCACAAGATGTGTGGTGCGTTTGTCATTTGACAATTCTTGATAGGCCGTAAGTTTGTTTTGCAGTTCCTTGGCATAGTCCTTCTCTATGGTGAAAATGCCGGGGGAATGCTTCATCTCGCATAAGTCAGTAAATCCGTCAGCACGTTGCATGACTAAGTCAATCTGTGCCCCGCGATATTCTTTTGTCCCACGAGCAAACCATGAACACACGTTGGTCTGCACGCCTGAGATGCCAAGAGCTGCCTTTATCTGCGGAATGTGCTGCAGACATACACACTCAAATGCATGACCCTTCCATGCATGATGTGAAGCAGATGTAAAAGTGTTCGACCAATAATGCTCGTCGCTGAAGGCATTCTTTTTGATGCAGTGGTAATAGAACAGCGTATAGTTGTCTATCAACTGATACATTGCATTTGTTTCTGCCGTATCAGCAGATGCAAACCGGCGGACAAATCCGCATTCTTCCAGTTCCTCCAATATGGTAGAGAAGGTGCCTCCGTCGGAGAGTTTGCTTGCCGTGAGTATCTCTTCTCTTGTCATTCCCGACTTCTTGCCATCGCTCAGGCATTGAATCACCTTCAGGTAGCTTTCTGGGCGTCTGAAGAGAACGGCGTAGAGCGCTTCGAATTCATCTCGTAGTTGTGCGGTCTCTGTAAAGAACAACTGATCAACATTCTGTGCCACGCTAAGACCCTTTCTCAGGAAGTTCCAATAGTAGGGTATGCCGCCCAGTATCATATAAAGTTCCAGCACATCCTTCCGTCCCATGGCAAGATTGGAACCATGTGCAAAGAGTTCACACTCACGGAGCGTGAAGGGTACGAGCTTGATGCGATTCGTAAGCCTTCCACGAAGACCGCCTTTGTCCTTTAGGAGTTTTTTGCTGATCCATGAAGTGGCGCTCCCGCACACAATCAGCACAATGTCCTTCTCACGGCGTGCCGTAGCCCATCCGTTCCAGAAGTTTTCTATTGCCCCAATCAGATTGCTCTTGGGAGTGTCCATCCAAGGGAGTTCGTCGATAAAAATCACCTTCTTTCCTGCCGGAGCCCTGTTTGTGAGCACTTTTAGCAGTTCAAAAGCCTCTATCCATGTTTTGGGGGTTGGACACTTTGTCATGCCGGCAGCCAGCAGCGAGTTGCGGAATGCCGTCAGTTGCTGTCGTAGCGTCCCCTTGGCTACTCCTGTATGCTGAAAACAGAAGCGGTAGTTGAATGTCTCACGGATAAGGTAAGTCTTCCCCACACGCCTTCGCCCATACACAGCACAAAACTGCGGCTCATCTTTTTCAAGAAGTTCCAGCAGTTCACGTTGTTCTTTCTCTCGTCCGATAATCATAACAGATACAGTAAAAATGGATTTCCGCTGCAAATATAGTAAAAAAACTTTTATAACCAGCGGAAATAACCATTTTTTTTCGTTTTCCGCTAAAAATAAATGTCTTTCGCGGTATTTTAGTCTATTCCTGCTGCTTTTAAGAATTATTTTTTTTAAAATCTTCATAACTTTCTAATAATTTAGATGCGATGATATTTGCAGACCAGTATTTCATGGCATACTCATAGTTCTCTTCTCCTTTTCCAGTGTCATTTAAGGCTTTGTGAAGGGAATCTGCTGCTGTATTTATACTCTTGGGGTTAAAGAAGTAATTACCTGTCAGTCGAAGTATTTCCCCAACGTTCCCAACATCAGGACCCACCACCACCCGTCCGGCATGGAAGGCCATGGGCAGGTTGCCAGAGTTAAGAATGTCCAAACGCTGAATCAGCACCACGTCGGCAGCTCGGAAATAGCACTGCATCAAGTCGTCGGGGATGACCTCGTTGCTGAACTGAATGCCAGCCAACTTATACCTCATCGTATGGTAGAGCCTATTTACCAGCTTCTTCGGGTTCCAAGTGTGCAGTGTTTCCCGATAGAAGCCTGGCATCAGGAATAAAGCCTCACCCCCAGCCCCTCTCCCAAAGAGAGGGGAGTGGTTACATTTGTTCTTGATGCTTAATACAAATTGCCTTTCCTCGTTGTTGCGGAACTTGCCGAAACTAAGGATGATTTTCTTGTCTTGTGGCAGATGTAGCCGCTGTCGTGCTTCCTGTTGTGAAACAGAGAAGGTGAACACATTATTATATATATGGTGGGGCACAACGACATGTCGGACATCGGGATATTGTGCTTGCAGCAACTCACAGCTATAATGACCCAGGTGCACGATGGTGTCAGCATGTCTATAGAGTACTTCGTATAGTCGTAAGACACCAGGATTTCTATTTGTATGTGGTTTCAGGTTATGGCATGTATAAAAAATTCTCTTGCCATGCTCTTTTAGCCATGTCAGCCTTCGTTCTACTTTGGAGAGTTCCTCTTCTGTCACTTTGTGGCCGAACAAACCAAAGATTCCTTCTGGCCACTGGAAGTGGACAATGTCACAAGAGAGCACCTCGTCTCTCCAGAGCAGCTCCAGTCCATAGACGACCTCACAGCCCTGTGCCTCCAGCGCTTTGCCTAATGACGAAACGAAGTGGTTGATGGTTCGCTCCGATGGCTCCTTGACGACAAAATAGATCTTCATCATAATGGTATATTTACTCTTTCTCCGTCTTTTCTGACGATGATGGCGGGATTGCCAACGACCGTACAGTTTGAGGGAACGTCCTTCATCACCACTGCATTGGCACCTATCTGCACGTTGTCACCGATGGTGATACCACCGCACACCACTGCACCGGCTCCAATAAAAACATTGTCACCTATGACGGGTTTCCCGCCTCTATTGTTTCCAACAGTGACTAATTGCTTTGTTTTAAAGTTCTTTCCGATAGATGTGGCGGCCAATACTGTTGAATATGGATGATCCAAATAAATTCCTGCGCCAATGGGAACCTTTTTATACGAAGGAAGGTTGAAATGTGTGTATGTTGGGTAAAAGTGTCTGAATATACTTCCAATAATTTTCAAACGATAAAACAATACAGTTCTATAGTATGGTCTTTCAGCTAATAGTTGAAAAAAGTTTCTATTCGGGAAATTGGCAGCATCCTCATACCACATCTGAGCATACTTGTCATTTAAAAAGTCTGCCATTATCTTTAATGCCACATATAGTGGCCAGTTTACAATAGTAGATATGATGTATTTCATAATTTTCCACATATATTATACAAAAATTTAGGTATTATAGAAATAAAATAGACTAAAAACCTCTGTTTTTTATGACCATGTGTATCAAAGAATAATTTATAAGCTTGTTGAAGCTTCTCTTGGGAGACCAAGTTCCTGTATCGTCGAATAACACGAATAAAAGTTTTTCTATTTTGTTTCCATACAATCTCATTATTCCCAAAAAAATCATATGACCATGCTAGCAATTTAGAGTTAGCTATTATTTTTCTTTCGGCAATAGAGCAAGAGATATTTGGTGTGATATTCTGAGAACTTCGTCTCCAACACACTTTAGCCTCTGAAATCCGACACATGCCTTTCTCTTTGGAAAAGATGCACCAAGTGGCTACATCGCTGCCCCAGGCCAAGTCGAAGTTCTTAAAGCCGCCTGCCTGTTGGTATGCCTTACGCGAGAAAACATTTTCAACCACATAGCTGCGATAGCGTCCCGATGTCTTGCCCTTGTAATAGTCGTATGCACTCAGCACTTGTGGATATTCGGGCAGATGCTTCCTCACTTCGCCTTCCTCGTTGATTTCGTTGACATCAAAATGATAGAGGTCGAAGGCACCATCGGTAGCCTCAATCTGTCTCAGCAAAGCCTCCACGCAGTTTGGTTCCATCATGTCATCGTCAGAGAACAGCCAGATGTAAGGCTCGTCGTGGCTCATGGCGATGCAACGCTCCCATTGAGCCACGAGGTCGCGCCCACCAAGGTTGCTGTCGAAACGTTGATAAACCAAATCAATCTTGTCCCGATATTGCTCAACAATCTCGCTGATGGGCTCAGGGCTACAGTCATCACCTACATAGAGCGTGAAGTCCTGACACGACTGGGCGGCTATACTGTTGAGCGCAGCCGGCAGAAACGTGGCCTTATAGGCAGGGATGATAATGGCAAGTCGCTTCATATTCTCATTCTTTTCTTATTAGACTCTATCGACTTCATAATGAACCCTAACAGTAGCATGGTGGGATAAACTGAATTTAACTCGCCCGTTCCGATTGCAAACATCAGATATAAGGACAGGATAGACACCCCCAAGCCGGACAACATCATATTCGTGTGCCTTTGTCTTCGGAAATATAAAAACAGGAACAGGTAGAATGCGGCCCATAAGACAAGTCCGAAGTAACCCCGTTCAAGTATATAACTAAATATGACACTTTCCAAGCCATACAGTCCAGATTCGGTACTGTCTTCTGCGTCGGGATTCCATATTTCAGTAGTGAAAAAGCCTTTTCCGTTTCCAAACAACTCATTTCCTTCCATATAGCTCAAGGTTGAGGCAAACTGGATGGTGCGCATTTGAATGGTACTGCCGCCAGTCTCACTGTTCTCAACAAAGACATCGGTTAGGCTGTTCACTTTTTCCTCTACCTCTGGAATAAAGTTGTAGGAAAGAAAAGAAAGACTCAAGACTACAATGCCTATGATTACATTCCTGCTTAAACGGAAGCAGCAGACATAGTAGCAAATGACCGAAAACAAGGCCGCTAACCAGACAATGCGGCAAGCGCATGTGATGATGCCGAATGTGCAGCAGACGACGGCTGTCCAAAAGGCTTTTTTGTTTTCCATGTGCTGATACCATGCATGGATGTGCAGCAACAACATCGCAGTACAGATGTACCCATAGTCAAAAGGAGATTTAAACATGGACTGCACTCTGAACCGGTTTCTTCCGGAATAAACATCTCCCAATGCTACATCGTATACCCAGTTGGTCTTTCCTTTGGTTAATGCATTCACCAATTCAGCACTCCTGTCAATGTAATTCAGAATGCCGAAGAAAGTCAGTGCAATCAGACAATAGATGGATATTTTCAATATCGACTTAAGGGTACGTTCATCTTTAACAGACATAAACGCGTATGCGAGGGCAAAATATTTGAATATCAATTCCCCTCGAAACAGCGGCCAAGGTTTTATATACTTAGTGGTAAGAGCACAGACGATGGTGGAGAATATGACAATGGCTAAGGCGATGCGCAAGGAGCGTGTCTGCCAGATGCGGTTAAGGTGGTTCGCCAGGTCTTTCCATTCTGACAAGATAAAGAATAGAGGCAGTACCATATTAGCCTTATGCAAGGGAATATATGGAACATTGACAAGGGTCATTGTCATTGTCCCTATGAGCAGCAATCCCACTTTCAGTTCTCGCCTGACGAAAAACATCATCAGGCAAGAAACCAAGGTCATGATGGTAAGTATAGTTGCAAATATATTCATTATTTAACTTCCGAAAGTTGAATTATACTATTGGTTGTTGCATGTTATAGCATCTTTTAATCGGTGATAATAATAGGTACCAATGATTGGAATTCCTACTCCAATACCGAGATAGAGTATCCACCAGCCTTGTCGGGCGTACTCTTCGATGACTGGAAATTCAGAGAGTTGCTTGACTGGTAGCCCATAGAGAGCAATCAACAACAAAGAAACCAATTTCAGTGAGAGCAGATGCCAGGTGAGTATCTCCATAGTATGGTCGCCTGTGAAAATCAGGAAACTAATCACGCAGTTCTTACCTTTGGCAATCCATTCACTCAAGTGGAATACTGTAAGTGTCAAGAGTATGGCAGAAACAAAGTATGGCAGCACTTTCCAGAATTCATAATCGTGCATCGTAGTAAACCAAAGACGAGCACCCATCACCATCAGGACCAGCGCGATGGCATTGATAACTATATTACGATGCCACGTCCAATGATATTTTTTATATTGATGGCCTGTGTAGATGATGGCGGCAGCAAAGAATTCACGCGTTCCAATTTGGAAATAGGGTAATCTCCATTTGAAATATGACAATAGAATTGCCACAGACAGCAAGATAAGCGTACCCCACCAGCGGTCTCGTAGCCCCTTTACTGCCAGATAGAAAATGAAAGAACCTACAAATAGCAGTTTTATGAACCAATAACCTCCTAACAACTGTTCATGCCCGCTCATCTTTGTAATAATAGAGATCCCATGACTCAA
>Ga0310697_10004877_pt1 | contig 13141 bp, 10 predicted proteins | sample 172DNAGHGlowgp2_FD_203883 | JGI IMG/M metagenome (GOLD analysis project Ga0310697, IMG submission 203883) | Sheep rumen microbial communities from Palmerston North, Manawatu-Wanganui, New Zealand - 1728 DNA GHGlow gp2 (v2) (version 2) | ecosystem: Host-associated > Mammals > Digestive system >...
CGGGATGTCACATCAGGCACAATCTGCGATCCTTCCTGCGGAACGGGAAATTTTCTTTTAAGACTTCCAAAAGACATACCGCTACATAATCTCTACGGATATGATATAGACAGCATTGCCGTTGCCATCGCAAGAATAAATCTGGCAGTCAAATATAGAATCAAGGAAAATAATGAGCTCGACGTTTTATTCAAAAATATTAAAGCCGATGATTTCCTGACACCTGCTGCCCCTGATTCCATTTCACAGAGATTCGATCATATAATCGGAAACCCGCCATGGGGATATTCCTACAGCAAAGACGAGATTCAAAAGCTTGGCGAGTTTTATAAATGCGCACGTGTATCAGGTAATCCTGAATCTTTTTCCATATTCACGGAAAGAGCTCTGAGCCTGTTATCACGCGAAGGTACCATGTCTTTTGTCCTACCCGAAACGCTGCTCGGCGCGGGAGTACACGAAAATATAAGGCAGATTATTTCAGGGAAAGCAAACATCGCTTCTCTTTATTATATGGGCGAGATATTTGACAATGTGCAGTGCCCATGCATACTCCTAACGCTAAAACAAAGCGATTCGGAAAACGGATTCAAAGCTTCCGGAACCAAAACCTTAGTCTCTTTCTACAAAAAGAGTCTTAAATCAAAGACTAAAGGTAAAGACAGCTCTTCTGAAGGACTCTACCCCGAAAGGCTCGTTCTTATCAAGAGTTTTGAGACGAGCCGCGAAAAAGACGATACAAGCTCTTTTCACATGCTCTGCGATGACAATGAAAAAAAGATACTTGATAAGATTGACGGTTGTGAGCATTTTACGCTTAAAGGAAAAAGTGAATTTGCACTCGGGATCGTCACGGGTAATAATAAAACTCTTTTATCCCCTGTTAAAAAAAGCGGATATGAGGAGATCATAAAGGGTTCAGACATAGAGAGATACAAGATTGGCGAGATACACAATTTTATTAAATACGACCCTCAAAAGTTCCAGCAGATCGCTCCGGAAGGCATGTACAGGGCAAAGGAAAAGCTCCTTTATAAATTCATATCGAATACTCCGGTATTTGCATATGATGACAAACAGCGCCTTTCACTGAACAGCGCAAATATACTGATTCCGAATGCCCCCGGATACAGTGCGCTTTACATACTTGCAATCCTGAATTCGCCCGTTATTTCTTTTTACTACTCTCATACCTGCAAGAATATGAAGGTGCTGAGATCAGAGATTGAAAGGCTCCCGATTGCCAAGTGCGACCCGGAAACAGAAAGAGAGATTTCGCTTCTTGTAAAAAAAATTATCAATTGCAATGAAACATCTTTGTATCAAAAAGAGTTAAGTAACAAGATTGCTGCACTTTACGGTCTTACTTCCAATGAACTTGATATAATGACAAAGTAAGAAAAATAGTGTTTACTTTTACAGTTTAAAGTGCTATAGTAGCATACGAATATTTATTCACGGAGGATTTATTAATGTCATTTGAATACATACAGAAACTTCCCACACCCGATGAGATCAGGGAGGAGTTTCCATTAACAAAAGAACTTGCCGCACTCAAGGCTGAAAGAGACGCGATGATCAGCGATGTCTTTACAGGTAAAAGTGATAAATTCCTTGTTATCGTCGGCCCCTGCTCTGCAGACAATGAGGATGCCGTGTGCGACTATGTTTCACGCCTCGGAAAACTCAATGACAAAGTTAAGGATAAGCTTATCCTTATTCCCAGAATATATACAAACAAGCCTCGTACAACAGGTGAAGGTTATAAGGGTATCACTTCTCAGCCAGATCCTGAGGGAAAGACAGATTTCCGCGCAGGTCTTATTGCCATGAGACATATGCAGATCAAGGCCATTCAGGAATCAGGTCTTACTGCTGCCGATGAGATGCTCTATCCCGAGAACTGGGGATATATCGCTGATATTCTTTCATATGTTGCCATCGGTGCACGTTCCGTTGAGGATCAGGAACACCGTATGACAGCCAGCGGATTTGATGTTCCCGCCGGAATGAAGAATCCCACAAGCGGTGCTCTCGGAGTAATGCTTAACTCAGTATATGCGGCTCAGCAGTCTCACTCTTTTGTATACAGAGGTTATGAAGTTAAGACAAACGGTAACCCTCTTGCACACTGCGTACTCAGAGGTTCTAACAATAAGCACGGCCAGTCAATCCCCAACTATCACTATGAGGATCTGAGCCTCCTTTTACAGCTTTATAATTCAAGAAACATCGTTAACCCTGCTGCCATCATTGATGCCAACCACAACAATTCAAACAAGCAGTTTAAGGAACAGATCAGAATCGTTAAAGAGGTTCTTCACTCAAGAAACCACAACAACGATATCAAGAACCTTGTTAAGGGTGTCATGATCGAAAGTTACATCGAGGAAGGCTGCCAGAAAATCGGCGAAGGCATCTACGGCAAATCCATCACAGATCCTTGCCTTGGATGGGAAGACACAGAGCGTCTCCTTCTTGAAGTTGCCGAATTAGTTTAATACAAGCACGCTCATGGCGGAGCGTTTTAAATTTGATAGGAATTTCAAATTAAAAAGGTGCAGAGAAATAATCTTCTCTGCACCTTTCCTGTTTATATGAAGTTTTTCAGTCCATTTTTGCAATGCGGGCTCTTATGTAGCCTTCGATCACATCTACTGTTTCATCAATGCCTAGTTTCGAGCTGTTGATTGAAAAGTCGTATAATCGGGAATCGCCCCATTTGCCCTGACAGTGATAATTGTGATAGCGCTTTCTCTTCTTGTCTTTCTTTAGGATAAATCTTGTCGCGTCATCTTCATCTAGTCCGTAGACATCCATGACACGCTCAATTTTCTTATCCATGTCTCCTAGTATAAAAAATGAGATAAGTCCCGGATATTTTTTTAATTTTGTTTCCGAACATCTGCCGACAACAACAAAGGACTCTCCGCTCTTTGCCTTTTCTTCCATGACATTAAACTGCATCTCGGCTATATTATCCTCTATCGAGTTGCTGTAACCGTTTACGCGTCTTGAAACGAATACATTCTTAGGAGTCTCGTTATACTTTTCAACCGCCTCGAATGTCATCCCCATCTTTTCGGCAATCTCTGTGATAAGATGACGATCATATAAGGAAGATTAAATCTCTCTGACAACTTTTCTGCAATAACTCGTCCGCCACTTCCAAATTCACGTCCTACGGAAATAATGATCTGTGACATAAGCACCCCTCCTGAATATTACTATTATAAGTATATTACAAAAAGATATATTGTTGAAATGATCAAAACTAAAATTGTTGCCGGAGCAAGCTTTTTGCAGTAACGTCCCCATGTCACGGGATATCCGTTCTTAGCCGCAACAGAAGTACCTACAACGTTCGCAGATGCACCGATAGGAGTTGCGCTTCCGCCAATATCAGTACCTATAGCAAGCGCCCATGCCAGCGTATTTATAGGCATTCCCGAAGCCGCCGCAAGATTCTTGATAACAGGAACCATTGTTGCCGCAAAAGGAATATTGTCTACAAATGCACTTGCAAATGCCGAAACCCATACAATGATCGCTATCATCATCTTACTGTTTCCGCCGCTGATATTTTCGATAAACGAAGCAATGATATCAAGTATCTTCGTCTCTTCCAAGCCGCTTACTACAATAAATAATCCGATGAAAAAGACAAGTGTCTTGTAGTCCACTTTCTTAATGATCTCTTTTGCATTCTTACCTGCAGTTAAGAGTGTCAGCACTGCGATAAACAAACCTATCGTTGCAACCGTAAGATGCGTCGATCCGTGTGTTATAAGAAGTACAACCGCACATCCGAAGATCACGCTGCTTACGATAAAATCTTTCTTGTTACTTATTGCTTCCGAAGGATCGGGCAATTTACTCATATCTATTTTCTCATCACCTTTTGTAACAAGCTCTTTTCTAAAAGCAAAATACAAAAAGATAACAGACACTACAAGATTTATTCCCGCTATAACACCTGTATTTGTAAGGAAATCAAAAAATGAGAATCCCAAAGATGTACCGATTATGATATTCGGAGGATCTCCGCACATTGTTGCGCTTCCGCCAAGGTTGGCACAAAATATTTCCGATAATATCATTGGTATGGGATTAAATTTAAGAAGCTGCGCCAGCTCTACAGTCACAGCTGCCAGAAACATGATAACGGTTATACTGTCAATAAACATTGAAAGTACCGCTGCCATTATTGTAAAAGTAATAAAAATAGAAACAGTCTTACATTTGACCAAAAAAGCTATTTTCATGCAAAGCCAACGGAAAAACCCCGCTTTGGCCATTCCTTCAACCATCAGCATCATTCCTGCGATAAAGAGAATTGTTGCCCAGTTGATTCCCGAACTCTCTGATTCTTCTATCTGATACCAGAAATCACGGGTAAAAAAGTCCTTAAAGGCGAGTGTATTCAGAATAGCCTTGATGTCCCCCATACAAATTCCAAAGACAACGACAAGCGTAAGAATACCACTTCCCAGTGTTACATAATGCCTCTCAATCTTGTCCATAACGATCATAACGAACATTCCGACAAAAATGATAACGGCAAAAATCTGTGCTGCTAACAAAGTATGTCCTCCCACTAATTCTTTTATCTGCCAGGCAAGCCACACCCCTATGGGTAATATGCCTGCCTGCCAAAAATAATCCTTCAAAAGAATAACATCTGGAGAATTTTTATACAATACTTTATTGTTAAAAAAATCACACTAGGACAATTTTATTATTTTAGATACGACACCGTCATCATTATAGTACAATCTTAACTTCTTAGCGCCACTCTTAATATAATTCTCAAAATCCGCTTTGGTCTTTGTAGTATCGTCTTCTACATATTCAAAATTGTCTGCAAGCTTATATTCAAAGGTACTCTCTCCCTTTACTTCTTTTCCGGCCTCACTTTCATCATCACTGATCGGCACCCCTACACAATTTACTGATAAGATGTCATTTGCGTAACTTGCCTCAACATCAATATAATTCTCAGTTGTAGGAATATCATCAATGACATTTACTTCGCCACTTCCCGTTATCTCAAGATACTTCACCTTGAGCATTCTGTAATACGGCCTCCAGCCTACATCATTGATATCATATCTGACATATTCCGGAATCATCATATATACATTATCTCCGATCTTGGAAACGGCATTATTCGGCACATTCATCCAAAAACCGGATTTAGCGATAGGGCAATTCGCAAATTCATTTACTACAGTCTTGATATTATCTTTATCTTCATAATAGATTAAAGGAGCTTTTTCATTTGCATCCTTTTTGTTCTCGTAATATTCCTTTCCAATAGAGTATGTTCCCTTACTATCATCCACTTTAATCTGCCCGTCGGAAGTAATGTACATATTACCATCATCCGATACCACATCGCTCGTATTGTCATACAACACTTCAATGCTATTCTCCGCTCCTTCCTTTGCAGAATAGATTATTCCTGCATTATAAAATGAAGCTGAGCCCTCATAATCGCAATAATGCACGTATAAAGTATCATTATCTTTCAGTATATCTCTAATTTCCCATGAAATAAGAAATTCATCGCCGGCAACCTTTTTCGGATTTGTTTTTCCAAGACAAACTTCTTTATTTGTTTCCGGATCATATTCGTAAAAGGTATCCTCTTCATCCCCATCTATGCAGTAATATAGTTTGCCGTCCAAAAATTCCGCTGCAGAATAATAATCCTGTGTTTCCTTTGACATCAGCTCTTTATCATCTTTATATACGTTCAGATGATTTACATTTGCTTCCTCCGGCTTGTCAAAGACATTGACAACAATTGCCCCCGTCTTTTCATCAATACTTAATAAATCGCCTGCTATATCTTTAGAATGGTCAACTTCCCTGGTATCAATATTTACTCTGTATACAGTATAATCATTATTCTCACCGTCATACTTTTTCAGGTAGAAAAATCCATTGGCATAATACAGTCCACCAAATCCATCATCCTCCATAAAGACTTCCGTACTCTTTGTGGCAGGATCATAGATACAGAGTTCTGACTTCTTGGAATAATTCGAATATAAATTTCCTGCCCCCATTATCAGACCATTCTCACAAAGGTTTGATTCTGAAAAGGTATCCTCATCATATCTTCTATAAAAGACTTTCCCGTTTATACTCACAAAATATGAGCCGTTTCCGATAACTTCATCGTTCTCATGTGCTTTGCGTACTTCTAAGTCTCCTTCGTCTTCCTGATTACCACTATCCTCCGTTCCTGATGACGCCTCTTGTGTCACCTGTTCTTCCGACTTCGGAGCTTCACTTGTTTTAGCGCATCCGTAAAAGGTTATTGTGACCAGCATTAAGGCAACTATTAATCTTTTCCTCATATTTTTCTCCCTGTCTTATGATTTAGTAGTTTAATTGAAAAACAATTTACCACAATAAAAAAGAAAGAGGACTTGTGTTACTCACAAGCCCCCTTTTAATATCTATTGATATTTTAACACATTATCTGATTCTTGCCCATTCATATGGATCTTTGGGCGTATTTTCTTTATTTACATACTTAGACAAAGTATTGCTCGGCGAAAATCCCATCATATCCTGAATTGCAGAAATATCCGCACCGTTTTTTACAAGGTGCGCAGCAAAAGAATGTCTTAATGAATGCGGCGAAATATCCGTATCAATTCCGGCTTTCTGAGCATAGAACTTAACAAGTTTCCATACACCCTGACGGCTAAGCTGCTTTCCGTCGCAGTTAAGAAAAACATAGCCATTGTCTTCTCTTTTTCCAAGTAATGCCTTTCTTGCTTCGAGAAGATACGATGTGACTGCGGTTCTTGCCATCTTTCCATACGGAATAACACGGTCCCCTTCCCCTGATTTCAGCTTCGGAAGAATAATGCATCCTATTCCCATATCGATGTTACTGAGTTTGAGCGCAATGATCTCGGAAACTTTAAGCCCCGTTGAGTAAAGAATCTCAAGTATTGCCTTGTCTCTTACTCCTTTCGGACTGTCACTGAACTCCTGATTTAAAAGATCCAGCGTCTCGGCATCAGAAAGAATCCTCGGATTCTTTTTAGACGCAGCAACAGAAGGACTCTTTATTATCTCCGCAGGATTATCACTGACATTACCATTCTCAACAAGATATGTAAAAAAACTCTTGATCGTCGTATTATATCTGACTATGGTCGTAACCGCCATCTTCTTCTCTTTGAGAAGCGCCTGGTACTCCGATATAATATCCTCTGTAACATCAGCTATATTATGTACTCCGCGTTCTTCAAGAAAACGCACGAACAATAGAGCATCATGTTTGTATGAACCAACCGTGTTTTCAGAATAATCTTTGACGCTTTTAAGGTACTCGATAAATGCGTCAACAAGACATTCCATTTCAGATCTTACCATCTACCAACTCACCTAATCTGCTGTACACATCAAGGCAGTCGAGTGTTGCATAATAATCCATAGGAGTCTCAGCTCTTCGGATAAGTTCAACACTACCGTCCTCTCTGAGAAGCAATTCCGCACTTTTTAATTTACCGTTATAGTTGTAACCCATTGCATAGCCGTGGGCACCTGTATCATGAATATAGATATAATCTCCCATATCGATCTTGGGAAGTTTTCTGTCAATTGCAAATTTATCATTGTTCTCGCAAAGTGAACCTGTAACATCATAAACGTGATCGCAAGGCTCGTTCTCTTTTCCGAGAACAGTGATGTGATGATATGAGCCATACATAGCGGGACGCATAAGATTTACCGCGCAGGCATCAACACCGATGTACTCCTTGTAGATGTGCTTCTCATGGATTGCCTTAGTTACAAGTGCTCCGTAAGGTCCCATCATGAATCTTCCCATCTCTGTAAAGATTGCTACATCATCCATTCCTTCAGGTGCAAGGATCTTGTCATACTGCTCCTTAACGCCTTTTCCGATAACATGGATATCATTAGGCTCCATATCGGGTGTATAAGGAATTCCAACACCGCCTGAAAGGTTGATAAATGCAATCTTTGCGCCTGTAGCTTTCTGTACTTCAACCGCAAGTTCAAAGAGCTGTCCCGCAAGCTGAGGATAATACTCGTTTGTAACCGTATTACTTGCAAGGAATGCATGAATACCAAAACGCTTTGCGCCCTTACTCTTAAGTATCTTAAATGCTTCGATAAGCTGATCCTTTGTCATTCCGTACTTGGAATCGCCGGGATTATCCATTATTCCGTTACTCATCTTGAACACTCCGCCCGGATTAAATCTGCACGAGATTGTCTCAGGAATCTTGCCAAGTGTCTTCTCAAGAAACTCAACATGTGTAAAATCATCAAGATTTATAATTGCTCCGAGCTTGTCTGCAAGTACAAACTCCTCAGCGGGCGTATCATTTGACGAGAACATGATCTCACTTCCTTCTGCTCCAACCGCCTTACTTAAAATAAGCTCAGTCTTGGAGGAACAATCGAATCCGCAGCCGTTGTTTCTAAGTATGTCAAGAAGCACAGGATTCGGATTGGCCTTAACGGCAAAATATTCCTTGAATCCTTTATTCCATGAAAAAGCGTCATATACAGCCTTTACATTATTTACAAATCCTTTTTCATCATAGATATGAAAAGGTGTCGGATACTTCTTTACGATATCTTCAATCTGTTCTTTTGTTACAAATGCTTTCTTCATAATTTCCTCCGAAAAAATCAACTATTTTCATTTATATAAACTGTGACTCTGTTTTGGATTATATCCGCCACTTCCTCTGCTGTCTTTTGGCCACAGTAAAATGCCGAAGCTTCTTCAGCAATTATATTGGTAATTTCCGCATCCTAAAAAAGATGTTACACCTAAAGCAAAAACGATGATGCAACATGCAATTCGTTTTAATTTCCTATTTCTCATTATATCTCACTAAAAATGTCTGCTTTACAAGCTAATAATTATACGCGTGTGAATTCATTTACCACTTTAACATGGTAGTGCATAAAAATGCAAGAAAAAACTATAACGAAAAATCAAATATCCTCAATCTGCCAGTCAATAGGCGCCAATCCGTTTTGCATAAGGAATTCATTTGCCTTACTGAAATGCTTGCATCCAAAAAAGCCCCTGTAAGCAGAAAGAGGGCTCGGATGAGGCGCTTCCAGTATAAGATGCTTGGGATTGTTAAGCATACTCTTTTTCATCTGCGCAGGTCTTCCCCAGAGCATATACACTACAGGTCTGTCCTGCTCGTTTACTTTCCTTATGATTGCATCGGTGAATTCTTCCCAGCCTCTTCCCTTGTGAGAATTGGCAGCATGTGCCCTTACGGTAAGAACCGTATTGAGTAAAAGAACTCCCTGATCGGCCCACTTTTTCAGATATCCGTTATTGGGTATCTTGCATCCAAGATCTTCATTTAATTCTTTATAAATATTCACTAGAGACGGAGGCGGATCTGCCTTTCCGGGAAGAACCGAAAAAGAAAGCCCGTGAGCCTGTCCCGGCTCATGGTAAGGATCCTGTCCGAGGACAAGAACCTTAACTTTCTCAAGCGGTGTAAGATGAAGTGCATTGAATATATCGTCTGAATCGGGATATACAACATGAGTGCTGTATTCTTCTTTTACAAATTCAAACAGCTTTTTATAATAATCTTTATGAAACTCGTCGCTCAGAGCAGGCAACCAGTCATTTGAGATCATTGCCATCGTAGTCACAACCTTCTTTCTTTTATAGTCTTACTGAAACGCCTCTGCTCCTTAGATATTTCTTAAGATCGCATATCTCAAGTTCCTTGTAATGGAAAAGAGATGCCGCAAGAGCCGCATCTGCCTGGCCTGTTGTAAGTGCATCATAAAAGTGCTCCATTGTTCCCGCTCCGCCTGAAGCAATAACGGGAATATTGACAGCTTCCGATATCTGCTTTGTAAGCTCTATATCATAACCGGCCTTTGTTCCGTCGGCGTCCATACTTGTAAGAAGTATCTCACCCGCGCCAAGTTCCGTAACTTTTTTTGCCCATTCAACGGCGTCGATCCCTACGTCAATTCTTCCGCCGTGCTTATAGATATTCCAGCCTGAGCCGTCTTCTCTCTTTTTTGCATCAATAGCAACGACAACACACTGACTTCCGAATTTGTCAGCCGCTTCTGCGACAAGTTCAGGTCTGTCTATCGCAGCAGAGTTCATTGAGACTTTATCCGCACCTTCTCTAAGGATTGCCTTAACATCGTCAACCGTCCTTATTCCGCCGCCGACCGTGAAGGGAATGAAAACCTTTTTGGCAACTTCCCTGACCATATCCGCAACGGTTGCTCTTCTCTCATTCGAAGCCGTTATATCAAGGAAAACAAGCTCATCGGCTCCGGCCTTCGAATATGCTTCTCCAACCGTAACGGGATCTCCTGCATCTTTTAAATTTACGAAATTTATTCCTTTTACAACCCTGCCGTTATTAACGTCAAGACAGGGAATGATTCTCTTTGTATGCATATCGGCCCCCTCCTTATACCGCCAAGAAATTCTTAAGTATCTGCATGCCTACCTCAGAACTCTTCTCCGGGTGGAACTGGCAGGCAAATATATTGTCTTTTTCAACGGAAGCTTCAATGCGAACCGAATAGTCTGTTGTAGCGGTAACGATATCCTAATCTACAGCCTGAAGATAAAATGAATGAACAAAGTAAACATAGGATTCGTCGTCAAGCCCTTTAAAAAGTCTTCCTTCTCTTGGGAAAGACAGGTTATTCCAGCCTATATGCGGCACTTTGTAATATGTTCCTTCTTTATCAGTATTGGGAATTCTTACGATTTTTCCACGCAAAATGCCCAGGCCGCCGACTCCTTCCGATTCTTCACTTGAATCGAACAAGAGCTGCAGGCCCAGGCATATTCCCATAAACGGAATGTTCTTATTTATCACCTCTTTAATAGGTGCTTCCATTCCGTATTCCTCTATTTTTTTCATTGCATCGGAAAAAGCTCCGACACCGGGAAGTACAACGTGATCTGCTCTGTATATTTCTTTCGGATCTCTGGTGATGACAGTATCGGCGCCCAAATACTCAAAAGCTTTCTCAACGCTCTTTATGTTACCGGCATCATAATCAATAATTGCTACCATCAGGCATCAAACCCCTTTCAAATCTTTCGATGCCTTCGGTGACAATATGCAGATCATTCTTCAAACATCCCTAAAATTTCCATGATTCTGATAGTATAATCTCTGTCCTTCTTAATGGAATTTATCTCATTTATATCTTCCTCTGAAAGACCATAGTTCTCTGAAAGCAACGATTCTATACTATCGTACACGCTACTCACTTGTTTTTCAACATTAAACTTTGTTGCATCTTCAAGCAGTTTCTCTTTATTTCGCTCTGACATAAGGAGCATATCAAGCGCTTCCACTTCCTTATTCATGGCCTTATAATTCTCATAACCTTTGAGATATCTCTCTGCCCAAGCGATCACTCTCGACTTTTCGTACATAGTCTTCTGCTCGGTAGTCATGGTCTTTCCATGAAGAAGTTTGTATGCTCCTATGAAATCACTCTGTACATAAGCAAGTTTCGCTTTATCCGTCGCTGTTTTGACAGGAAGAATAAGCGCAGGTATACATACCAAAATACCGAGACTTGCCGCAAATATTCCGGAAACCGCAATCTTCTTTGGAGCCATAGGTTTACTTGGTGCACTTGGCTCTTCCGGAGCTTTGGCCGGTTTTTCCTTCTTAGGTTTCTTCTCTTTTGGCGGCTTTTCCTTCTTTGGCTTTTTCTCTTTGGGAGGTTTTTTCGCCTTTTCCTTTTTCTTCTTTTCTTTCTTGGGCTTCTTTGGCGCTCCGCCCTCTCCAAGTTCTGCAAGGACTTTCTGATTCTCATCGGTAAGGCTTGCAAGTCCTTCCGTACCGAGATTTTCAAAATCATCGTCCTCTTCGGTCAGTAATCTTATAAGCTTCTGAAAAATGTTTTCTTTATGATGTCTTCTGTGTTTGCCATGCTCCTGTGACTGCGCATCATCCGCATTTTCGGGAATGTCCATATCAGGAAGTGCAGATATGGCATCAAGAGCAAGATCCGTTCCAAGATCGTCAAATCCCGTTTCGGTAATCGCATCAAGGATATCTTCTTTATTGAGTTCTTCTTCCTGAGGTCCGAGCTCCTGATCGAGATGTGCGGTTTCTTCCAGTGATTCGACTTCATCATTGGCAAGGCTGTTCATGAGCGCATCAAGATCCGGCAGAGAAACATCTTCAGAATCCTGCGTAGTCTCTTCAGGCTGACCTTCCTGTGGTTCATCTCCTAGAATCTTGGCAACTTCTCCCTCAGTCGTCTCATATGAATCCGTCATACCACCAAGAAGCTCATCAAGGTTCGCTTCAAGGTCATTTAGATTAATATCGTCCTCCGATATTTCATCAAGTCCGACGGGAGAATGATGGTCATCTTCTTCTATAAATCCAAGTTCTGTAGCGGATACACTCAGTTCATCGTTATCAGGTGCAGGCTCTGTGTCGGGATTTTCAGGCGTTTCCTCATTTTCGGGTGACGCACCGTCTGCACCGCTTCCACCTGCAAATTCATCCATATTCAAAAGACTTTCCAGATCGGAAATACTGTCTTCCGTCACCATTTCATTAGCGCCTTCTTGACCGGAAGGCCCCTCCGAAGGTTCTGCAACGCCTGCTTCCGCTATGGCCGCTTCCAAATCAAATGTATCTTCATTTAAAGCTTCTTCATTAGGAATTTCTTCATTGGAAACTTCTTCATTGGATGCGTCTTCACCGGGTACTTCTTCACTCGGCTCACTTATAGTCAGATTGTCAAGACTCTGCAGATCAATTACATCATCTGTAGAATTGAGCGCAGCCGCACCCTCAGCCTCTCTTTCTCTGTCTATAATATCGGTAAGGCTGTTCTCCTGTCCCTCCGGCGATCCCATAAGACTCCCGGGCATATCGTCGAGAAGATCCGTAAGGATTTCTTCGGGTGTCTGATCCGCATCGGATTCTTTTTCCACAATCAAACTGTTGTCATCCGGAAGGTCCACCTCCGGTGCCATTTCCGCCAAAGCATCGACAAGTTCAGAATCATCAATAATAGGAACGGTCTCCGATACGTCAGGGATAACAATATCGTCCTTGGGAGTTTCTTCATTAGCTGAAATATT
>Ga0310697_10004878_pt1 | contig 13140 bp, 11 predicted proteins | sample 172DNAGHGlowgp2_FD_203883 | JGI IMG/M metagenome (GOLD analysis project Ga0310697, IMG submission 203883) | Sheep rumen microbial communities from Palmerston North, Manawatu-Wanganui, New Zealand - 1728 DNA GHGlow gp2 (v2) (version 2) | ecosystem: Host-associated > Mammals > Digestive system >...
CTTTCATTGCTACCGTATCAGAGTAGTATCCTAACACCATTTAGATGATGTCCCGAAATATTTCAAACAACTATAAATCAAACTCTTCGTTTTCTTGGTCATATTCATTGTAAAAGTCCCTAAGAGCTTTTGTTACATCCATAAGTTCCTTTACCGTATGTGTCTCTGAATCTGTAATTACCACAATGTAATTCTTCACCAATTCGGTGTATTTCTCAATCTCTTCATCGGTTGGACTTTCAATGTAGTAAAAATCATCTCCCTTTGAAATAAACCAGTTCCCATTATGTTCAACGAGCTGCCCGAATGTTTTTCTTCCACAAGGAAAACCATAAAAAGTTCGGTTTGCCCATTCGCCGGTCTCAATCCATCCAAGGTTCTTAATAAAATCAAGTTTTTCTTTATAATTCATAAACCTTAAATTTTTTAAATTTGTGGTCCCACCGGGATTCGAACCCGGAGCCGAGGATTAAGAGTCCACTAGTCTAACCATTAGCCTATGAGACCATATATCTGTGCTCCCACTGGGAATCGAACCCAGACCCCGTGATTAAAAGTCACGTTGACTAACCATTATCCTATGAGAGCTTTACCGGAACACTATGACTGGCTTAATTTATTACCTATAACCAATCTGGCTCCTATACTGGCTCTCGTAATGGTCAAGAGAGCCAACATCACTGCTTATATTTTCGTTTAATCTGTTTCATATCTTTTTTCATTGTTTCCTATCTATATTACAAAAACCGTGCCAAACTTTAAATCTGTCAGAATTTTTTTTTAATTTTTCCCAACACTGTCCTTATGTTACAAATACCGTGCCAAACTTATCCTTGGAATGGACTTTTTAATCCTTTCATGTAGGCGATGAAGTAAAGTACTTGATTATCAGTCAAATTCCCGTACCACTCGTCAAAGTACTTAAGAAATCTCTTATGTACGTTATACCTCCACTCATTCCAAAGGTATTCTTTCAGCTTATCGTTTTGCCCCGCTTTCCATAGCTATAATCTTTATTTTTGAGTACGTGACAGGAGTCGAACCTGCGTGGAGCTATTAACTCACAAGACGGTTTTGCAGACCGTTACCTAACCACTCGGCCACACGTACATATTTTTTGTACCCCTGGGAGGATTCGAACCCCCACCGAAACATCCGTAGTGTTTTGTGCTCTCCATTACACCACAGGGGCATTTCTTTGTGGTCCCAATGCGAATCGAACGCATATCGTAGGAATCGGAATCCTAAATTCTGTCCGTTAAACTATGGGACCATCGTGGATATGTCAGGATTTGAACCTGAAAAGACACATTTCTCGGGTGTCCGTACTCCGTAGGAACTCTCGCCGTGCATTCCTTCGCGTCGCATATCCATTTTGAGCCCTCGGCCGGAATTGAACCAGCACCTTTGCCATACCACAGCAATGTACTCAGCCGTTAAATACTACGAGGGCAATTTTTTTTGCAGGAATAGTGGGATTCGAGCCCACGAGTGGTGATTAAATCCACGTCCTTCCGTCAGCATGACATCTGAGCCTTTATGCGCAATATTATGCTCAGCCGCTATTATATCTATCCCTTATTCCAACGGATTCCAACCGTATACCAGTAATCACATCTGGCATTAGCGTACCCCCGTGCAGATTCGAACTGCAATTAAAGGTTTAGAAGACCTTGGTCCTTCCGTTGAACGACAGGGGCATAGTGTCAGCCTTGCGCGTCAGCTCACTGACTCGGTGGAACCCCTTTGTTATGAAGGCATTTGCCAACCTTGCGGCTAGTACGCAAGACCCAAACGCGGTTTCACTGTTTTCGTGGTGGTGTGGCTGGATGGATTCGAACCAACGGCTTTCTGCACGTCAAGCAGATGTACTTACCCACTATACGACAACCACATTAAAATGATGTCTTCCCACCAGAATGATATCCTTCTGTTTTTTACGTGGGATGGTATCTGTCATGTTCCAATCTCGAGTGCTTCTTACCGGCAAGCGCTTAATCCGTATGCACACCCTTCTTCATTAGACGACTCAACATCATTTATTTCAAACAACTCTGTAGCCTCACCGGGAATCGAACCCAGATTTAAGGTTTAGGAAACCTTCGTTCTATCCGTTGAACTATGGGGCCATCATTACATCTTAACTACAAATATCGTGCCAAACTTTATCTTTCAGCAAAAAAGTTATGTTATATTTCTTTCTTATGCTACTTACAAAACGTTGCATATGCTTAATTTCTTCTTTTTTCTTTTCCGTGACTGGTGCCGCATCAATCAACGGAGGATAGTCAATTATCTTCATATGTCGCTATTCTTACAAATATCGTGCCAAACTTGAGTTGTGGGTATTAAAAAACCTCCGAATCTTGGGTTTTTCCTTGCCGGAGCCTTTAGATTGGAGGTGAAGTTAAGATGTATGTTGTGGTTAGAAACCTATGTGTGCTTTTTACGTTCTACGTTCGCATCACTCCTACTTCTCCCTCTACTCCGGGTGCCTCATACCATTCATTGCCTTTAAAGCAACTTCCACAGAGTACGGCAATGGCCAGGTCGGTCCTTCTTGAATCGACTGGTCGTGAATATTGCTTCATATTATGTAACATCTGTGTCATTGAATGTATGAATTGATTTTTGTTCGCTATATAAATATACATACTTTTTTGAAAAAAACAAAAAAAATGTGAAAAAATTGCAAAAAATTTCTACCCAAAACAAAACCCACCTTAAAGTGGGTGGGTTTCAATTGGTTAGGAAATATTGAAAATCCGCTTGAAGATATTTCTGCTCTTCAGCCTTTGATTTTCAGCTTCCAGTTCCTTGGCCTCCTTTGCCATAGCCTCCTCATTTTCGTGCGCGTTTTCAAGTTTTCCATTAAGGAGCTCAATCACCTCATCCTTAGTTACGACCTTCACCGGCTTAATTAACTGAATATAGTGGGTTTTGTACCAATGGTCATAAAAAGTGTCACGAGCCGTCACGGTAAGCTCAACATAATAGCCTCGTTCCTGGGAGTCTTTCTTAAGTTCCTCCCTGGCCAGTTTCAGACATTCTTCGGCCTCTTTCAGCCTCTTGTACTCCTCCATCGGGAGTATCACCTTTTCATCGTTCATATTCATGTGTTTTTTTAAGTTACACCACCGTTACTACAAAAACCGTGCCAAACTATATAAGCCCGGCAAAAAAATTGAAGCCCACCTCGTAAATGGGTGGGTTTCAACAGTTTAGTACTTCTTCTTCTTTCCTTCCTTTTTCTGGGCCGCTTTCTCCGCTCTCTCCTGGGCTTTCTTCTCGGCCATCTGTGCAAGAGTATAATGTGCAAGGAGTGCAGCGTCTATTGAAGCCTTTCCGTACTTTTCATAACACCCAACAGGGATATTCAATGTAGGGACCCCAATTATGATTTTGTCCTTTTCGCTGTCATATGCGATTTCATCCATTGCAAGGCGAAGCCACATATATCTTGCGTTGAGACCGTTTTCATCAGTCCCTTCCGGTACAAGGTCAAACATTTCCCCGTTTACGAGGATAAGTATGAGATTTTCCCTTGAGCTAAGGTATTCCGCGTATTCATTCGCTCTAACCACCTTTACCGCTTGTTTCAAATTAACGACATCAAGTACCTCAAAATCAATGCCGTAACTTGCAAGACCGAGCTCATTCGCAATCTCGTCAACAATCTTTACGATGCTCTCGTCTGCCTTAAAAAACTTTGCCATAATCAGTTAAATGTTTAAATTATTTATTATTGTATTTCGTTTCATTATATTGTAATGGTAATATACAGACAATTTCCCGGAAAAACAAGATGGAAGAGAAAATAATAAGTGAAAAAGAAAGATTGAGAAGGGAACGCCTTGCTGAGAAGAGGCGTGAGGGCTACCGTGCGTATATTGAAAGGAAGCACCGGGAAATGGCTGAGCGCGAGGAACGCAAGAAAAGGGAACTGGAGGAGAAAAAAAAGGAAAGAAATGAGAAATCTTTCCGTAAAAAAAGGAAAGTTGGTCGTCCGAAGAAACGTGGGCCGAAAAAGAAGAGAAAATACATCTCCAGGAAGCCGAAGATTGACAGAAGGACGTTGAACATATACGACTATAAGGTGGTGTCTTGCCATAACGGGAAACAGAACGAATACATTGGGGCATATGTCAAAGTTGAGGATGCATATGAAGTAGTTGAACAGCTCCTGGAAGAAAAAAAAGGGGTTGTTTTCCCGGCCCGCGTTCAAATTACGGACACAATCATCAATTCAAGGGACGAATACCTGATACTGGAAAAGAACAGATACGGCAACAAGGAGGCCCCGCTTTTAAGGAATGAGTACGGAAAGCTCGTCAGACAGGAAACAAACTCTGACACCTGGATAGTATTGGACAAGTTCAGCTATGATACAGAGGAAACGTTCTGGGTTTATGGTTATGACCCGGTAAGGGGGAGGAAAACCTTTGAGTGGATATACTATAATATATTATTATATGGTATAGAGACGGCATACGACATAAAACGTGTCATGCTGTACAAGAACAAGGTAATTATAAAGGACGATGCCGGAAACCTGGACATCATATTCTGCAAGACGGTGAGCGACGGAATCCGGTTCTACAATATGTTGAGCGAGTGGTCGGCGAAGCAGAAACTGAAACAAATCATGTTCCTAGGAAATTACAGCGAAATAAGTGACAAGAGAAGGAAGCTTGAAGCTGAGCTAGTGGAAAAAACTGGCTGGGCGATAAGGAAAATCCAAATGTCAACAAGTAAAAAATGTAAATTATAAAATGGTGGTGATTTTTCGCCACCATTCACTATTTATAGTAAATTGCTTTCAATGGGAGTGTCTTCCCGCCCGGTGTTCTATAACACGTTAAGTAGGGCTCTATAGCCATAGGAAAATTGTATAATAACCAAATTAAAAGAAAAATCTAAAATGGCTAATAGAAAAGTACTTATTAATCGCCATACTTCAGGTAGTTCAGCTCCAGAGGCTGTGAGTATGTACCTTGGTGAAATTGCTGTTGCTCACGAAACCGGTAAAGAAACCCTGTTTACAAAGAACAACGCTGGCGATATGATTCCATTCATTTCATGCGCTCAGACCATTTCTATCATTGACAGTAAGGTGCAGGCTTCTGAAGATGTTGTTAAGGCCAAGGCTAACGAAGCTCATCTTGAGGTTGAATCCGGCGGAACTACTGGTGCTACTGAATGGATACTCAGCACAAAGGATATTCAGAGTGAAAATGAATTTAAGGCTTATAGTGCAGAGACAAAGACAAGAATTGACAAAAACGTTAGTGCTATAACAGACACGCTCGGAATTATTTCCGCTCTTACCAATGTTGTTGTTACTGATATCTCCGGTGATACAATCATCGTTGCTGAAAAAGTTGAGAATGGTACCGACTCAAATTCTTATAACCTTACTCACAAGCAGGCTCCTGCAGCTATTGCTACTGGTTTCAACAAACTTGCAACTGACGCTTATGGCCATGTAACTGCTTCCACTGCTGTTGAGGCTGCAGACATTGAAGGGCTTGGGTTTAAGAATAGTGCGTGGACAGAAGAAAAGATTACCGAAGCTATTGAAGGGCTGGATTCCAATTCAGCAACTACTGATAACAGGCACTACGTTACCGCCATCACAATTGAAAACGGCAGGATTACTTCTTTCGGAGAAGCTGCAGACCCTCAGCTTTCAGTTGAATCTGCTGGTACTGGCAATGTCGTTTCAAAGATTGAGGTTGCCGACCACAAGATTACCTATCAAACCGTAAGTGTTGCAACAAGTGAAGATATTCAGGCTCTTTCTGCATCTGTTATCAATCTTTCTGCCGTTACCGGTGAATTCTCTGGCGCTACCGACACCAAGTTCTCCGAGCTTTCTGCTTACACCAAGGACGTTGACGACAAGGTGAAGGCACTTTCTGCTGGTACAATCCAACTATCTGCTGATACCGTTGCTTATGTAAACCAGCTTTCTGGTTATGCACATAGTGAAATCGTTGAGCTTTCTGGCGCAACAGTAAGCGCGTTCACCGCTATCCAGGCTATGGACAAGGCTGCTGATGCTGAGAACGGCAAGGTTGTTACGACCGTTTCTGAAGTTGATGGCGTTGTTTCTGAGACCAAGGCAAATGTCAAAGACCTCCAGCTCGGTGGATATGTTAAGGATACTACTGCTACTGGTGATATTGCAAGCGCAGACACCATTAACGCTGCATTGAGCAAGCTTGAAAATAAAGCTAACGCTATCACCATTGCTAACGCTGATAAATCAATTAATGTAACTACTGGCGCTACCGGTACCGATATTAACGTAAATATTAAGACGAGTGACCCTATTCTTGCTAAGGATGGCGGAAACGGTGTTTATTCAACACTTAACCTTGTAAAGATTGAAACCGGCCTTCCTACGACCGTTAAGGAGCGCTATGAGCTTCAGGGTATCAACGGCGCAAAGATTGGACAGGATATTGATATTCCAAAGGATAGCCACATTGTAAGCATCACTTACATCACTGACACTGCTGACACTCATTATCAAAATCTTGAGTACAAATACCTTGATGCTGATGGTAACGAGCAGACTGCATATGTTGATATGTCAAGCCTTGTCCTTGAAGCTGAATTCAAGAGTGGTGTAACTTCAACCGATGGTATTGTTCATGGTGTTGTTGATTCCACAAGTGAAAAGGACAGCAATAATGATAGCTTCTTAACTGTCGGTGCTGACGGCTTCAAGGTTGATGGTATCAAGGATGAGATTAATGCTAAGATTGCTGCTCTTGATGTTACCGATACCGCTGCAGCTGGGCAATATGTTAGTGCAGTAAACGAAGTTGATGGTAAGGTTTCAATGACTCGTGCAAACGTTTCCGAGGCTATTCTTAACAACTATACTAAGGGAACTGATGCTACCGCAGTTGCTGCTACTGATAGTGTAAATGAAGCAATCAGCAAGCTCGAGAACCAGGTTGACAAGGCTAAGGCCGCTGCTACTACAAAAGTTGTTGAAGGCACTGACGCTGGTAACAACATGACCATTGTTCCTACTACTGGCGATGATAGTTCTGTTACTTACACCGTAAATCTCACTGACGTTGCTTCAAAGGCCGCTCTTGACGCTGAAATCGCTGCACGTAAGGCTGTTGATGGACAAAATGGTGACACCTACGCCGCTAATGCCGGTACAAACTTCATCAGTGACGCAACGTCTCTTAACGATGCCGATGTAAAGCTTGATACTGCTATCAAGACCCTTTCTGGCAACGCACATGACGCAATGATTGCTCGTGATAATGTGGTATTCAGCTCGGCTAATACTTACACTGACGAACAAATTGACGAGGTTTATGCTTCTGGTGTTTCTTACACTGACGATAAGGTTGCTGCAGAAATCGCACTCCTTGATTCTGTCGGGTCAGCTAGCACGACCGGTCACTATCTAACATCCGTAACTATTACTGATGGTAAGATTTCCGCTGTTGGTGAAGTTGCTGTTCCTGCTGCTGTTGCTATCACGGCTACCACCGCCGCACCTAGTGACGCCGCTTCCGCCGTTCTCACTGGTATTACTGCGGATGGGAAGGACAACCATAATCTTACCTTTGGCATGTCCAACAAGGTGTTCAGTGCTTCAACCGCTGACGAGGCTGTTAAGGTTAAAAATGCCCTATCTATCAGTGGTTATGCTTCAAGCGAATCTACCGCCCTTGACAATGCAGTTAATTACGATGGTTCTGCTGCTCAATCAATTACCTTTGGTAAAGACACTGCAGCAGGTAAATCTATGTCGTTCAATGGTGGTGTTGTTGATGTTGAAATAATTGACTGCGGTGAATATTAATATTTAACAACAGTTAACTTGAAGTAGAACTTTTAAAATCCCACGGTCATTCGTGGCCGTGGGAAATAAAAACAAAAACGACTTATATAATGAAAAGAGATAATAGACAAATACTTGTAAACCCGCATTCCAGTCAGGAGAAAGTTCCTGTTGGTGCGTTAAATCTTGGTGAAATTGCTGTACAGCACAATAACGTTGAAGATGCTGCGTTGTACGTTGAAACCGTTGCCGATAGCGAGAGCGCAAGTACCATAGCCAAGTTCATTACCGAGAAAGCCATCGATTCAAAGATTGAAAATGCTCTTGACATTGTTGAGATGCAGATTGACTCTCTTAACGAAGAAATTGGTCTTCCTCATGACCCGGAAGCTTGGAATAGTGGTTTAAGCGTATGGCAAGCAATTGAACAGACATACGATGAAATGACCGCCGGTACCGCTGCCGCTAGTACAAAAATGTTTATTGACGAGGCTGGCGGGCACGAAGAGGAATATCTTAAACTTAGGAGTGTATTGGACGAGGCTTCATCAGCTGTTAACTATTACATTAAGAGTGAAGGTATTACCGAAGCGATTGACGGTGCCTGGCTTTCCGCACACACCGAGATTGAGACCCTTTCCGGTGTTGTAAAGGAGCTTTCAGCCGCAACCGAAGATGTTCTTGGCGCACTTGATTATACCGGTGTAACCCAGGAAGGTAAGCCGATTGTCAATGTTACCCAAAATGATGGTCTTGTAAACGCTGAAACTGGTCGTATCAACACCGAATTCATTGATTACGACTCAGCAAATACCCTTGACGAAGTCATTGAAAGTCTCATTGAAAACATTGAGGCTAACAAGATTGAAAGTGAGGACGGCTCAATCGTCGTAACTCCTGGTGCCGACGGAACCACTATTAAAGTTAACCGTGATGACGCTACAATCGTTCTTAATGACAATAACGAACTTGTTGCCGACCTTAAGCTTTCCGCAATCACCCCTAGCAGTGTTAATGTAAGGGAAGAGTTTGCACTTATTGACCATAACGGACGTCAATTGGGCGATACTGTTAAGGTTTACAAAGACAGCTCACTCTATAAGGCTGAACTTGGACACGTAGATGATGTTCTTTCTGACCCTACCAACCCGGAAAGTCTTGTTAATGGTTCCGGAGATACAGCACTTGACCTCATCTACCACAAGGAAGATGGTACTTATGAGCTCGTTACTATCGATGTTAACGATTTCCTTGAAGAAAGCGAGTTCCAGGACGGTCTCGTTGTCGACAACCATGTCGTTAAAATCAAGGTAAACGAAAACAGTGAAAAGGTTGTTGTTGGCAGTGGCGAAACCGCTCCGGTACTTTCTGTTGGGCCTGACGGCATTAAGGTTGACAATATTCAAAAAGCCATTGACTATGCTGTTGCCGACCTTGCTGGAAGCATCGATGCTGATGTACTTGGAACTTCAAGCGACGGCCATGTAGCTGTTGAGGTTGTTCAGGAAGACACGAAACTCACACAGGTCGTTGTTTCTACTGACGATATTGCCAGCGAGAAGGAACTTGACAAGGTAGAAGAGGCTGTCGGTCTTAACGAAGATGGTTCATTCAGTGCAGACCCGGCCAGCAACTTCGCTTCTGGTGCAACAAGCGTAAGGAACGAGATAAAACTCATTGACCAGGCTCTTAAGGAAATCAGCGATAAGCTTAACGGCGTATCTGTTGATGAGGAAGGTTCAGTTGAGAACTTTGTTTCACTCACAGTTTCAAACGACGGAAATGGTGCAACAGCCATCACGATTGATGATACCGAACTTAAGGAAACGATTGATTTCATTAACGATGATATTACAACCGAGATAGCGGCCCGTGAAGACGCTGATGCTAAACTTCTTGGTACTTCCGCTTCTACCTCTGGCGAAACGTCAATCTGGGGCATTAAGAACCTCCTTGAGCAACTCACTGAAAATCTTAACGATAATGCCGTACAGGACGCTGAATTCGCTGTCTTAACTGCTGATGACAGGGATGCAGCTCACTGTAATGCTGGCCTTAAGGTTACCGAGAATGGCGAGAATGGAAAGAAAATCCAGCTTGACCTTACCCTTCTCAAAGTTGACTGCGGTGAGTACTAATAGATAATGTATGTATGAAGAAAGGAGGCTTTAATTGGCCTCCTTTTTTTGTCCCCCGAATATCCGCATCAGGTTCTCTTTCCAAACCCTACGCTTTTTCTTCTTGGTGTATTTCTTGGCGAACTCCTTTTTCCTCTTGGGGTCGGGGTTTTCCAGTTCCTTCTCCATTTCCTCACCAAGCTCGCCAAGCAATTTCCTTTCAAATTCGTTTTTCTCGGCGAATTGTTTGGCTTCACCATGTCTGATATCCTGTCTTATACCGGACACCTCTTGTTGCATTAAGAAATCCATAACTACTCCCTTGTAATGTCGTCCACTTCAATGTTATCCGGGTCTCGCTCTTCAACAATCTCACTTTTCGTTGATGCTTCCGCCAAGTCTTCAAAATATTCCTCAACATGGTGAATTAACCAGACAATTCCCGTAGTGAAGCAGCAATCAAGTAAAAGTGCCAGCCACCAGTAGCCAGTTCCGGCAAGGATTATATTGAACGGAGTAATTGCAATGCCAGGTAGAAGGAACCAGTCAATCAATGACATTACCCACCCAAAATTGGCCGGGAAGCACATCATACACTGGAAAAGCTGCCCAAAATGTTCTCCAATTGCGCTGCTTATGTTCCGTATATGCTCAAAAATCCTAAAAGGTCCGCTACCAAATACCATCATATTCGATAGTCCATAAGCAACCATGCAATAACAAAATATTAAAAGCCCATTACTCATCTATTTCAAATCATTTTATTCCTGATTATTAGTGTTCCCGAAAAGTTCAGCCAGGTCGTCGCACAAATGATAAATGTCATATGCACGGTTAGGCAGTTTGATTTCATAAGCATCACAAAGAGCTTTGAATCTCTTTACATATTCTTCTTTGGATAGTCTCTCTGCGGGCCTACACTCTACTTGTTTTCTCGCTAAATCTCGCAGGAACTTTCCGCACTCCGTCCCGGTGTACCCGTTGAAAGAGCAGTCGCCGTCCATTTCAAGACATTCGGCAATGGCGATAAGTTTGTCAACTGTTTCGTTCATGCCGTAAGGGAAATCCCACTCTACTGGCTTCTGCTCTTTCTGCCTTTCAGAGTCTTTACCCGCTTTAAATCCTAACTTATATTCAAGTGTGGATTCCACAGGGATTGCCTCATATCCTTCCTCTTCTTTCTGTTTTTCCAACCAACTTAAAATGGATTTAGTACTTACACAATCAATTGCAGTAAGAAAACCGTCTTGTTCTTTTAAGTGTTTAATCAAAGCCTCTATGATTTGTATATCAGAAGGATTTTCGTTAAACGGTAGTTCGTAGTTTAACGATATTTGTTTTTCTTCTTGTGGCGGTCCTTGTACTTCTTCAAGTTTCTGAGAGAACAAGGTGTATAGCTGCCTCGGTGTAATGTGGAACTTCTGGTTCAGGATATTATCACTCCTACCAACATACATATCATCACCAATATATTCAAGCCAGTAATGTTCGCCTTCTTTAAACCCATCAAAAGAAAGTTTACACTGAAGGAATTGTCCACTAACAAAGCGGGTTTTTTCTTCTTCTGCCCATTCTGTATGGCTTTGAATGTATTCTTTGAACCATTCTGGCGTACAAGACCAACTAACACCATTCTGGTCATTTAAATAACCGTCCCTGCTGCAATGGTATATCGCATCTTTAATATACCAGCAAGTACCTGTCTTGTAATCCTTTTTACATTTATAGTCTTGGCCGCAAACGGTTGTTCCTTTGCCAATTTCATAAACCTCCATTTTAATTGGCTTCTGCTCTTTCTGCATTGCCTCTTCAAAATCATTGATAAGCCTTTCTTTGTCAATGCTGCCATCGTATTCTACGCATTTGTGGAACTCGTTATATTCAGAGTTCATATAACTGCAAACATGTTCTCTCAGCCATTCCGATGCGGCGCTAATGTCCAAAGATTTCTGCTCTTTCTTCTTTTCGAGCCAAGTCATAACCTTGTCGTAGTTTAGTCCAAATTCTTCATAGTATTCTTGCCCCGGACCACCGCAAGCATCTGTGGCAAGTTCAGCAAAAAACTGTATTATCTTGTCATCTTCTTTCTCTGCAAATTCGGGTACAAGAACTTCAATGGCGGCTCTCATTCGTTTCTCCCTCTCATAATAGTCCATTCTTTCTTTAAGGACTTGTAATGCTTCTTCTCTTGTCATAATTAAATCTTCATCTACTGGACTCGCTTTCTTTGTCTTTTATTTCATTATATCGGCTAAGAACTTCCATATTAAACACTTTCCTAAACTCTGTGGGTGTTATATTGCCATTCATTTTTTCTGCAAACGCCTTCGGGTCATCGCAGAACTCATTCTTAACCTCGTCAGCCAATCTGCATATTAGGTCAATATCACTCCAGGTTAGTTCATGGTCTTTTTTTGCCGTTTCATAACCATTTACGAAAGCGTGCCTGGCAGAAGAATTGCCATCTAACATCTCGCACTCAAAATACCCGGCAGGATACTCCGGGTATAACTTATATGCCAATTCGTAAATATTATTCATCTTCATTTGTTTTATGATTTTTGTCGTATTCTTCCATTGCTTCCCTGATTTCAGGCTTAAATTCAAGATAATCAAGGTCTGGGTCACACGCGTTTTCAATCAAAACCTCAGCATCGGTAACTATTCTCTGGAAAGAACCACACCAGTTTGCATTTTTCCATTTCCTTTTAATGAACTCGTACAAAACAAGCCTGTTATCAACATCTCCCCAGACATCTTCCCCATCGGTTTCCTTGATTTCCTCTTCAATCTCGAGCAACAATTTCTTATCCTCATCATCATCGTCCCAATTTCGCCATTCTTCTTCGTGAGAAAAAAATCTCGAATCAAAAAGGTCATCCATTACGTTGATAAAATCATAGACTTTGTCAAATTCTTTTTCGTCTGCTTTTGCTACTTTCATTTCTAAATTATTTAATAAATTTTCTTTCGTCAGTCATAATCATTGTAATTTCCGCGTTGTTAAATGCCGTACGCCTGATTATCAACATTGCAACTGCCTTGTCTTCCTTTAAAAAATACATTATCTCGTCATCGCTGCGGTGTATTTCTTCTTGGAATGCAAAATTTATGCCAATCCCGCGACGTTGCCACTCACAGAACGGATTTTTTTCAAAACCATATTCGGTAAAAACCTCCTCGCGGAACTTTTCAACCTCTTCG
>Ga0310697_10004883_pt1 | contig 13132 bp, 10 predicted proteins | sample 172DNAGHGlowgp2_FD_203883 | JGI IMG/M metagenome (GOLD analysis project Ga0310697, IMG submission 203883) | Sheep rumen microbial communities from Palmerston North, Manawatu-Wanganui, New Zealand - 1728 DNA GHGlow gp2 (v2) (version 2) | ecosystem: Host-associated > Mammals > Digestive system >...
AAGGACGCGCAAATAATTCCTGGTACAGAAAAAATTTAGCGCGGCTGGTTAAACTTGCAAAATTCATGAGCTATAAATATCCGTCGTTCAAAATTCGTGAACTAATTCCGAATCGCTACGAAACGGTAATAATGGAACTTTTGAACACGCACCCGACCGCCGACGAGGCGCAAAAAGTCTATTACGAAAAACTTTTAAGCTCCATAGTCGAGATAAAAAGCGGCGAGGACTTCATTTTTGGATTAACGGAACTGATAAAGCGGCTGGCGATACACCGGTTGCACTTAGTCGGCGACTTTTTCGACAGGGGCGAACGACCCGACGCAATTTTAAATATTCTAATGAACAGCCCGATAGAAATTGATATTCAGTGGGGAAATCATGATGTTTTGTGGATGGGCGCGGCTCTTGGTAGTGAGGTCTGTATTGCGGCGGCAGTTCGCAACTCTTTGCACTACAACAACACCGATTTTTTGGAGCGCGGTTACGGAATTAGCTTGCGCCCGCTTACAATTTTTGCCTCAAAACTTTATCCTGAAGAAAATTCGATAAAGGCGGCTGAATTAGCGATTCAAATGATTATGTTTAAGTTGGAAAGTCAACTTATTCGCCGAAATTCAGATTTTAAAATGGAAAATCGCCTTTTGCTTGATAAAATTGATTTTGACGCGGGAACTGTTAATATCGGCGGGCAAAATTACAAGCTCAAAGGGAAATTCCCGACTGTAGATAAAAAAAATCCCTGCGCATTGACGGACGACGAGCAGGAAATTATTTCTGGTTTACGCCAAAACTTTTTGGAAAGCATAAACCTTCAGGCGCATATCGATTATCTTTACAAAAAAGGCACGGTTTACACCTGCCACAACGGAAATTTATTGTTCCATGCCAATGTTCCGCTGGAGGAGGACGGTTCATTTAAAAAAATTTGCTTTGACGGCGCGTTTCACAGCGGAAAAAATTATTTTGATTACGTTGATAAGCGGGCGCGGCGTGCTTATTTCGAGAAAAATATTTCGGATTTAGATTTTATGTATTTTCTGTGGTGCGGCTTGCTTTCGCCGATAGCGGGAAGGGAATTTCACACGTTCGAGCGGGCATTTGTTGAGGATAAAGCGACTTGGAAGGAACCTGCCGACCCGTATTACGATTTAATTGACGACGAAAAAATTTGCGACGCGATTTTAGCGGAATTCGGGCTTGATTCGAGCGGTCACATAATAAACGGGCATGTGCCGGTTCGCGTTCGCAAGGGCGAGACGCCGATTAAAGCGGGCGGTAAAGCTTTGGTGATTGACGGCGGTTTTAGTACGCCTTATCACGAGAAAACCGGCATTTCAGGTTATACTTTGGTTTCAAATTCTCGTGGATTTAGGCTTTTGCGTCATCAGAAAATTGCGGATGTGAAACTTGCGCTTGCCGAAAACAAAGATATTGAGTCGACAGCGGAGACGGTAGAAATTTTAGCGCGGCGCATGACAATCGGCGATACAGATCACGGAAAAGGAATTAGACAAGAAATTATTGGGCTGAATAAACTTTTGGAAGCCTATCAAAACGGCGCGATTCAGCCGAGATTTTAAGTTACAGATTTTTCAAGTTCTCCAAAGCTGAATTCAAACGTTCAAGCGAATTTTCTTTGCCGAGCAGATATAAAATTTCTGTGACGCCGCCCGGTGTAACTTTTTTCATTGAAAGCGCGATTCTAAGCGGCCACATAACCGAACCAATTTTTAAGCCTGATTCTTCGACAAATGCAGAAATTTTTTTATTAAGAGCGTCCAAAGTCCAGTTATCGACAGATTCCAGAATATTTATCGCGGATTTTATGATGTCAACTGACTTTTCGGGCGTTATTTTATTGCGTTTATTGGTAAAAAGTTCTAAATCAAATGGCGGCAAAATTTTAAGGAAAGAAATCATTTCGGGAATATCGGAAAGTTTAGAAACGCGCGTTTTTAGCAGACTTGCAAGGAAAATTTTATCCGTGTTTAAGTCAAAATATTTTTCGGCGGCAGTTGCAAAATCGGCGTCGCTCATCGTTTTAAAGTATTCGCCGCTCATCCAATCAAGTTTTGCATAATCGAACACGGCGGGCGATTTACTCAAGCCGTCGAGACTGAAATTTTTAATCAGATCGTCCATAGAAAAAATTTCTTGACAAGAATTTTTAGGACTCCAACCCAAAAGCGCAACGTAATTCGTAATGGCTTCGGGCAGATAGCCCATTTCTATTAAATCGTTAAAGCTCGTCGCGCCGTGCCGTTTGCTTAGCTTAGAAATTGTTCCGTCCGCCGCTTTTCCCATTACCGGTGCCAAATGAATAAACGTCGGCAACTCCCAACCGAAAAATTCGTAAAGCAAAACGTGCTTGGGCGTCGAAGTAATAAATTCCGTGCCGCGTATGATATGCGAAACTTCCATTAAATGATCATCAATGACGTTGGCGAAATTATAAGTTGGCATACCGTCGCTTTTTAGTAAAACTTGGTCTTCTAATTCAGAATTTGCGATAGTAATATTTCCGTGCAACACGTCGTAAAAAGTTGTCTCGCCTACTCGCGGCATTTTTTGACGAATTGCGACGCCGTTTTCTGTTTTTTCGTAATAAGCGTGCCCGTCCTCGACAAGTTGTTCAGCGTATTTTTTGTAAATGTCCATGCGCTCGCTTTGAACGTAGGGTGCGAAGGCTCCACCTAAAGCGGGGCTTTCGTCGGGAATAATTTTTGCGGCGGCAAGCGTGCGTTCGATAAATTCCACCGCGTCAGCAACATAACGGGCGCGGTCGGTATCTTCAATGCGCAAAATAAAATCGCCGCCCTGCGATTTTGCAAAAAGATAAGCGTAAAGTGCTGTCCGAAGGTTGCCAATGTGCATATAACCCGTTGGACTGGGCGCAAAACGTGTTCTAACTCTCTTCAAAATATCATCTCCAAATTTTATAGTGCAAACATTTTAATACAGAATCAAAAAATGTCCACAATCAGCGATAAGGTTTTACTTTCCAATAATCAACAAAATTATTATCAAAAATCCACGTGCCTGAAGAAATTTCCGCGCAGGTTCTCAAAAATTTTCCCCTGTCTCTGAACATGAACCAAAGCCGCGATTCAACGTTATAAGCACAAGAATTGAAATCGTATTGTTCAAAAATTTTTTGCATGGCGGCATTCGTCCAAAAAGTCGCGTGAACGGGCAGGAGATAAAACAAATTCGGGTCGCAGGGGACTTCCTCGCAAATCAGCGTATGAATCGCCGCCACGCCGTCCGGTTTTAACAGCGCGAAAATTTTTTCAACGTCGCCCGCGCCAATTAAATGTTCAAATACCGAACACGTTATCACAAAATCAAAACTCGCGGGCTTTAAATTTTCTGCGGATAAATAATTTTCTTCGGGACGCGCCATATACTCATCAAATTTTTTCAGCCAATTATTTTGAGCAACGAATTTAGATAATTTGCCGTCGCCCGCGCCGTAGTCGACAGCGTTGGAATTTTTATCAAGCACGCCGATATTTATCAGCTCCGAAATAGCTTTTGCTTGCGCTTTAAGGCGCGAAATCCAATTTGGGTCGACAGATAGCGCGTCTGTATTTTGATAGGCGGCGTGACATTCATAATTTAAAGCCTCCCATTGACTTTGCGGCATTTCGTAAAGAGTTTTGGCAACGACCAGCCCGCACTCCTCGCAACGAACATATTCGCAAGCGTCAAGATTTTTCATGCCGAAATATTTTTTCATGAACGGGCGCATTTCTCCGCCGCAGACAAAACAAGCCATCAAAAATTCCTCCTAAAACTTTTGAGAATCGCGCAGATTTTGCGAACGTCATCATCTGATAAGCCGCCGTACATCGGCAAGCTTAAAACCTGCTGACTTACGACATTGGCGACGGGCAGATTTTCCGCGCTTGCCGAATTAAGTTGACGGTAACAGGTGAACTCACTGCAAAGCGGGTGAAAATATTTTCGCGTGTGGACGTTGAAATTTTTAAACTCGTCGTAAACAAAATCACGCGAACGCCCAAAAATTTTTTCGTCAATGCGAATCACGTAGTATTGATAATTCAGCTTGACATTCTCCGCGCAGGTCGGCATGAGTTTCAGCCCGTCAACGTCGGCAAGTTCCTCGTTGTAAATTTTATGTAGGCGAATTCTCTTTTGCCGCTCGTCCTCAACGTAATTCAACATGAGCCGCCCAATCGCCGCGCTAATCTCGTTTAGCTTGCCGTTTATGCCGGGCATAACAACTTCTTCCTCGTTCTTTATTCCGAAATTTTTTAAAAGGTCAATCCGATTTTTAACGTGTTCATTTTTAAGAACAAGTGCGCCGCCTTCGACCGTGTGATAAAGTTTTGTTGCGTGAAAGCTCAACATTGAAATATCACCAAAAGTTCCAATGCCGCGCCCGTCAATTTCTACGCCGAAAGTGTGCGCCGCGTCGTAAATCACGCGCAAGCCGTAACGGTCGGCAACATCCTGAATTTTTTCAACGTCGCAGGGTATGCCGAACACGTGCACCGGCAAAATCGCGGTTGTGTGCGGCGTTATCATCGACTCGATTTTATTTGCGTCAAGGTTCATCGTTTCGGCGTCAATGTCGCAAAAAATCGGCGTGATATTATTCCAAGTCAAAACGTGCGGCGTTGCGGCAAAAGTAAATGGCGTCGTGATAACTTCGCCGCTCAAGCGCAAGCTTTGACACGCCACCATTAAAGCAATCGTTCCGTTGTTGAACAAAGACAGATACGGCACCTTTAAAAAAGTTTTTAATTCGTGTTCAAGCATGGTGTGTTGTGGTCCGTTGTTTGTTAGCCACTTAGCCGCCCAAATGTCGCGCAATTTCTCCGTGACTTCCTCAATCGTCGGGAACACGGGACGCGTTACGTAAATCCTTTCTCTAAACGGTTCAATCATCGGATTTTTTCGCCTCTTCTTTCTTATGAATTTTTTCTGCCGCCGCCGGATCAATTTTCTCCAAATAATTTATCGGGATTGAACGCGGGTTTTTCTTCGACAGCTCATAACATTTGCGATAACTTAGCTCCGCCTCCGCCGATTTATTTTGCTCGTCGAAGATATCGCCCTGCAACTTGTAAGCAATGGGATTCTTATCGTCAATCGTCAAGGCGCGGTTAATGTCTTCAAAGGCAAGTTCCAATTCGCCGCGCATATGCCGAACGTCCGCCCGATTTAAAAAGTTGTAAAGATTTTCCGCGTCCATCTCGACCGCCTTATTGACGTCAGCAAGTGCGCCTTCATAATCGCCAACAATCGCCTTTGCCCGCCCGCGAATCGCGAAACATTCCGCAATATCATCTTGATTTTCTGCGCGGAAGGCTCTTTCAATCTGCTTGAGCGCAAGTTCGCCCTGTCCATGATCGTTATAAGCGTCGGCATTGACGCGAAGTTGGGTTGCGTCTTTAGTTTTTGCGGAAGTGGCATTAGATTTTATTTTCTCCCAAAATTTTTCGCGTGCGGCGTCGGCGTCACGAATTTTTTTGCGAACGGCGGGTAATTCATTTTGATAAGCCGCCGTAACTGCCGCTTGAATCTTTTCGCCGAGATTGTACATAAAAGAAATTTCGCGCAGTTCACGATAAGCAAAATCTTTCGTTAAAAAATCAATTTGCTTGCCGTTCGGTTTGAAGTTCCAGGCGTCCGCCGAATCGTAATCATGAAAAGCCTTGCTCAAGCCGCCGGCAACGTAGTAGGCATTTTCCGCCGCGTTGTTGTGGTCGGAGCCGGTATTTATTGAGTGGAAAATTTCCGTGTCGTCAATGAAAACTTTATATGCTCTCTCAAATTTTTTAACCGTGACGTGCCCGCCGCCGTAAGCCGTCATCATCTCCAACAATTTAGCTTCGCGGCGGTCGGTGTCGGGGTGGTCGCTTAAAGTTTCGTCGCTTGATAAATCGCTTGCGCTGAATTCAAGAACATTGCGCGTTTCGTAGCGAACATAATAGCCCAGCCGATTCATAGCCGCCGCGCCGCCGCCGGGATTAAATCCCGCGCTCGTCATGAGATAAAAACCGCCCTCGTCCGCCGCGTATTCAGCAGGGACGTTGATATTTTTCGCGATTGAATAATCAACCATTGCGGAAAATTTACCCCAATCAACATTTCTGCCGTTGTCAACGTTCATACCTAAAAGCATTGCGCCGAGCGATTGCGCGACAGCTTGCGCGTAACTTTTAGCGGAATGTTGTTCTAAACCGTGCGTCATTTCGTGAGCTAAGACCGCCGCAATTTGATTTTCATCGCCGTTAAGCCCGCGAATCAGCCCGCGATTTATCGTTATGTAATTCATTGGGTAGCAAGCGGCGTTAAATTTTTCGTCGTCGTTGACGTGCCAGATAAACGGCAGAGAATTTACGCGCAATTCATATTGCCCGCTGTTTACAAGGCGATTCATAATTGAATCAACAAGTTCAACGTCATTTTTATTTTTATCGGAGCCGTTTTTCTCAACGTCTTGCTTGCGAACTTCCATTTGCGCATAAACGTTGTTGCCGAGCGCGAGCATTTCGCGAAGCGTGGACTTATAAGCCGCCAACACGCCAAGAGCTTCCGCCGCGATTGCCCAAGCATCAGACGCAAGAGCTTGCGCGGGGTTTAAAATCGTCGCGACCGTCACGAGCATTGCGATTAAAAATTTTTTCATATCAATCACCGTATCGATTATATCATAAAAAAATCCTCGACTTAGTGTCGGGGAAATTTTTATTTTGTTTAACTTACTTTTCTTTGCTGCGCCCAAAGAAAAGTAAGCAAAAGAAAGGGCGTTTGCCCGCCGATAAAAACATCACGTTTTTAACGGCGGCGGTCGCACGTCCTGTGCGACCGGTAACCACTTCGATTTAGTTTCATTACGCATTGCTAGTTCCTATTGCTAAGATTATCGCGCTGAAGATTGCAACGCCCGCCGCCGCTGTAATTGGGTTGAATTGTATCGGCGGACTTTCAAGCGCGGTCAAAAAAGCGGGCGGCAATAAAATTATCCAAGACAGCAACGCCAATCGCCGATTGATTTTTAAAATCTTTCCAGTCTTAAGCGCGATTTCTCTTGCCGTCAAAAATTTTTCAAGCGTCGGTATTTCAAAATCGGCTTTGATTTCTTCGGCGTCGCCCGATAACAAAAAAGATACGTCCGCCATTTCGAGCGCGGGCAAATCTTGATTATCCGTCCCGATAAAAGCAATTACCTTGCCTTTGGCGCGGAAGATTTGAATTTCGCGGGCTTTACCTTCGGGCGTTAGGTTTGTGCGTATGTTGTCAAGCTCAAAATCTTTTGCGATACGATAAGCCATCTTTTTAGGTTGCGCCGTCAAGAGGAGCGTTTCAATTTTCTTTTGCCGCAACGTCATCAGAAAAATTTTTGCGTCCTCGTTAATCTCGTCCTTTAGCGCGACAATCCCGCGTGCTAATCTGCCGGTACTTACCAGCAACGTCGTTTTGCCTTTGACAAGTAGTTGATCAATTTTATTTCGCAGAATCACGCTGATTGAAACGTTATGGCTTGCAATCCAGCCGGGACTGCCGACGCGAACGAGAATTTTATTGATAACGGATTCAACGCCGCGTCCGGGCAATTCGTCCGACTCCGTAGGCTTTTGAAGTTTCAAGCCGCGTGAAGTTGCCGCGTCGTAAATTGTGCGCCCGATTAAATGTTGCGCTTCGCGCTCGGCACTTGCCGCCATTGTCAGCAACGCAGATTGCTTAAGTCCTTCCGTCGGCACCAAATCCGTTATGTAATATTCGTTGCAAGTCAAGATTCTGTTGTAAGACATGGCGACAACGTCAACGTCCGCCAAAAGTTTTAGCGCGTTAGGATTGTTAAACGTCACGTCCTGCGCGGCTAATTTTCTTCCCGCAAAAAAAATTGTGAACTGCTCCGCCAAGACAAAACAAATTGGCGAAAAGGCTACGAAGATTGAAAGCCCCGTTGTAAATGCCGCGTCAACGTCCCGCGTGAAATAAAGATAAGTTGCAACCGTGCAGCTTACAAATAAATCTAACAGGAACAATACGATTATTTTTTTCATTACGCATTATTAACGACGTTGACGGGTTTACCAGCAAGATAAGCTTTAAGGTTTTCAACGGCGATATTCATGAGCCGCCAGCGCGATTCTTTTGGTGCCCAGCTGATGTGCGGCGTGATAAAACAATTCTTCGCGCCCAAAAGGGGATTATCGCCCTTAATCGGTTCAGTTGATACAACGTCAAGCCCCGCCGCAAAAACTTTTCCGCTGTCGAGAGCCTCGCGCAAATCTTTTTCCACAATCAAGCCGCCGCGACTGTTATTTATAATAATTACGCCATCTTTCATCTTAGCGATATTCTCCGCGCAGATAATTCCTTGCGTTGACGGGAAAAGCGGACAATGCAACGCAATAACGTCGGAAGTTTTAAAAAGTTCGTCAAGGTCAACAAAAGAGCAATCACCAAGCTTAGTTCCGACCTCGCGCATTGCGTCAAAGGCGATAACTTTCATGCCGAACGCCTGCGCCAATTTGCCCGTCGTCTGTCCAATTCTACCGTAACCGATAACGCCCATAGTTTTACCGGCAAGTTCAATCAGCGGATAATCCCAAAAACAAAAGTCAGGCTGATTTTCCCAACGCCCCGCGTGAACGGCGCGGCTGTGATGTGCAACGTGATGACAAATTTCCAACAGCAGAGCCATAGCAAATTGCGCAACCGATTGCGTGCCGTAAGTGGGAATATTCGTTACGGGAATATTTTTTTCCTTAGCCGCTTGAATGTCCACGACGTTATAACCGGTCGCAAGCACGCCGATATATTTGACGTTGCAAGCGTCGAGAATTTTTTTAGTTATCGGCGTCTTGTTCGTGATGACAATCTGCGCGTCGCCGATTCGAGAAATAATTTCGGCGTCATCGGTTAAGCTTGTGCGGTCGTAGATTTTGCACTCGCCAAGAGCCTCAAGACCTTCCCAACTCAAATCGCCGGGATTTAAGGTGTAGCCGTCTAAAACAACAATTTTCATGATACATTCTCCATTTCTAATTACTAATTGCGTATTGCCTTTTCAACGCCCGTGTCCTCGAAAGTTTTCATTTCGTTGAGCGCGACCAAAGCCGCCTCGACAATCTCAACACCCATGCAAGCCGCTTCGCCGTCAAAGCCAATCGGGTTACCTTCTTCTTTAGCTTTGTATTCGATAAGCTGAGCCGAATGCAAGATAAAAGGACGCACTGCCGGACAAATTTTTTCAAGGTAGCGGGTTATAATGTCAATCGCGCCGGTGTCGACGACGATTAGCGTTGAGTTATGCGCCGCCGCAACAATCGCGCCGATTATTGAACTCGTCATACACTGATAATTTTTTGGGACGTGTTGCAAAAATTCTTCGGGCGGATATTTCAACTTGCCGTCAGCCGTCAACAGCGCGTCAGAAAATGTATTGGCAAGCTTATCAATCAAAAGATGACTTAAATCAGTCAGCGCGATAATCGGCGTGTCAAAAGAAATTTCTTCGGCGAGGTTGCGCCCGAAATTGAACGCGACATTAAGATTTTCTTCCGGATTGACGACGCCCAAAAAAATTTTCATGCCAAAAGTACGAGCCGTTGCGCTGAATTCCATAGATAAATCACGGCGAACGCCTTTAGCTTTCGGGTTGTAATTCGGGTCGGTAAGCGCGGGGCAATTTTCAAAATTGGTAAAGGCAAGCGCGGCGTGTCGAAGTTTATTTGCGGGTTGATCTTCATTGGAAATGCCCGCAACTTGAACGGCAATTTCTTCCAGATAGCCTAGACTGCCTTTAGGTTTGGTCAAGCTGTCCAAAATTTCGCGGCAATTATTCATCGGTCTATCATGAAGGCGCGGCATTGTCTGCAGATAAAAATTAAAAGTTCTGTCTGTCGCGGCAACGAGTTCTTCCTCATCTTCGCCCATGACGCGAGCGGCTATCGGATAATTGCGCGGAACATTCAAAGTTTGCGTGCTGAAAGGAACCTCAACGCTTTCCATTCGGTGTTCGCTAACGTGGAAGTCTAAAGGAATTTCTTCAATCTGCACGTCGTCGCCAAAAAGTTCCTGAATATCCTCAATCGAATCAAGACCTTCTATTCCGTCAAGACCGAGTTGCTTTTTGAAATTATCAAGTGCGCTTTCCTCTTGCTCAATTTCGCCGTCAAAATCGGCGTCTGGACCACAGACAAAAATATAAACCAGATTATCTAAAATCCTTGCGGCGATTGACGCGCCGACCGCTTCGCCCAATGCCAAATCAAGATTAAAAATCGGCTTAAGTCCCAAATGATTTAAAATCGCCCTGTGTCCAACTTCGCGCCCAACGTGAGAGGCGATTAGACATTCTTTAGAGCGCGGCAAAATTTCTTCGGCGACAAGCGCGGCTACAGAGGAATTGAAGCCGTCAAGCATGACAACGCAATTATTATGATAAGCCGCGATAATCACACCCGCCATCGCGCCAAATTCAAAGCCGCCAACCTTCGTCAACACGTCGAGCAAACTTTTTCTATTTGGTCCGTTGGTTTGCAGAGCCTGCCAGACAATTTTAAGCTTACGTTTAAATTTTTTGTCGTCGATATTTGAGCCGCGCCCCGTAACTTTTTCGGGCGACAAATCAAGATAGGCGGCAGTCATGGCGGCGGCGACCGTCGTATTGCCAATTCCCATTTCGCCGATAAGGAAACAGTTGCAACCTGCCGCTATTGCCTCTTCTGCCAATTCCTTACCGACGCGCACAGATTGCATTGCCTCTTCAACAGTCATTGCGGGACGTTCAGCAATATTTTTTGTGCCGCGTGCAATTTTTCTGTCGACAAGTCCGGGCAAATGCGAAATATCAGCGTCAACGCCAACATCAACGATATAAAGTTCAGAGTAAGCAAATTTTGCAAAAACATTAGCGGCGGCTCCGGCGTCGACCAGATAATTTTTTACCATATCGGCGGTTGTCTTTTGTGGATAAGCACTAACGTTTTCTTTAGCGACACCGTGATCTGAACAGAAAATAAAAGTACATTTTTTAGATTTGCCAACGCTGCGATAAAGTCCAGCCGCTTCAGTGAAAGTCATTATTTATCCCTCCGCACCAATTTTTTTACAACTTTTGCGCCCGCGTTTTTTACTCGACGCAACGGCGCAACGCGAACTTTTATTTTTGGTTTTATTTCGCGCTCAAGTCCGAAGTCGCCGCGCTTTAAAAAAGTTGATTTTATTTTATCGGGGCGGAAGAATTGCCTTAAGGTTTTAGCTAATGCTTCGGGCTCGTCCGATTCCGTGCAAGTAAAAATATCGACCGCAACATATCGCAATTCCCTGTAGACGTGCAAGGCAATATGTCCTTGCGCAAACGCGCCGATAATTGAGCAATGCCCCGCGTCAATGACTTCAGAGACAAGACGCGGTTCACTCCCGATAACATTTTTAAGCGTGTCTTTTATCGTGTCGACATTGCCTAAGCGATTTGTTTCGCAGTTGTATAAGTCAAGAGTTAATTGACGTGCTAAAATTTTCATCTCGTCCTCCGTAAAATTTTGTTCGCGCAGATTATAACAGGTATTTGCGCAAAAAAAAATCGACGCTTGAAAAAATTTCCACTATGAAGAAAATCGTTGTATAATTGCCGAAAAAAATTTGGAGAGAAAAATTATGGAGAAAAAAAATCTGCGCCCTGATTGGGACGAATATTTTTTGAACATAGCCCGCGAAGTTGGCAAGCGTGCAACTTGTCTTAGGCGACGTTACGGCGCGATCATCGTTAAAGACAAAATTATAATCAGCACAGGTTATAACGGTGCGCCACGCGGCGAAACGAATTGCATAGACAGCGGCATTTGCGAGCGCGAACGGCTTCACGTGCCAAAGGGCGAGCGTTATGAATTGTGCGTGGCGGTTCACGCCGAGCAAAACGCGATAATCAACGCCGACCCCGATAAAATGGAAGGCGCGACGATTTACGTTGCGGGCGTGAACTGCGCGGACGGATCCAACGCTTCGGGCGAGCCATGCAAACTCTGCCGCCGCATGATTCTTAACGCGAGGATTGCCAAAGTGGTTTACATTGACCGCGACGGAAAAATTATTAACAAGGCTCCCAGCGAGATTCAAAATTAAGGCAGGTTAATCAGCGCGAACGCCGAATTATTTTCTTGCAAGGGAGGCGATACAAATGCTTTACGCAATGATTGATGTTGGCTCAAATACAATTCGCATGGCGATTTACGACATTGACGGCGACCGCGTTGAAATGCTCATGAAAAGGAAACACACTGTCGGGCTTGCGTCATACGTCCGCGATGGCATCATGCAACGAGCGGGCATTGATAAGGTTGTTGAGATTATCGGCGAATACCGCCATTTTTTGGACGACTTCGGAATAACGCAAGTCACTGCATTTACGACCGCCGCCCTTCGCAACGCAGTAAACGGTTCGCAAGCTGTCGATGAAATTTCTTTTCGCACGGGCATAAATATAATTTTGATGAGCGGCGACGACGAAGCAACTTTTGACTTTATCGGCGCAACGCACAACTTAGCCGACGAAAAAGGATTGCTGATTGACATTGGCGGCGGTTCAACTGAAATTGTTTACTTCAAAGACCGCGAAATACAAGTTAAGGCGAGCTTGCCGATTGGTTCGCTAAGTTTTCACACGCGATATACGGGGATTCACATTTTGCCGAGCGCAGTTGAATGCGCGGAGATGTACGCAGAGGCGGAAGCAACAATCAGCGCGGTTAAAGAATTTCAAGCGGTAAGCCACGCGCAGATTTGCGGAATCGGCGGAACGTTTAAGGGAGCGATGGCTCTTTACAACGCGATGTACGGAATGACGCGGCAAAATATGCGAATGGAAGTTCGCAGGATTCATGACATTTTGCACCGCTTCCAACGCGACCACGAATTGATTGTTCCCGATAAAATTTTGCTTATGCGAACAGTTCCGGAGCGCATGCATACTTTTATGCCCGGCTTGATTATCGCTGACGTATTGGCGAAACGCTTTGGCAGTCTGAATATCCTTTACAGTGATTCGGGCGTCCGCGAAGGTTACATTTATGACAAAATCATTGACAGAGAATTTTACTAATCAAAAAGCCCCGCGACCGCGAGGCTGATTTTTTATTTCTTT
>Ga0310697_10004884_pt1 | contig 13131 bp, 20 predicted proteins | sample 172DNAGHGlowgp2_FD_203883 | JGI IMG/M metagenome (GOLD analysis project Ga0310697, IMG submission 203883) | Sheep rumen microbial communities from Palmerston North, Manawatu-Wanganui, New Zealand - 1728 DNA GHGlow gp2 (v2) (version 2) | ecosystem: Host-associated > Mammals > Digestive system >...
GGAAGCGGAAAAGCTGATCCTCCGAATGGCGAGCCACTTCCGGGACAGCTTCATGCTGGAAGTGCAGTATCACGACACCGACAAACAGCGGGAGGTCAACCGATTCCTGCTGGGGCTGTACCGCAAGCACGGCATCCCGCTGATCATGGGCACGGACAGCCACTTCATCTACCCGGAGGACGCCGCGCTGCGGGATCAGCGACTGGAGGCCAACCGCATCCGCTATGAAGACGAGAGCGGCTGGTACATGGATTACCCCTCGGGCGCGGAGGCATACCGGCGCTTTCGGCAGCAAGGCGTGCTGTCTGACGCGCAGATTCGGGAGGCAATGGAGAACACGGGCGCCTTCCTGACCTTTGAGGACATAGAGTTCGACAAATCGAAGAAGCTGCCGACGATCTATCCCGATCTGACCCAGGAGGAGCGCAATCAGAAGTATCTCTCGCTGGTCAACGGGGCGTTTGAAGCCCAGACTGCCGACATGACCGCGGAGGAGAAAGCCGTTCGCGCCGCAGGCGTGGAATACGAGACCAACGTGGTGACCTCCACCAACATGAGCGACTATTTCCTCCTCGACCATGAGATCGTGCGCCGCGCCGCGGAGAAGGGTGGCATCATCACGAAAACCGGGCGTGGCAGCGCTCCCAGCTACTACACGAATTCGCTGCTGGGATTGTCGTCCATAGACCGCTTCGCCATCCCGGTGGAGATGTTCCCGGACCGCTTCATATCGGCGGACAGGATCCTGTCGGGCAGCCTGCCGGACATCGACATGAACATCGCCAACCGGGAGGCCTTCGAGGAAGCCCAGGCGGAGGTCGTCGGCGAGTGGCGCAGCGCGCCCATGGTGGCCTTCGGAACGCTGAAACGACTGTCGGCATGGAAGATGTTCTGCCGGGCGGCAAACCTGTCCTTCGACATCGCCAACGAGGTGGGCAACCAGCTGAAGGCTTACGAACAGGCGGTCAGGTTTGCCGAGGAGGATGAGGAAGTTGTATTGGCGGACTGTGTGCCCGCGCAATACCGCGAGCTGGTGGAGGCCAGCGAGCAGTACATGGGCGTGATCGACTCCATATCCCCGCATCCGTGCGCTTATCTGCTGTGCCGGGAGGACATACGACGGGAAATCGGCATCATCCGCCTGAACAGCAAGGGCGGGAAGAAGAAGACGGTGTATGCCGCTTTCATCGACGGCGCGACGGCGGAGCAGTTCGGATACCTCAAAAATGACCTTCTGCTGGTCGAGGTCGTCAAGACCAACCATGAGGCATTCCGCCGCATCGGCATGGAGCAGCCGGATGTGAACGCGCTTCTGAGGCTCGTCGCCAACGATCGGGAGACCTGGCGCATGTACGCGGACGGCCTGACGATGGGCCTGAACCAGGTGGAACAGCCCAAGACCCGGGAGAAGGTCATGCAGTACAAGCCGAGGAACATCACGGAGCTGGCGGCCTTCGTGGCGGCGGTGCGACCGGCCTTCAAGTCCATGCTGCCGGTATTCCTTGCCAGGAAGCACTTCGACTACGGCATTCCAGCCTTCGACCGGCTGATCCAGACCCGGGAGATGACCTCCAGCTTCATACTGTTCCAGGAGCAGCTGATGAAGACGCTCCAGCACGCGGGATTCACCGCACCGGAATCCTATGCCGCCATCAAGGCCATCGGCAAGAAGCACCCGGAGAAGGTGCTGCCGCTGAAGCAGCGCTTTCTGGAAGCCTTTGCCGCAAAAAGCGATATGGCTTCCGCTGAGAAGGTGTGGAGGATCATAGAGGACGCGACGAGCTATGGTTTCAATAGTTCGCATGCTGTCTGCGTCGCCCTGGATTCCCTCTACGGCGCGTGGCTGAAGGCGCACTATCCCCTGGAATACTACACGACGCTGCTCTCCAGCTACGCAGCGAAGGGCGACAAGGATCGCATCGCGCTGGTCAAGGAGGAGATGCAGCGGGGCTTCGGAATCCGCGTGGTGCCCTGCAAATTCCGGCAGGACAACCGCGATTTCTACATCGACCACGCCGGGAACACGATCTCGGACGCATAGAGCTCGGTCAAGCACGTCAGCCGCAAGGTGGCGGACGCGCTGTACAGGATGAAGGACGAATTCTACGTCTGCTTCACCGACCTGCTCTACGACATGGAGGTCCATCCGGCCTTTGATTCGCAGGTGATCGAAATCTTGATACGACTGGACTACTTCAGGGAATTCGGCGGGAGCGGCAAATTGTAGAAGCTCTACCGCGAGTTCCGCAACGGGGAATTCCGATTCTCCAAGACGCACATTCAGAAGACCCAGGAAGCCCGGCTGAAGATCCTCCGCAGGCTGGAGGGTGAGATGCCAGACGAGGAGATCCCGCCGCGTGAGCTGATCCGCTTCGAGATCGAGCACTGCGGCACGCCCGTGAGCACCTTCCCGGAGCTGCGCGATGAATACGCCGTGCTGGAGGTAGACGACCGCTACAGCCCCAGGGTCAAGCTGTGCAGTCTGGCCACAGGGCGGACGGGCGTCATGAAGCTCAAAAAGGCGCTGTTCAAGACCAAACCGTTGGAAGCTGGGGAGATACTTCGACTGCTGTCATGGGAACGCAAGCCCGCCTACACCTATGTGGACGGCAAGGCGCGTTCCCGCCACGACACCTGCGACCTTTGGATCACCGGCTACGAAGTGGTCGTGTGATTCACGGCGGCCGGCGGCAATGCCGGCCGCTATGGGGGAGCATGGTGGAATTGGCAGACACGGAGGTCTCTAAAACCTCTGCCGGAAGGCGTGCGAGTTCAAGTCTCGCTGCTCCTACCACAATCCCCACGACGGGGATGAGAATGGAGGTAAAGACAATGGGAACCAACCAGTAGCGCTTTGTCCATGTGGGCTTCGGCAACATGCTCTGCGCCAACCGTATCGTGGTGATCCTGACACCCGGTACGGCCTGCGCGAAGCGATAGCTGAAGAACGCCAAGGAACACAAGCTGCATTTCGACCTGTCGTTCGGCAGGACGACCAAGGCGCTGATTCTCCTGGAGGACGGCAGGGTCGTCAGCTGCGCCCTGACGCCCAGGACCATCGGCGCGAGAATTGACGCGATTCCCGGCGACGGGATCGCAGAAGGAGAGAACGAGCATGAAGATCATCAGGCAGACGGCGAAGATACTGGCTCCGACTGACGGCGCGGAAGTCCTGCGCCGCATCGAACAGGCCGGGCGGAACTGCTACCGGTCCGAGGAAAAGATCACGGCGGACAGCGCGCCGGGCTTTGTGCGGGGGTAGATCCGGCGCGGGCACCTGTCCCCGCTGGAATTTGCGGACATGACTGTGGAGTAGGTCACCTCCCGCGATGTCATGGCGGAGATCACCCGGCATCGGCTGGCCAGCTTCGCCATAGAGAGCCAGAGATATGTATGTATGAACGGCGAGATCAGCTTTATCGAACCGGAATGCTTCGTCTCCGGCGACACGGCCTCCGCCATCTGGCGCATCAGCATGGCGGAATCCGAGAGGACCTACCACAAGCTGCTGGAGTGCGGCTGGCTTCCGCAGGACGCGAGGAAGGTGCTGCCCAACTCCACGGCGACCCGCATCGTGATGAAGGCCAACCTGCGGGAGTGGCGGCATATCTTTGCGCTGCGCACCAGCCCGGCGGCCTATCCCGAGATTCGGGCATAGATGACTGATTTGCTGGAGCAGGCGAAAAAGACGATTCCCGTGGTCTTCGACGATCTGGAGGCGGCGGAGTGAGCGTCATCCTATACACGAATCACTGCCCCTGCTGCGAGGTGCTGGAAAATCGTTTGAAAGCCGCAGGCATCCGTTACAGGGTCGTGGACGACGTCCGCATGATGCTGGAGATGGGCCTGACCACCATGCCCATGCTGGAAACAAATGACCTGATGATGAACTATCCGGCCGCGCTGAAGTGGTTGGAGGAAAGGACGAAAACGACGAATGAGAATTGACAAGTACCGGGATCACGCCGCGCATTAGGACTTCATCGCCCGCTACGGCAGGGCATCCAACGCCGCCACCGGCAGCGAGGTCGATCCCAACGCCAACGTGGAGAACAAGAACATCGCCACGCTGGAGACGGAGATCTACAAGCGGGACGCCATCGCCATCAACCGGCTGGGGATGTACCGAAAGCTTCAGGAGCTGTACGGCACCGACACCGCGGAGGAATACCTGCGGCAACTGGAGGAGCACGAGATCTACAGGCACGATGAAACGGGCATTCTGGGCAAGCCGTATTGCGCCAGCGTGACGCTCTATCCGTTCCTGTTCCACGGGAATACCTGCATCGGCGGCACCAGCGAGGCTCCGAAGAACCTGGCGTCCTTCAACGGCGCGTTCATCAACCTGGTGTTCGCGCTGGCCAGCCAGTTTTGCGGCGCGATTTCCACGCCGGAGTGGCTGAGCTACATGGACTACTTCATCCGCAGGGAGTATGGGGAAGATTATTTTCTGTACCCCGAGAAGGTCGCGGACCTGTCGTTCAGGAACAGGACGATTGACAAGGTGATCACCGACAGCTTCGAGCAGGTGGTGTACTCCCTGAACCAGCCCGCGGCGGCCAGGGGCAACCAGTCGGTATTCTGGAACATCGCCTACTTCGACCATCCCTATTTCAACGGCATGTTCGAGAGCTTCGTATTCCCGGACGGTACGCCGATGAAGTGGGAATCCGTGAGCTGGCTCCAGAAGCGGTTCATGAAGTGGTTCAACCGGGAACGCAGGCGCAAGCTGCTGACCTTCCCGGTGGAGACGGTCAACCTGTTGGACGATGGCACGGATTTTGTCGATCTGGAATGGGCGGAGTTCACCGCCGAGATGTGGGCGGAGGGGCACAGCTTTTTCGTGTATCGGTCGGATTCGGTGGATTCGCTGGCATCGTGCTGTCGGCTCCGCAACGAGCTTCAGGACAACACCTTTTCCTATACGCTCGGCGCGGGCGGCGTGGCCACGGGCAGCAAGTGCGTGATGACGATCAACGTGAACCGCCTGGTCCAGAACGCTATCTGGGACGATCCCATGAACGACATCCGCGAGGCGATGGGGATCATGGTCGGGAAGGTCCACAAGTATCTGTTGGCCTTCAATGCCATTCTGAAGGAGCGCCGAGATGCCGGGCTGCTGCCGGTCTACGACGCGGGATTCGTCACGCCGGAAAAACAGTACCTGACGGTCGGTATCAACGGCTTCATCGAAGGCGCGGAATCACTGGGGATAGTGCCGGATGCTGACAACCCCGACTATGTCGCCTATGCGGAGGCTGTGCTCCAGCCCATCTACGAGGCCAACCGCGAAGCGCGGAGCGAAGGCATCATGTGGAACACTGAAATGGTGCCCGCGGAAAACCTGGGCGTGAAGAACGCCTCGTGGGACCGGGCGGAAAAACTGTTCGTCCCGAGAGACTGCTACAACAGCTACTTCTTCCGCGTGGAGGACCCGAAGGTGAACGTGCTGGACAAGCTGAAGCTGCACGGCAGGAAATTCACTCGGTATCTGGACGGCGGCTCCGCCTGCCACATCAACCTGGACGAGCATCTGACGAAGGAGCAGTACGCGCTGCTGCTGAGGGCGGCGATCCGAACGGGCTGCAACTACCTGACCTTCAACGTGCCGAACACGTTGTGCCGGCAGTGTGGGTACATCAGCAAGCACCGGCTGGACAAGTGCCCCAGGTGCGGCAGCGACGATCTGGACTACGCCACCCGGGTGATCGGGTACCTGAAGCTGGTCTCCCGGTTTGCGGAGGCACGGCAGGAGGAGGCCGGACGGCGTCATTACTCGAAGGGACTGGAGGCCAATCATGAGCCGAGTGATTAAGAATCCAGACGAGGTTTTCGTCCGAAATCTCAAGAAGCGGATCAAGAGCAACAACGGCTATTGTCCCTGCAAGCTGGAAAAGAAGCCGGACAACAAGTGCCCCTGCAAGGATTTCCGCGAGGGCCGGGGCTGCGACTGCGGATAGTACATCGAACTGCCGGAGGATGAGGAGAAATGCTGATTTGTGTCGAGTGCGAGCGGGTCTTCGATCAACCCAGACATATCGTTGAGCGCCACGGGCTGGATACGCCGCCCTATGAGGAATACGACGCCTGCCCGTACTGCTTCGGCACAAACATCCATCCGGCCAGGACGTGCGATGTGTGCGGCAAGTGGCTGACAGGCGGCTACATCAAGACCATTGACGGGCAGCGTATCTGCGATGGCTGCTATACCGCGAGGGACGTTGGGGACGACTGATCCGCCGCTTCGTTATGTGGAGCATGCCGTGACCATGTCGGAGGTGCCGCTGGAAATCAGCCTGACGATCTCGATTTCCAACTGCGCCTTCTGCTGCCACGGATGCCATTCACAGTATTTGCAGGAGGACGTGGGAAAACCGCTGCTCCCGGACCTGCAAGGGCTCATTGAGCAGTACAAAGGGCTGATTTCCTGCGTCTGCCTGATGGGAGAAGGCCGAAATCCCGCGGAATAGCGCGAGGCATTGCAAATCATCCGGGAAAACGGCCTGAAAACATGCCTTTACAGCGGCAATGACGATGAAAAGGCCTTTCAATACGTCTACGATCTGCTGGATTACCTCAAAATCAGCCATTACGACGAAAAACTGGGCAGTTTGGACTGCCCGACGACCAATCAGCGATTCTACCGCCTCGAAAACGGGCGGTTGATCGATAGAACATCATTATTTCAGGAGAGGAGCGTGGAAAAATGACGCCGGAACAGTACAGAGAGAAGTACGGCGACGCCAAAATCATGGCGGTGCCCATGAAGGCGCTCGACGGTTTATAGAAGGAGGGCTTCACTCGCAGGGAGGACGCCGTTTTCAAGAAAAACGGTGAATCCGTGCCACTGGGACATATCATCTTCGACAATCTGACGCCGAAACTCCGCTGCGAAGCGGAATGCGATCCGTCCTTCAAGCAGATCATCCCGTATGTGCTGGTAGAGCACAAACCCACGGGACGATACTTCATGACGACGCGGATCGGCGGCGAGGAGCGCCTCAAGGGTCAGGCTAGCATCGGCCTCGGCGGCCATCTGGAAGACGGAGAGGACGTTGTGGACGCCCTGATCCGAGAGCTGGAGGAGGAAATCGGCCTGGAGAAGGAGCAGATGTCCGAAATCCAGCTCTGCGGGTACATATACAGCGAGCTCAACGAAGTGGACAGCGTCCATTTGGGCGTGGTATACCATGCGCTCACGGATCGGGAGGATATTTCCTGCCGGGAGCACGACAAACTGGTCGGAGGATGGTTCACGGTGCCCCAAATGAAGGAAGCCCGGCGCAACGGCTACATGGAATCCTGGAGCGCGGTCTGCTTTGACGCGCTGCTGGACAAGGAGGGTGAGGAATAATGGCTGTGATCCTGGGCGTACAGCCCGACGTGCCGACAGAAATCAACGAGAACGGCGGTCGGCAGTCCGCGACGCCGTATGCGTTCCACTTCCTGCCGCCGCACGCGCTTTTCGCCGCCGCAGAAGTAGCCAAGTACGGCGCTGAGAAGTACGGCGAGACGCTCCTCAATCGGAAATACAAGAAGATCCCGCCCGAGGAGCACGTCAACCACGCCATTCAGCACCTGTTTGCCTACCTGGCCGGGGACGAGAGCGACGACCACCTGAGCCACGCCATCCTGCGGGCGATGTTCGCCTACGAGGTCGATCATGAGCGAGACCGCATCGACGGAGAAGCCTGATTCCCTGCGCATCCTGTCCGCCGACCTGTCGTAGCGATGTCCCGGCTTCGCCATCCTGCGGTATGAGAAGGGGCAAGTGACGGTAGAACGCCTTTGCCACCTGAACAATCGCGGTGAAAAGAAGTGCCACGGGCAGATTCTTTCTGAAATCTATGATCTGATTACTGAACTTTCTGTGGACATCGCCGTATTCGTGCGGGAAAAGGGATTCTCCCGATTCCCGCACGAGACGCAGGCACTTTTCAAGGTCGTTGGCGTCGCTGATCTTGCCGCATGGAGGACGAGCAAGACAGAATTCGTAGAAATAGCGCCAACAACGGTGAAGAAGCTGCTGACTGGATCGGGAAAAGCTGGCAAAGAAGAGGTTGCTGAATCACTGGAACGATATGTTGGAAAGAATGCCTATATGACCGACGATGAGAGTGACGCGACAGCCGTTGGTACCGTATGGCTGTTGATGAATGGCTTTCTGAAAAGGGGAGATGATTGAATGCCGAAGTAGAAGGTGTCTGATAGAGAACAGAAGCATAGAGCTTTTCGTTCGGTTGTTGCCAAGCAGACGATATAGCTTGGAATCAGCAAAGAACAGTTGGCCAAGATGCTTTGCATCAGCAGAAGCACCTTATGGGCGAAAATCAAGAATCCAAATGATTTTCGAGTCGGGGAATTGCTTGTGCTGTACAGTGTTCTCAAATTCTCTGAAGAGGAGAGGCATATGCTGCTTTGAGTAGGTCCCAAGCACTGCGCTTGGGGCTATTTTTTTAGGAGGTAGGAGCATGAACATCACAAAACTGGCGAGCGGAACCTGGAGAGCGAGAGTATACGCAGGCTTGGAAAACGGTAAATCCGTGTACAAATCCATCACCGGTGCGACAAAGAAGGAAGTCGAAATGAAAGCCGCGGAATTCCAGATGCAGCAGTCTGAAAGGAAAAAGGAGATGGCGAAGCCTCTGGCTCAACAAATGACGGTTGGAGACGCCATTGACCGCTACATCAATAACGTCGTCGGCGTACTGTCACCCACGACGATTCGCCGGTATCAGACGGACAGAAAGAAGTTCTTCAAGTCGATCATGGACATAAAACTCTACGATCTGACCCAAGACGACGTTCAGCGCGCGGTTTCTATCGATTCCAAGCGGTATGCCGCCAAGTCCATCCATTGTGCGCATGGACTTCTCTCTGCGGCTCTTGGCGTTTATCTCCCCGACTTTCACCTGAAGACCAATCTTCCCCAGAAGGTGCTGCCCGATGTGGTGATACCAGAAAATGCGGACGTTCAGCGGATGATCGGTCGCGTCAAGGGTACGCGTATGGAAGGCGCGATCCTGCTGGGAGCATGCTGCGGTATGAGGCGTTCGGAGATCTGCGGTTTGAAGTACATTGACATCGACGCAAAGAAGTCCATCATCAGTATACGCAGGACGATCGTGAAGGATGAAAACGGGAAGTGGATTGTGCGGGATAACACCAAAACGCCGAAGAGCAAGCGCGAAATTGAGGTGGCGCCGTTCATCATCGGTCGTCTGCTGGCGTTGCCGCGGGAGGGGGAATTCGTCATCAACCGTATGCCCGACACGATCTCGAAGGAGTTCATCGACATTCGGAATGAGCTCGGGTTGAAGTGCCGTTTCCACGATCTTCGCCATTACAACGCGTCGATCATGTTGGCGTTGAATGTCCCTGATAAATACGCCATGAAGCGGATGGGTTATTCCACGCCGGCAACCCTGAAGAAGGTGTACCAGCATACGATGCAGGACAAGGAGAAGGAGGTAACGAGTACGATCAACAGCCAGATGAGCTCGTTGTTTTCCGGTACCTGAATCGCAGCATCCTTATCCTCCGAAGCATAGGCGCGGCAACGTTACCGTACAGACGTTGCCGCGCTTTGGGGTCTATGCGAGGGCTCGGTAATATGTTATAATGCATCTGAGAAAGTCGTAAATACGTGAAGGGATCCATCATGAAAACAGCGCTGCTTGTGATCGATATGCAGAATGACTACCTGTGGGAGAACAGGAAGAAGCTGTTTTCCTATGATACCGCGCGACTGACCGCGTCCGTCAACGCGCTGGTCCATCGGTATCGGCTCGTGATCTATATCCGGCACATCATACAGAACCTTCCGACGAACCGCTTGCTGTTCGGGTATTCGATTGCGGGGACGGAGGGCGCGGAGCTGTACGGCGGGCTGGACATCGTATCCGACTATTGCTTTGACAAATACTTCGGAGACGCGTTCACGAACCGGGCGCTGGGGAAGCTGCTTCGGGAGCAGGGCGTTGAAACGGTCCATCTCTGCGGCCTGGACGAATGCGGATGCGTCGCCGCCACGGCGCTGGGCGCGGTGAAAAGAGGATTCAAAGCGGAGATCATAAGAAAGGGTACCGCGACCATGCTGCCCGCCACGAAGGTCGCCAAAACGCATGAGAAGCTGCGTAAAGCAGACGTGACATGGAGGGATGATGATGAATGATCTGCTGACGATCATCAAGGGCAGGAAGAGCGTTCGCACCTTTGACGGCAGGCCCGTCAGCGCCGGGGACAGGGAGAAGCTTGAACAATACGCTCAGACGATCGCGAATCCCTTTGACATTCCGGTCCGGTTTGTCTGGCTCGACGCGAAGGAGCACGGGCTGTCCAGTCCCGTGCTGTCGGGCGAGACGCTGTACGTCGCCGGGATCGTCGACAGGGTCCCGTATGCGGACGTGGCCTTCGGCTATTCCTTTGAAAAGCTGGTGCTGTATGCCTGGTCGCTGGGGATCGGGACCACGTGGATCGGCGGCACGATGAAGCGGGAGGCGTTTGAGCGCGCTGCAGGGCTTGCGGAGGGCGAGAGGATGCCCTGCGTCAGTCCGCTTGGATACCCCGCCCGAAAGCGTTCCATCAGGGAAACGTTGATGCGCAAGGGCGTCGGCGCCGATACGCGCTTGCCTGCGGAAAAGCTGTTCTTCGACGGCACATGGGACGTCAGCCTGTCCGCCGAGCAGCAGGAAACGCTTTCAGAGCTGATCGAAATGGTGCGCTGGGCGCCGTCCGCCGTCAACAAACAGCCCTGGCGGGTCGTCGTGTCGGGTCGCGATTTCCACTTCTATGAGAAGCGGGACAAGGGCTATGTCGGCGAAAAGATAGGCGACCTGCAAAAGATCGATGTCGGAATCGCGCTCTGCCACTTCATGATGGGGCTGGATGCGCAGGGGAGGAAGGCGGAAGTGATCGTCTCAGACCCCGGGTTGGCTGTCCCGGACGGCGTTGAGTACATTGCGACCGTCAGAGGAGTTTGAATCATGAAGCACATGTATTGCGAAAAGTGCAGGCATCTGTTTGAGGGCGAACGTTGCCCGAACTGCCGAAAGAGCCGCGTTCGCCCCGTCAAGCTGGAGGACCCATGCTTTCTGACCGAAAAAGGCACGCCATGGAGCGGGATGCTGGCGGATGTGCTTCGCCAGAGTAATATCCCTTTCCTCTCGGATGGACGCCTGGGCGCGGGGCTGGCCGTCTACTCTGGCACAATACGGGAGAGCATCCGGTTTTATGTGCGATGGGACGATATGGAGCGCGCCATCGCTATTGTGGAAGAACTGTTTGGAGAGAATTCATAAGGATAAGATATCGGGATAGAGAGCATCAAACAGGCGTAAAACACGCGCTTTGTTAAGTTTTTGAGAAACCAAGAAAAGGCAACATAATATCGCCGGGTCCCAGATTTCGTGTCATGAGTCGTGTCATGAGTGCGTTTTTTGGGCCGGATAAACGTTCAAAAATCCGAACATTAATCCGGTATATTGGACGTGAATGTTCGGTATATATCACGAACATATGAAAAACCCGAACGTTCCAACGTTCGGGTTTTGGTGCGGGAAACAGGACTTGAACCTGCACGAATCGTAATGATCACTAGAACCTGAATGACAAGAAAGGTATGACTACAGTGACCATTTCAATTACCCTGAAAATGCGCGCTTTTCGAAGGAATCATCGGATTTCTATTACCATCTTCACATGACTCCCGGCTGTGTATAAAAAGTACAGACAAATAGTACCACATACAAACTGAGCTTGTCAAATAGTTCTGGGCTAGATTCTTATAAAATCTAAATACCACCAACATGATTCTTGAATGATTATTATATTATGAAAATATGACCATATCATAGACAATCAACACCCCCTATTATCCTGTAAATTGAAGACGTATCCATCATATTTTCTGCTCACTTCATATGATTTCATATAATTTCTTGGATTCTTTATACGCATAATCTAATTAACAATAAGTCAAAGATAATTACATTATATAGTATGTGAATCACTAAATATCATCAATATATGGACTATTTATGACTGGCGGCAAAACAATGAATCATCAATAAAATGCAAAATTCTGCCGAAGCATTTAGTATAATCCAATTGTCGGTGAGGGAAACAACAAAATCCACTCCCTCCCACAGAAAGGGCAGAACGATGAAGAAGAACAACATGAATGCGCTGGCTAAGAATGGTTACGATGTGGACTTCGTGAACAAGCAGATCAAGATTACCAGGGAATTCAATGAACAGTCCGGTGCCATTACTACTGAAGCTTTCAAGACCATGATGATGCTCCGCGCCCAGATTTTGAGGTCGTAGAGGTCGAGGCGGGGAAGGGTCATTCCGGGAAAGACAGTGGTCACGTAAAGAGCCTGAACCTGGAATTCATGCGGGTGTACATTGAGGACCTGTACGGTGAGGATTCTCCCCAGATCAAGGGCTTTGAAAAGGCCTTGGACCTCTCGAAGGACCGTAAGAGTGCCCGCTACGCTTACATGAAGCAGTGGTTCAATGCCACCTACCCCGACGCCATCAAACTCCTGGGTGGTACTCCCGACAATGAGCGCAAAGCCCTTCGCGCTGAAGCACTCCACAATGAAGCAAAGAGGGCACTGGAAGCCGCCAAGGAATTGCATGTGGCAAAGAACAAGCCCAGTGAAAAAACTGATGAAATCGCGGCAGATCATGAGGAATCTGCCGCATAATGGGAAAAATCTGAACAGAACTGAGGAAAAGAGAGATAACGGAGGGCAAATCTTATGAAGCACTATGGATCGTATGAATGCCGCAACCTGTACTCCACCGAACTGTGCTCCTATGAACGCAGCGTGCGCATCAGCGTCCGCGATGACTGGAACGGGATCTACAATTATGAGGAATCCTTCGTCTCCATGGAAAAATACCTTCAGAAGCATTCCTACTCCCTCGACAGCTTCCTTGACCGTTATTGATCAACAGATAAGGAGAAGAGAATGAAACAGTATCGGTATAATTGCCTCACCAATACACTGACGCTCAGCCGTTCCTTTGTGCGACAGGCGGAAAATGTAGAATCCGAAGAGTACAAGTTCGTCCAGCGTATGCGCGAAGAGATACCAGGATTGGATATCGTGCGGCAAGAGA
>Ga0310697_10004885_pt1 | contig 13126 bp, 12 predicted proteins | sample 172DNAGHGlowgp2_FD_203883 | JGI IMG/M metagenome (GOLD analysis project Ga0310697, IMG submission 203883) | Sheep rumen microbial communities from Palmerston North, Manawatu-Wanganui, New Zealand - 1728 DNA GHGlow gp2 (v2) (version 2) | ecosystem: Host-associated > Mammals > Digestive system >...
TCGGGCTTTTCGCCAGAGAAGTAGATATGGCCGAGCTTCACCTTGGCGGCATCCTGCAGGTCGCGTTCAGACTGGTTGGAAACCGGCTGTTCCGTAATGTCGCGGAAGCAGTTTTCGGCTTCTTCCCACTTGCCCATGCGGCTGTAGGCGATACCCATGGTGTAACGGGCATAGAAGTAGTTTGCGTTACCGGGGAGAATGGCGGCGAGCAGGTCTACAGATTCCTGATAGAGGCCCTGTTCGAACTTGATCTGACCGGCGATATAGTCGGCGTCCGCCTTCACGTCGCTCTTGCCGAACACCTGAACAATGTTCTGGTACTTGGCCATAGCGTCGGTGTACTTGCCTTCCTTATAGTCGATGTTCATCAACTGGAAGTGGTACTTGGCATTCTGTTCCGTTCTGGGATAACGCTTGATAGCGTCTTCGTAAACGGCACGGGCAGCCTTGTGCATGCGGAGGTTTTCAAAGGACTTTGCCTTGTAGAAGGCGGCCTGGTCCACCAAGTGGAATGCGGGGTACTTGGTCTGAACCTTACCGAAGGCATAAGCGGCTTCGAGGAACTGACGGTTCAAGTACAGACGCATTGCGGCGCGGTAATCGTTTTCAGGTTCGATCTTCAAGCGACGATACCGTTCTTCACCAATTTTCTCTTCACGAGTGTCACCGAAGCGGGTAGTGAGCTTCACAGCCCAGATAAAGCCACGGTTCTTCTTGGCGTAGAGGTCGTCATGAGACATTTCCAGGTCAAGCTGCAGGTAGCGGAAGAAGCTTACATCCTTCACGTTAACCGTTGCACCGGCCACCGGGTAGCCTTCCTTTGTGAAGCGGAGGCGAACGCCCAAGTGCGGAGACAGGTAATAGGTCAAGGTGAAGCTTTCTTCCAGGTTCATGCCCTCGCCACCTTCTTCATCGTCGTGCATCACGTCAATGACAGAAAGTTCGGCCTTGGCCTCGAGAGCGCGGTTAAGCCCGCGGTAGAACAAGGAGAAGTTCAGGTTAGCAGGAATCTTGTAAGCTTCGCTCTCGGTGAAAAGAACCACCGTGGGAGCATCACCCTTTTCGGCAGTACTAATAGCGGGCTGCAAGGCATTCTGCAAGGCAACACCCACGAACAAGTCGCCGTACTTGGAAGAGGAAAGCGGATTCCAGCTTACGCCCACGTCGGCACCGAAGGTCACATGCTTCACTTCATCGAACTGGTTGATGTAAAGCACCGAGATGTCGAGACCCACGGCTACGCAGTGCATCAAGTTATAGGCATAGCCCAGCAAGAAGGCGAATTCGTCGTAAGACTTGCCGCCATCGATAGAAGCACCGTTCTCAAAGAAAGAGAAACCGATGGTGTGCTTGTAATCCATGGGGAACGCCAAGCTCACATACTCCTGGCTGGCTTCACCACTGATAGAACTGAAGAAAGCGGCACTCACTTCCAGCTGGTCTGTCATGGAAATTCCAGCGGGGTTCACATACATAGCAGTATTGTTACTACCAAATTCACCGAACCAGTCGTTCTGCTGGTATTTGTGCGGGGAGTAGACTGCTTCTGCGTAAAGCGCGCTGGCAGCTACTGTTAGTCCGAGGACTGACGTTTTGATGAAACTAGTACGCATCATCATCTACTCCTTTACTTGATATCCGTGCGCTTGAATTCGATACGACGGTTCTGCGCACGCCCTTCGGGGGTTTTGTTGGAGGCCACCGGCTTGGTGTCACCCATACCGGATGTTGTAATACGGCTTTCGGAAATACCCTTTTCTACAAGGAAGTTTTTCACAGCTTCGGCGCGGTCGGCAGAGAGCTGCTTGTTCTTGGCCTTGTTACCCTGGTTATCCGTGTGGCCTACGATTTCAAACGTAGCTTCGGTGAAGGTTTCCATGATGTCCACCACCTTCAAGAGGGAGATGTAGGAATCCTGTGTGATGGTCGCCTTACCAGATTCAAAGTTCACGCCTTCGAGCACGAACACCTTCTTGGGCGGCTGCGGCACTTCGTCCGGGCAACCGTCGTCATCCTTGAAGTCGTTGATGGTTTCGGGCTGTTCGGGGCAAAGGTCAACTTCTTTACAGACGTGAGCAAAGTTAGCCTGCATAGCCTTGGCTTCTACCCAAGGATCGCAAATACCGTCGCGGTCGTTATCGGCATCCGGGCATCCGTCATCATCTTGATAGCCGTCAAAATCTTCGCCTTCTTCGGGGCAGTTATCTACACCGGTACACACCGACGCGTATTTGTCTGCAAGACCTTCTTCGGAGACCCAAGGATCGCACATGCCGTCGGCATCGGTATCAGGATTACGAGTCTCTTCAACCTCTTCCGCCTCTTTCTCGATCTCGGTAGCAGTAAGGCCGATATCCAGTTTGCCTTTTCCACGCTTGAGCATCGGCGAGGTGGACTGGCAGTAGAAGTTCGGCTTCGAAAGGGAGTGGTTGATGAACTTAGGATCAAGGGAAACGTTGGTGCGGTTTACCTTGATGAACTGGTTGAAGGGGTAGTAGTTCTTGTAAATGTTGTTGTACTCCACCTTGGTCTGACCAGCAGCAGGATCGGCGAACACGCCGTAGTAGTGGTTCTCCATGAAGATGTTGTTGGTGGCGATGACGTTGGTGGGACCCTTCAGAGCAAGGCCAGAGTAGCCGTTGCGGAGCACCACGTTCTGTTCGATGGATGCATCCAGAGCCTTAGCACCCCAAGCAAGGATGCCGGACCAGCGGTTGCCGTACACCACGTTGTTGCGGAGGTGAGGGAGCGAAATGAACGCACCGATACCCGTGGCCTTATTATCCAACACGTAGCAGTGGTGGATATAGGGGGCTGCGTTTTCACAAAGGATTCCTTCGAGACCGTTCCTGATGGTGAAGTGCGACATCTCGGCGCCCGAAGTACCCATGACGGTCGGACCATTGCGGCCGCCATCGATAATCGTCGTCAAAGGGTCTTCACCTTTGAGGACCACGTCCATCACCAAGGTAATGTTTTCGTTGTAGGTGCCACGCTTTACCAAGATGGTATCGCCAGCATCCGCATTGCCAAGAGCGTCGGCAATCTTTGAGTAATCGCCAGGCACGTTGATATTCTTTGCCATGGCGGTTCCAGAAAGAAGCATCGCCCCGGCCGTTACTAAGACCAGTTTCTTTAGGGTCATACTGCTACGTTTCTCCAATCATAGAACACATAAATTCATTTAGCTTATCATTTGCCAAGACTGACAAAATCAAACTCAAGTGGGAATATACCTCAAAAATTGAGTTTAGTCAAACCGATTCTGCGAAAAAACGGCATTTTTCGCAAAAAAAGGAATCAAAGTCAGTCTTATGCAAAGCAAAAATTACGATTCAGGGGTCTGAGACTCCTTCACGTCCTCCTTCTTCGCCCCCTGGATGGACACGCGAATCTCCTGGCAGGTCTTCTTGATGTCCTGCAGGACTTTGCGGGCACGGGTGCCGGCGGACTTGTTACCGCGCTCGAACTTTTCGTACTCGCGCTTGAAGTTTTCGACTTCCAGTTCAAGGTCGTTTACTAAGCTCATAATAGAACTCCCATAAAAAAGATGCTTTACGGAAAATAAATAAAGTTTTTGCTAAAAAATCGCCATTTTGTAAATTTAAAGATACATTAACGAATTATTACAAGATTTTTTCACTTATAAACACTTTATCAACAACTTGACAACATCCACAATCGTTCCAAGGCGGCTTTCCCTTTTTCGCCAATTGCCTCAGAAAAGTCATTTACAAACATTTTTATGTGAGATTCTATAACATTTTTTTCTTCAATTTGGGCCTTTTCTTGAATGAACGGGGTTACCATTTCAGCCCTCGTCCATGCCATTTTTAGACTCTTTCGAATTTCCGATTCAACGCCCTCTATTACTTCATTCGAAAAATCTTTTCGAGCAACCGCTATTCCCAGAGGAATCGGAGTACCCGTTTCCTGCTCCCAATAAGCACCCAAATCCTGTAACAGATAAAGGCCGTCCCGTTTCCAGGTGAAACGGTGTTCATGGATAGTCACGCCCTGAGCTACCGAACCCGCAAGTAGCCCGCGGTACACTTCATCAAAAAAGGCGTAGCGGAGACGGGGCGCACCACCGAAGTTTTTCTGGTACCAAAATTTGAACAAAAGGGTCGCCGTTGTGTTTTTGCCAGGCAGCGTGGTTTCACCATTAGGGTCAAATTCGTTCCCTTTGCTTGACAGCAGAAGCGGTCCGCAACCATAACCGATGGCGCCACCACAGCCAAGCACCCGGTAATTCTCGCGAACCTGCGGGTAAATCTGGGCGCTGACCTTCGCCACGTCCAGTTTGCCCGCCATAACCATTTCGTTCAAGGTCTGAACGTCGGCGTAATGGACATCCCATTCAAAGGGGGTATCTTTTAGGCCTGCGATGAGGTTTTCATAGATGAAGGTGTCGTTTGGACAGGTAGAGATGCCGAGGGAAAGACGCATTGAGGTTCGGGGTGTGAGGTGTGGGGTGTGAGATTAATTAGGAATTCGGAATTCGGATTTCGGAATTAGTTTTTTTAGAGAACGATTCCGAATTAGAAAAGTTGATCAAGAACGGATTGTTTCAAAGCGGAAAGTGCACGAGGAATATCCCAGGAGGATTCGTCACGGTCAGAGGCCATGTTGCTTACGGCGCGGAACTGGTAGCCGGGTACGCCAAAATTTTTACATACGGCAAAAAAAGCTGCCCCTTCCATGCTTTCCACCTGAATCTTGAAAAGGGATTCGCGACGGTTTCCCAGGTATTGGGTTCCCGTGCAGCAGTTGACTGTTCCCCCGGCAACCCCAGGAGCATCCAAAAGGCACAACGGCAAATCACGGATAGAGGCCCCACTATAACGGGTCTCTTTTGACACCAGGGTTCCCCATGGGATAAAATGCCCCTCCCTGCTCTGAGCCCCCATATCGGCAACGACTTCGGTATCGATACGGACAACACTCCCCACCTGAAGACCGCTATTCGGATAAGCGCCACAAATGCCAAGCAAAAAAGCCCGATCGTATTTCTTTAGGCTTAAGAACCGAGCCAAATTCGCAGAAAAATCTACGATGCCCACTCCAGCTATTGCGACATCAACAGAGGGATTGACCATTGCCGGCGTAGAAGACGCCACCACCGACGAAATGTTCTTGAAAAAAAATTGGAATTCTTGCTTAGACGCAAAGACAATCAGGGTTTTTGCCATAACGCCTCCGAAGATTTTATTCCAACTTTTCGATAGCGTCCTTGAATTCCGATTCCAGTTCGCTTACGCGGCCAAGGTCCAAGTCCCAAGGCTTGTCCACCTCACAGCGAGAAACGGCAACAGCGGTAGCCTTGATCAGGCACTCCTCAAAGCTCATACCTTCGCCATCGGCATAGAGCCAGCCTGCAAAGAAGGAATCGCCTGCACCAATATTGTTTTTCATGGTGATAGTAGGCGGTTGCAGTTGCATTCCCTGGAACTTCTTTTCTACAAAACGGAAAGCGCGAACCGGAGAATCGCCATCTGTCACCACCAGGTTCTTGATAGGAAGGCGCTCCAGCACGGCGGTGGCAGTCATTTTCCAGAACTGGGGGCTAGAGGTCACCTGCGGGATTCCAAGACGAGTCAAGAGCTTGCAGTATTCCTGCATGTTGATTTTCAAGAGTTCTACACCCTTGGATAGCCAGGTGTCGATACCTTCGATGGCATCGATAAACACTCGCTTGCCCGTGAAGTCCAGGGAATTTATCTTCTCCAGGTCGAAAGCTTGGGGGAAAGACCCGCACAAAGCCACACATTGGGTAGATGTCCAGTGTTCATTCAATGTCTGAAGAAAATCCTCATTCTCATTGCCTGTCAAAACAGGGGATGGTTCAATGAGTTCGGTCGTGCTTCCGCCACTTACGATTGTGGTGCAAATACGGGTCGGTTCCTTAATCCAGACAGGGGCCTGCTGGATACCGCAAGCAGACAATTCGTCAAAAATCCTTGAGCCATTCTCGGCGCCCAAGAAATGCATCAGCAAAGGAATTCCGCCCAAACGCTGCAAGACACGCCCGCAGTTGACTCCCTTGCCCGAAGCGTATTCCTCGACCTTCGGAATGCGATGGACTTCGCCCGGAGTAAACTTGTCCAAGAAGAACAGGCGCTGCCAGGCAGGATTGAGACCGAGAATAAGGATTTCTTGAGCCATAATAAACCTAGAAGTTCACCTTGTAAAATTTACGTTTGCCCACCTGGACAACCAGCTGGTCTGCACCCTTGATATCAAAGGTGGCCTGCGGATCGGCAAGCTTTTCGCCGGCGATTTTTACGCCGCCGTTCTGGACCATGCGACGGGCTTCGCCTTTGCTTGCAAAGGCTTTGATTTCAACAAGCAGGTCCAGGGCACCGTAGGTGCCGGCCGCCACGCTGCATTCGGCAGCATCGCTGGGGATGGCGTTACCGCTGTGGATTTCGCGTTCCTTGGCAGCGGCGGCCTCGGCGGCGTCTGCGCCGTAGTACTGTGTCACAATGTCGATAGCGAGACGGTGCTTGGCATCGTTCGGGTTCATACGCCCTACAGCAATATCTGCCATCATCTGCTTGATTTCTTCAAGCGGGATGTTGGTGAGGAGTTCGAACCAGTTCTCGACGATGCTATCGGCGAGGCTGTAAATCTTGTGGTACATCACGTCGGCGGGTTCATTGAGGCCCACGTAGTTGCCGATGGACTTACTCATCTTGACCTTGCCGTCGGTACCGAGAAGGATAGGCATGAAGAGGCCTATCTGCGGCTCCAAGCCTTCAAAAAGCTGCAAATCGCGACCGCGGAGCACGTTGAACTTCTGGTCGGTGCCGCCGAGTTCCACATCGCTCTTGATGGCCACGGAATCGTAGCCCTGCATCATGGGGTACATGAACTCGTGCAGGCTGATGGGCGTGTTGGCCGTGTAGCGGTTGTGGAAGTCCTCGCGTTCGAGCATCTGGGCTACGGTAAACTGGCCCATGAGTTCGGTCACCTTGCTGAACGGGAGCTTAGAGAACCATTCGCCGTTGTAGTGGATTTCCACCTGGTCGCGGCGGACCACCTTGAAGAACTGTTCCTGGTATTCCTTCGCGTTCTCGAGCACCTGTTCGTGCGTGAGACGTGGACGGGCCTTGTTGCGGCCGCTGGGGTCACCAATCTGTGCCGTGTAGTCACCCACGATAAGCACCACGGTATGGCCCAGGTCCTGGAACTGGCGGAGCTTGCGCATCACGACCGTGTGGCCGAAATGCACATCCGGGGCAGTCGGATCCACGCCCATCTTGATACGGAGCGGGACTCCGGTATCGTAGGACTTCTGGAGTTTCTTTTCGAGTTCTTCTTGCGGCACGACATCGATAACGCCGCGCATCAAAATTTCAAGCTGTTCTTTTACAGGACGGAATTGCATTTTAGAATTTAGAGACTAGGATCTAGGGGTTAGGGTTATTTTCAATGGCAAAATATAGAATTAGTAACTGTTCCAATTTATTCTACAACGCGGAGGATATCGTATTTTCCATTACGAAGGGCATAGAAGGTCCCTTTTGAATCCGCAATCACGCTGACATAGTCTTCTTTTGATCCGCAGGCTTCTTGGAGCTTGAAACCCTTTCCATTCCTTGATGCATAAACATGCCCATATGCACCAACCACAACTAAAACCCCATTGGACACCGCCATAGAGCCATATATCACTTCATTACTCTTCAAGCTTGATTGAGCCCAATTCCTTAAATCCTTCGAATAATAGAGGGAGCCTGCCCCAGCCCACCCCGCATTCAAGACATATACATCTCCTAAACGGGCTAACGAAAAGGCAGTAGGTCCCATTACATACGTGGTATCCCAAGAAACCATATCCTTAGAATGCAGCAAGGCTATCTGCCAAGACCACTTTGGATTTAGGGGATCTATGTAAGTAACCACAACAAAACGGGCCGTATCGTTAGCAAACGCGGCATCTATGGAACTAATTCCATCGGAAAAATGGAAATCGATGGCAGTCCAATTCGCGGCATCCTCAGAATAATAAAGATTATTGTCTACACTCTTGTAGAAATACTTATCATCACAGGTCAACCAAAAATCACGATAAACATCACCCTCAATAGGATCACATGTCCAATTTCGGGCATCTTCCGAATGGCATATCTCACGGCCTACGTTAGACGCATTACCACCAGCGCGAACCAACGCCAGCCTTTTCCCTACAATGCAAAGCTTGTTACCTTCCTGCTCGTATTGGTGGTGTTTAAATGCGTCAAGCTTCTCCCACGAAGTAGCCTCACTCTTTTTGACATAGAATGTATCTATAGGAGGATCATTGTCATGGCCGTAGAGTCCATAATTATTGGGGTGACGAGGTATGGCAATCAAGACATCGCCATAAAAGCCAAAGCTCTTGATATAGTACGAAGAATCCGGCTTAAGCGAAGATTCAAATTGCAAGCTTTCAACCGGCTCACAAGATAACGTCGGCGGTTCTACATACTCTACGGCAGTATCTGCGGCCGCTCCTGAAGAAAGCGTTTCCGAAGAGGACGAGTTCCCTACATCGGGTCCATTGACTTTGGAACTGCTGGAAGAATCGTCAGAACAGTTGCAAACAAGAACCGACATGGACACAAACAAAAAAAGTTTAGAGAAAAATCTCATCATAAGCCTCTTTATTTCGAGCCAAAGATAATTATTTCGTAAAGGAACCCAAGTCTATTCCAAGTTGATTTATCTTGTACGTAAGAATCCTGGGCGTTGTGGAAAGACTGCGGGCTGCAGCAGCTACCTTTCCTTTGCTACTCTTGAGGGCGTCAGAAATAATGTCCTTTTCGTAGGCCTCCACCATGAGTTTCAGGTTGCCGTTCACAGGAGTGCCGCTGGTTTCGGCGGTCTGCAGCGTTGTCGGGAAATGGTGCGGATAGATGACGTCTTCGTCGGCCACAAGGACGGCGCGCTCGATTCCATTTTCAAGTTCGCGCACGTTTCCGGGCCACGGGTAACTCATGAGCATGTTGATGGTGGTGCGGGCAAGGCGGCGCACGTTCTTGCCTACGATGCGGCAGTAATGCTCCACAAAGTGATCCGCCAGGAGCACGATGTCCGTCTTGCGGTTACGCAATGGCGGCACGTAAATCGGGAAGATGTGCAGCTGGTAATAGAGGTCTTCGCGGAAGGTGCCTTCTTCCACCATCTGCTGCAGGTTCTTGGTGGTGGCCGCAATCACGCGGACGTTCACCTTCTTGGGAATGCGGGCGCCAATACGTTCCACCTCGCCGTTCTGCAACAGGCGCAGGAGTTTCACCTGAAGGTTCGGAGAAAGTTCGCCCACTTCGTCCAGGAACAGCGTGCCGTCGACCGCCTGTTCTACGCGGCCGGGCGTTTCGGCGAACACACCCACGAGGGCGCCACGCACACTGCCGAACAGTTCGCGGTCCAATACCGATTCCGGCATGGAGGCGCAATGGACGCGGACGAAGGGGCCCATGTTGCGGTCGGAACGGTAGTGAATGGCTTCGGCCACGAGCCCTTTGCCCGTACCCACCTCGCCCACGATGAGCGCGGGTAGGGGGCTCTTTGAAACCTGGTCAATCTGCGCATACACACGCTGCATCTCGCTCGAACGCCCGATGATGTTATCAGGCTGGAAACGGTCCTTGAGTTCCAAGGTCAAGCGTTCGTTTTCGGCCTTCAGGAGTTCATTTTCTTCGCGGGCTTCGCGACGGAGCTTCACTGCCGCCGCAAGCATCTGCGCGATGATTTCCAGCAGGCGGAGCTTTTCGGGAAGTTCTTCTTCCACCGGATTCTGCACGTCGGCACTGAAGGCGCCAATCACCTGGTGCTCCATAATCACAGGCACGCAGAGGAACGCCTTGTCCTCCGTCTTGCCACGGCCCGTACGGTCCAGAAAGTCCGGATCTTTTGCAACGGAAGGAATGATAATCGGCTTGCCCGTTTCCACAACGCGGCCGGTAATGCCCTCGCCCACCTTGTAGCGGCCCTTACGCGCCTGGCGGCTACTCAAGCCTTCCGCAATTTCGATGGAAATTTCGCCCGTGTGGCGGTTGTACAGCGTAAGCGTCGCATGCTCCACGCCCATCGTTGATTCCACCACTTCCAGAATCGGGTGCGCGACGCTCTCGAAATCGAGCGTCTGGTTCAGAATGGAACTGATCTTGTAGAGCAGCTCCAGTTCCTGGATTTTGGATTGCGACGTGGGCATATATGAAATTTACTTAATCCTGTCGCCGCAGAATTCCTGGCGGCCACAGTTTTTGCAGTGCGAGCCCATCCAGAGCGTGTCGAACTGTTCGATGGCGGGCTGCACAAGTTCAGGATCGTTGGTGAGGATACCCGCCTCGAAGTTGCGACGCAAACTGCTCTTCATGCCGATGCCCGCACCCGTCAAGTTCGCAGAGCCGATGTAGGCGGTCTCCAAATCGAAAATCATCATCTTGAAATGCACCCGCGGGCACATGACGCGTTCGAGGTCGGTCGCCAAAATTTTGAAGCGGTCGAAATCTTCGCGAAAGTTCGGGCCGGGTTCCTTCGCGTGAACAAGCCTCACGCCAACACCGCGCTTCAGGAGAGCGGCCAGCTGCCCGAGCAAGGGCATCGATTCGCCGTCCTGCTTTACATAGACATCCTTGATATCGGCAGTACCAATCCACAACGTCTCGCGGACCTTCGCAATCCGCGCAATGACCTCGGAATAATGTTCCTCGTTCTGGATGTACTTGGTGAATGTAGGCACGGGAGTAAAGATAACCTTCCTCTTGTTTTTTGTCACGCATTTTTATATATTCCTCTTTGTATTCGGAAAACCCGGACGACAGTGGTAAACTTGCGGAACATATCAACGCAAGCGAGTTCCCGGCCCGGATGTTACACCATCTGCGCCTAGCGTTTAAAGAAAGCAGGTATAAAGTCGGCAAGCGACGCAGCCGACCACGGGAGTGAGCCTCCTCCTGCAAGGTGATAGACTTCCGCCAAGCAATGGCTTGGCGCACATACAATCACTAACAATCCCATTCTGGGGCAACGCCCCTATTCTGCCGCATATACGGCAAAGGACTTTTATGTCTATCAATCCCATTTTTCCCGATTTTGCGGAAGCATCCCGCGAATACTGGGAACAACTGACCTATGAAAAAATCAAAAAACGCACCTACCTGGACCCGCTCTACGACGTGGCATTCAAGGTTTTCCTGAACGACCCCGAAGCTCTTGTGAGTTTCTTGAACGGAGTTTTTCACCTGGAGGGCGAAAAGCGAATCGTCTCCGTTACGGTGAAGAACACCGAGGTGAACATCCTTTTCCCGCAGACCAAAACTTTCCGCCTCGACATCCGCGCGACAACGTCCAACGGGTACTGCATTAATGTGGAGATGCAGAAGGCGAAACACAGCCGTTTTATCGAGCGCATCCTTTTGCAGCACAGCGCCTTCATGCTCCAGAGCAAGTACGAATGGGACCAGGATTTCTTTAAGGAATCCGACCAGGACACCCCTAGCGAGGTTCGTGCCCAGCGCTACGACCTCCGTTACGAAATTCCTCCCACCTACGCCATCTGGGTCTGCGATTTTCACTTGGAGCAGCAGGACGGCTACTGCGGCACCTGGGGCATCCGCAACGAGAAGGGGTTGACGCTGACCGACAAAGTTAAGTATATTCTTTATGACCTGACGCAGTTCGACAAGACGAAGGAACAGGCAGAGACTGACGAAGACCGCTGGCTTTGGCTTTTGAAGCACGCCGGCGAATCCGACTCGCTCCCCGACTTCAACGACGATGTAATCGCCCAGGCGATTAAGCGCCTTCTTGTAAAGACTGCTCCAGACAGCATCCTTAAACAGCAGGCAAGAAACATGGTGATGACGGAAGAAGAACTGGACTACCTAGCGGCCCTCAAGGTCCGCGCCCGTGAGGAAGGCCGTGCAGAGGGCCGTGCCGAAGGACGCGAAGAAGGTCGCGCTGAAGGACGTGCTGAAGGCGAAATGAACAAGGCTCGGGAAATGGCGAAAGCGATGCTCGACCTCGGCGACCCTATAGAAAAGGTTATGCAGGTTTCCAAACTCACCGAAGACGAAATCCGCATGCTCTAAGCGCCAAACGACAGTTCAAAAAAGGCATGTCAACACAAACGTTGGCATGCCGTATTGTTATACTCAAGTAAAAAATCTCCGCCGGAGCCTGCCCTGAGCAAAGTCGAATGGGCGGGGATAACAAACCGGGAATGGATTGTTCCGTTTACTTCAACGCCTCTTGCACCAGGGCGGAGGCGCGCTTGGCGTCGAAGCGGCCCTTGACCTTCGGGGAGAGTTCCTTCATGATCTTGCCCATGTCTTTCGGGCTAGAGGCACCGGTGGCCGCCTTGATTTCGGCGATGAGGGCCTTGACCTCGTCTTCAGTCATTTCTGCCGGCATGTACTTGCGGTAAAGGGCGATGCAGGCTTCTTCGGCGGGGATTTTGTCTGTAAAGCCACCTTTCGTGAGGATGTCGATAGCTTCTTGCTTTTGCTTGACGCTACGGGCGAGAACATCGACGCACATCTCGTCGGTAATGGTTTCTTCGATCTGGGCAGGTGTGGCGCCAGACTTCATGGCCTCGTTCTTGATGTCGGAATGAAGCGTCCGGAGCGTTCCGAGAGTTTCGGCGTCGTGGGCCTTCATGGCGGTCTTGATATCGTCTTTGATTTTTGTCAGCAATGCACTGCTCATAGTTTTCCCTGGCGGTTTACGCCCCGCTCCTGGCGTCTTGGTTAATGCTCTAAAAACACGCAACGAGCCACCGGTGGTGGACCGGCGACTCATTTCAAATCAAAACCCTATGATTTCCGGGACCGGTCAGACCGACAGGCCCAGATGCCCCGCTACAGACTAGTAGAGGCGCTTGCGGTTCTGGTCAGCGATTTCCTTGAGGCGCTTACGACGGGCGGCAGTTTCGATACGCTTCTTTTCTTCGGAAGGCTTTTCGAAGCGCTGGCGCTTCTTGACATCGGAAATGATGCCGTTCTTTTCGCAGGACTTGGTGAAACGCTTGAGAGCGCGTTCAAAAGGTTCGTTGGACTTAACAATTACGCCGATCACGATGATCCTTTGGTTGAGTTGGTAATTCGTTTTTGGATAGCCAAATATATTTAACTAGCCG
>Ga0310697_10004886_pt1 | contig 13126 bp, 24 predicted proteins | sample 172DNAGHGlowgp2_FD_203883 | JGI IMG/M metagenome (GOLD analysis project Ga0310697, IMG submission 203883) | Sheep rumen microbial communities from Palmerston North, Manawatu-Wanganui, New Zealand - 1728 DNA GHGlow gp2 (v2) (version 2) | ecosystem: Host-associated > Mammals > Digestive system >...
ACCGCCCACTGTGTACCGGTGGTGAAGGCCGACTACATGCGACTGTTAGCGACCACGGTTCGGCTTGAAATAGCTGTCGTTAACGTGTTGTTGAATGAGAAGCAGCAGTAATTCAGACCAAAGCAGGGGCTTGGCTCGTAATGAGTCAGGTCCTTGCTTTTTGCTATATTTTTTCGACTTTGGTCGCAAGAAAAGTTACTCCTTATATGGAAAGGACAACAACTTACACATGAAAGGAGTATAACAATGAAAAAGTTTATGATGGTTATAGCGGTAATGGCAGTCCTTTTAAGCGGATGCGGGTCTCTGCATCAGACAGAGGGAACAAAAGTTGACAGGATCGTCGACGCATATGTGTACAATTACGTACTAGACGAGTACGTCTGGGACGGTAGTCTCACGTACTACTTAGACGGACATATCAAGTATGACCGCACGATAAGAGCCACTGACGAAGGCTACTATTGTGACGGCGAAATTGAAACAGTCTATGTGAGAAGTAGTCAAGAGATAATAGACCGGGTATGGGACGAAATCGGAAAGAAGTAACAAAATAGTACACGATGGTTCGGCGAGGGAAGTTACAAGAAATTGTGCTTCCCTCTGTTTTTGCTTTTGCTATATTTTTACCATAAGAAGGGAGAAACGATTATGGGAATGTTCACTGAGTTAAATATTGCGTGTCAGATAAAGCCGGTCATGGAGGTTATCCGGATGCTGGACAAAATGACCTCGACTACGTACTACCATCTCTCGGATATGATACTCGATAGGGAGCCGTTCAATCATCCGTTCTTCAAGACACAGAAGTGGAAAGAGATGCTTCGGTCGGACAGTTTGTACTTTAGTGGACGCGCTGATAGCCATGTGTTCGTCCAGAAATTTAGGGACTGCGACCCGGTGTATTCGCTTAATGTCCGCTGCAATCTGAAGAACTATGACGACGAGGTCGAACTGTTTCTGGATTGGTTAAAGCCGTATATTTTGACGGAAGGGTTCCTTGGTTATTCGCGTTATGAAGAAGATCAGTGGCCTACGTTGCTGTTTATGGAAAATGGTGAGCTTAAGAGCTATACGCACAATAAAGATAAGGAAAGGAGCTGGAGAAAGTGGAGGTCTTAATTGTCATACTGAGCTGTGTCGCGATCGTTGAGGGGATTTTGTGTATGTGCTTGTTCGACACTAACGCTAAGACGGTCAAAGAAATGCGGGCGTATTTGGATGAGCAGGCGAAGGCAGTTAGTGACAGAATCAAGACTCAGGAGACATATGTTCAGGTGCTTAGCTCGCGGGTTGAACGAATCGAAAGCGGCCGAAAAAGGAGGTGATACTATGGGATACGCAGAGCTGATACTTGTCGTAAGTAACACTTTTTGGATTGTCGTGTGCTTCTCCCTTAACTATTGGTGGAAGCATTACACGATGAAGAAGCTTGACGAGATGACGGATACGTGCGTCGATGCGATTGAGCGGATCGGAGGCGACGGTGACAAGGCATTGTCAACAGTAACGCACATGTACTGCCGTATATTTGAAGACGTCAGGCGCAAATGAGTAACAAGAAAGCAAATGAGTAACAAAAGAAACAGGATTAGAAAGAAAAGGAGAACTATTATGGCAAAGGTTGGAGAATTTACCCTTAGGATTAGCACGTTAAACGCGGCATTCTGCAATAGCAGCGGACTTCGTGATTCTGATTGCGAGGCTTTCGAGCTGGCGGACATCCTCAGACGGATTGCCAACGCTATTGAGGGAGAGAGGGATCTCATGGAAGACCGTGTTGTAGATAGTGACGGCAATGAATGCGGTCGGTGGATGCGGCGGTAATTCTAAACTGGGGATAAACTTTCTAAACTAAGTATTAAGAAAGTCTAAACAAAGTATTAAATCGGTCGCAAAGAAAGTTACTCCTATTATGGAAAGGATAATAACAAAGCTTATAGACTAGAAAGGAGAACAAATTATGTCAACAATTATGACAGGTCTGGCTAGCGTAGCAATGTCATTTAGTTAAGCTAAGACGATATCCAAGAAACCTTGAAATCTCGACATGCTCAAGGGGCACCGCGAGCTTAACTAAATGACATTGGGCTAGCGTAGTGTTATCGTTCATAATAGGTGGGTTCACGAGTATGAACCCTACAGTAGAGGGAAAGGAATTCGTTCCCTATATCTGTGCGTTCTATACAACCGAAAACGACTTGACAACAGTCAATGTGTTCATATTTGAGAAATGGGATATGGACTCAGACGCCGACAAGCACTTAACATATTACTGTGAAGGAGCGGTTACGGCAGAAGAAGTCTATGACCTCATTCCATACTGGACCGTTGACTACGTGTGGGTCAACTGGCGATAAGATAAATAGAACATCCAGACGTCAAAGGGAAGTGCAAGAAATTGTGCTTCCCTCTACTTTTTTCAAGAGTTTTCCGGTCGCAAGAAAAGATGCTCCTTATACGGAAAAGTAAGAAACTGTTTTCTTGAAAGGAGAGACAATATGATCGTTAATTACTATATCGGTAGGAAACTTGTCATGTCGACAAACAGCGACGGAGGAGATGCCGAGCAGCATAAAAACGGCGCTTATCTGAGCGAGGTGGCCAGTTGGGCAAACTTGGATGGGTCATTGAAAATCGTAAACACGGAGGAAGAAGACGAGGAGGAATTCGAACCTTACTTGGGCATATTCTGTGAAGAACGCCCAATGTTCTACAAGGTCTTCGTTATAACGGTCGATGAGCCAAGAACCAAGGAAAGCCCTTGGTATAATAGCCGAAAAGAGGCTATTGCTGGCGCACGCAAGTGGATAGAAGCGTTGCCTAAGCAGCTCGTATTCTGCTGCGTAGCTGAATTTGATGAGATGAAACCGGAGCCGGTGAGCGTTAACGACGGACTCTGGGTCTGGATGGAACAGTAAACACTTGAGCAGAGGGATTCGACAGAAATTGTTGGGTCTCTCTGTTTTTTTTTCAGGTGCTATATTTTAGTGAGCCAAGGCCATAAGAAAGGAGAAAAGCCGATGACGGTCGATTACTATGCTAATAACAAGCACATCATGTCGATGAACAGCGACGAGAGCGGCATAAGAAAGGAGAACATTATGAAGGATTTTGAGGGTGTTAAATTTACTGAGCTTTTGGATGAACTGAAGGGTGCATTTATCAACGAAACATTTGGTTTCAGTGACTTCGACGAAAAACGGTTTGGCACACTTCGATACGATAACACGGTCGAGTTCAATGCTACGCTTGAGGAGCTTCGTGCCCGATATAACGAGGCGTCCCGTTATGCGTGCGAGTGCCGTAATGAGATGATCCGAGCCCGTCGTGAGCTTGGAGAGCTCAAGAACAAGCTTTGCGAGATTACGGGTTGCCCGGATTGCGATGATGAAGACAAGTGATGCCGTATATTTTCCGGTCGCAAAGAAAGATGGAAACTGTAGATCTAATGAAAGGAGAACGTTATGGCAGTAGCAACAACGATGGCTCGTAAGGAGTTTAAAGAGCTTATGAAAGAGATCGTAGAATCGTTCCAGATTGAGGTCTGGGGTTGGGACTTTGACAACGACGCGGAAGCTGCGTACAACAATACGCAACGTTTCCACGAAGCGGTGAAGGAGATTCTCGGCAGGTATCTCAAAGCGATGGACTATATAGACGAACTCAACCGGGCTCTTGTGGACAGTTGCGTAGCACACAAGGACTACGAGCCTAATAAGGAATTCGAGACCCTCTTTGATGATGATGAGGAAAAGAATTCGAGACCCTCCTTGACGAGATGATGAGGAAATCAGCTTCTAATTAGTTTGAAAGCAGGGGGATTCGACAAAATTGTCGGGTCTCTCTGTTTTTTGCTATATTTTTTTCGGTCAAAGAAAGGAGAAGGAATGATTTATGCAGTCGACTTTGACGGCACTATTTGTACAAACGCTTGGCCGGAAATCGGGGAGCCGAACGTTGCCCTGATTGCGTTTCTTAAGGCTGAACAGGCCGCTGGGCATACGGTTATCTTGTATACAATGCGGGAGGGAGAACTCTTGGATAACGCCGTTCAGTGGCTAATGAGCAACTTCAGCTTTCGCCCGGATGAGGTCAATGAAAACGCCAAGGAAATCCGGCAGCAGTGGGGGACTAATCCGCGCAAAATCTACGCTGATATTTACGTCGATGACCATAATGCCAAGTTTGGGATATGCGCCGATTTGCCCTTTAAAGGAGGGGAACATGTTGAGAATTGATGAAGCACATAGCTGTAAGACGTGTCGGTTTGCTCATATGGGCTGCCCGATACTTCCGTGCGAGCGTTGCGGCAATGAGCATAACGAGTGGAGTGCGTATACAGTTGCAGACTATATGAGGCAACTGGATGACGACGCTTTGGCGACCATGATCGTCGATATGTTTCTGTCGGATGGGACGGACGAGGCGTATGAGGTCATGATGCATGACGCCGTTTTGAGTTACCTTAAGGAGCCGTATGAGCAGAAGTGATGCCGTATATTTGAAGACCTAGCTAGTAAGTAATAAGAAAAAAGAAAAGGAGAACACTATGCCACCAAGAACTGAAGAGATCACTTGCGAACAGTGGAAACATGTCCCGGCAGGAACAGAAGTCAAAACGGGCTTTAACAATAGGGTGTTAACGGCACCCAATGAGCCGGGATTCTACACGCTGTACAGAAGCTACTACGTCAACAGTAAAGCTCACGACGGTTGGCGGTGGGAGAAAGAAGAGTAGGTTCCAATGTCTTGTCAGAGAAAGGAGGTGTTGTCATGGCGGAGAAAACGAGACGAAAGACGGATGGTCGTAAGAACTTTGATGTCCATTTTCGCATCACTGACGAGGAGAAACGGATGCTTGATTACCTTTGCGAGACGAAAAACATCACGGTTTCTGAGGAACTTATGGGCTATGTGGAGACCGAATTTCGGCGAATAAATGGGTTGCTTTCTGACAGGTTTTGTGACCGGAATTAGCCAAAAAATGGGCCGAAAATGGCGTTTTTTGGTCACAAAAATTTTGGGCTACTTGTCACTTTTCAAAAATATGTGTCACAAAAGTTCACAGAATGTTCACAATTTTGGTTCACATTGTCAAAAAAAAGTGACAAGTTGGAAAAAGTGACAAGTAAATTGACAACCCGCAAACCCGCATAAACACTGGGTTTCCGGGGTTTGTTGTCACTTTTCCACTTTTTTTTCATACTTAAGTAAAAAATGAAAAAAATGAAAAAATATATAATAATTAAAAAAATTTTTGACATTTGACAAGTGATTTTTGTGTCACAAAAACGGGCATTTTTCGACGATTTTTGTGACCAGAAATACAACGAAAATGAGAGGAGAAAACACTATGAACAACGATATTGACACCAGAATCGAAGACGCTCCTGATCGTGCACTTAAGCTTCGTCCCCTGCCCGGCAAGAGGGATGACACTCATAACGAGGGCGACCGTGACTTCATCTTGGAGGTGCCCGAAGACTTTGCCGAGGAACTGATTGCGGCCGGCTGGCTAGTGCGTCCCGGCAGGGAACGTCCTGACGGTGGTCACTATCCGCCTTCGATCAAGGTGACTGTGAGGTTCGACACCATACCGCCGGTAATCGAGCATAACGAATGGAGCGCGTATACTGTCGCGGACCATCTGAGACAGCTGGACGACGACGCTTTGGCGACCATGATCGTCGATACGTTTCTGTCGAGGCGATGGGACGGACGATGTGCTGCCAGGCTGCACGACGCGGTTTTGAGTTACCTTAAGGAGCCGTATGAGCAGAAGTGATTCCGTATATTTGAAGAGTTCACAGAATGTTCACAATTTTGGTTCACATTGTCAAAAAGCGACAAGATAGAAAAATTTTTGACATTTGACAAGTGATTTTTGTGACCAGAAATACAACAAAAATGAGAGGAGAAAACACTATGAACGCAAGCTTTATGAACAATGGTATCGACATCAGAATCGAAGATGCTCCTGGCCGCGCACTTAAGTTTCGCCACCTGTCTGGTAAGAGGGATGACACTCATAACGAGGGTGACCGTGACTTCATCTTGGAGCTGCCCGAAGACTTTGCCGAGGAACTGATCGCGGCCGGCTGGCGAGTGCGTCTTGGAAAGGAACGTCCTGACGGTGGTCACTATCCGCCTTCGATAAAGGTGACTGTGAGGTTCGACACCGTACCGCCGGTAATCGAGCAGTACACGTCTGACGGCTGCACCCCGATTGACGAGAGTACCGTGGTGTTGCTCGACAACGCACAGATTGACAGCGCGTATCTCATCATCCATCCGTACCTGAATGAGAAGAAGTCTCGTGACGGACTGAAGACACCGTATCTGAGGAATCTGCGCTACAAGCTGGAAGAGAATCCGTTTAAGGGTGTGTTTGAGGATGAATGATAAACTGCGGGAGTTAATGATGTTTCGGTTGCTCGTTTCCATGGTGTCGAATGCTGTCGACGGGACTAGCTATTGCGATGAGCAGCCGTATATTTTCGAAGAGACCGGTGACGACAGTGGAAAAGAGGAGCGCCCGGATGCAGCTGATGACTGAAAACATGATTGGAGCTGTGAGCGTTGTGCTCGTGGTATGGCTGTTAGTGAAATTAACGGAGGTTGGTAGATATGAAGAACAGAAATAGACGACATGAAGCAATCGGTAAGCTTGCTATCTTGGCTCGCGCATATGGCGTGACGGGCACGATTGTGCTTGCTTTGTCCGGTGTATGTATGCTTGGTGCTCTAGTGCTTGCTAAGTCGTCGACCCGCTGATATGCCGTATATTTTCGAGGAAAGGAGGTGACTGGATGAGTGAACTGAAGGATTGGTGGTCTATTGACTGGCATGAGATTTGGAATACCGATATCATGATGGTGCCCGATGCAGCCTGTCGTCCGGTTACAGCAGACTGCGATGAAATGCCAATCATTAAGGCGTCTGACCTTTTGAAGGAATCCTCGCCAGTGCAGCCGATGAACGCAGAGCAGGCTAAGACGTTGGCGTTGGATAGCTTGAAGGAACAGAACGGCCAGGCTGTAGCGTATGTGCTCAAACAAATCGAGAAGGCTGCCAGGAAGGGGCGAAACCATACTAAAGTGTGGCTGTGGCGTTATTGTAAACAGGGGCACGTCATCATGTCAAAGCTTGAAGCACTCGGCTATCGGTGTTATGTGCTGTCCAAGCAGAATCGGTTTGGGCTCTTGCTTGCTGTATGGTGGTAACCGTATATTTTTGTTTTGGAGGCGTAAGGAGCCATGATTGAGCTATACGACCATCAGTTAAAGGCTGTGGAGGAGCTTAAGAATGGCTCCATCCTTTGTGGGGGTGTTGGTACTGGAAAGAGCCGAACTGCCCTAGCCTACTATTACTTCAAGGAATGTCAGGGAGAAGCTCCGGTTAATAACGAAGGCAAGTGGGCCCCCATGAAAAAGCCGAGAGACCTGTATATCATCACGACTGCTAAGAAGCGTGATTCATATGAGTGGGATTTGGAATGCGGTAATTTCCTGCTGTGCCATAATCCCGAGGATAGTATTAATGGTGTTAGTTACACGGTTGACTCATGGAACAATATCAAGAAGTATGCCAGCGTTTGTGGCGTGTTCTTCATTTTTGATGAGCAGCGTGTCGTCGGTTGGGGCTCGTGGACAAAATCGTTCCTGAAAATAGCCAACCGTAATCATTGGATACTGCTTAGCGCAACACCAGGCGATAAATGGACTGACTATCTGGCAGTGTTTATAGCGAACGGTTTCTATAAGAACAAGACTGAGTTCAACGCTCGGCACTGTGTCTTTAGCCGTTTCGCCAAGTACCCGAAAATAGAGCGGTTTGTCGGCGTTGGCGAGCTGATGCGCCATCGTGATGAGGTATTGGTCGGAATGAGCTACACTCGTATGACGATCCCGCATCACATTGAGCTGCCTTGCGAGTATGACCGAGCCGTATATTTTCGAATTGCACGAGACAGATGGAACGTGTACGAAAACGAGCCTGTTGTGGAGACCGGAAAACTCGGGTACCTTATGCGGCGAGTGGTTAACGAAGACCCCAGTCGTATTGAACAAATGCGGCATGTACTGTCCGAGCATGACCGCTGCATCGTGTTTTACAACTTCAACTACGAACGTGACGCGCTTAGGCGGCTTGCGATTGAACGCGGGCTTTTGTGTCACGAATGGAACGGTGACCGGCACGAGCCCGTCCCGACCGGTAACGAATGGATGTACCTTGTCCAGTATCTGGCCGGTGCTGAAGGCTGGAACTGCATAACCACTGATACCATTGTGTTCTACTCTCAGAACTACTCGTATCGAACGACAACCCAGGCTGAGGGACGAATCGACAGAATGAACACAACGTATCGAGATTTGTATTACTATCATCTGGTTTCGAAGGCTCCGATTGACATTGCCATTAAGAGAGCCCTGCGGATGAAGAAAGATTTCAATGAAGGTGCTTTCATCAAGAAGCGGTGACGTATATTTTCGATGCGATATACTAACTCCGCAAAAAAAGTTACTTGCATTATGAGAGAGGAATGGAAAACGATAGACGGACTGGCCGATTACGAGCTTGTCCGTTCTTTTTTACCTTCTAACCAATGCGATATACTAACTCCGCAAAAAAAGTTACTTGCATTATGAGAGAGGAATGGGAAAACTGTGTCGGAGTGTGTCTGTGTGGTTTTTTCAACCCGTATATTTTTTGAGTATACTTTTGTTTGAGGAAACACAACGATGATTGAAAGCAACTTTCAACGCAATCTTAAGAAGGAGATTCGGGAACGATTCCCTGGCTGTTACGTCTTGAAGACAGACCCAACAGACATCCAGGGAATTCCGGATCTCCTTATTCTTTATAACGACCGTTGGGCGGCTCTTGAGGTTAAGGCAAGACGCAGTTCAGCGCACCGTCCTAATCAGGACTACTACGTTTCTGAACTTGGCCGAATGTCATTTGCGGCCTTCATCTATCCTGAGAACAAGGAGGAGGTCTTGCATGATATGGAACAATCATTCAAGAGAGATGGCTCCAGGTAGTCACGCGCTGTTTGGGGCAAGTAACTATCACTGGCTTGACTACGACTTTGACAAGGCCGTGACCTACATTCGTAACATGCGTGCGAAGGAACGCGGAACTCAGCTTCATGCGTTCGCCGCAAAGGCAATCGAGTATCGTCGCCCGCTTAGTGGACGTGACACGTTGGCGAAGTACATCAACGACGCGATCAAGTTCGGCATGGATACTGAGGTTGCCTTATATTTTTCGCCGTATTACTTTGGGACGACCGACGCGATATGTGTCGACCGGAACAAGCTTCGAATCAGTGACCTGAAGACCGGTGTAACGCCGGCAAGTATGAAACAGTTGCTGATTTATGACGCACTGTACTGTCTTGAGTATAACGTGAACCCGAACGAGATTGAGCATGAACTGAGAATTTATCAGAATGACGAGGTCGCACTGGAGAAACCGAAAGGCGCAGACGTTCGTCCCATAATGGATAAGATCGTCGACTTCAATCGAGGGTTCGTCAAACTTGAGTTGGAGGGAGCATTATGAGCTTTTTCACGCGGTTGACGCATAAGAACAAAGACCGCTGGCACAACGACCGTATATTTAGAGTCCTTGGTGAAACGGTCAGCGTCGCTAAGGCAGTCGTGCATGAAGCGTTAGATGACGATGCGGCACAGGTCGATGACGGCAAGCCCAGTTTTAGGAATCCTGAACCTGCGGAGATTAAGCGGAGCAAAGAAGTCGCCCACAGCAGTGAGCCTGCTCCATCTGTGACACGCACAATCATTCTTGACGGACTTGGCGAAACTCCGAGCTTTAGGAATCCGTATATTTTGGATGATGAAGAAGTAGAGCAGTCTGGTGTCAAACGTGAGTCTGGTCCGCATGGTTGGGGGACTGGCGAGGTTCCCTATCAGCATGAACCGTGGTTTCAGGGATTCGGAAAAAATCCGCGTGCGTTAGCTGAGAAATATGAGTATCGGTTTAACAAGTTCACGGCAGACCTTAAGAAAGAAGGCTGGAGCGACCGACAGATTGCGGACGCTATGGGCATCACGCTCAAGACATTGAAAGCTAGAAGAGCGATTTCTTCTAACCTGTATCATCAGGCACAGATCAAAACCATCGACGACATCTTGTCAACTGACCCGTATATTTCCAACAACGAGATCGCTCGACGCACTGGCTGGGCTGATACCACTGTTGGCAGTCTTAGGAAGGAACTGTCCGGCATAAAAGATTCGCGGTCGAGCAAACAGCGGCGAACGACAGACGCACTTAAATCCAGAGTTGACGAAGTGGGTTATGTCGACGTGTCTGAAGGATCTGAATACTGGATGGACGCGACCAAGTCGAGACTTGAAAACGCGGTCGAACAACTCGTTCAGCAAGGATACGTTTGCCAAAAGATTTCAGTCCAGCAACAGACAAACCTTGAAAGATGGACCGACACGTTGGTTCTAGCCAAACCAGGAGAGACTAAAGAAAGTATATTGGCGCATAAGGCAGACATCAAGCCGCCCGTTGATGTTGAAGAACACGAGGGGACAACGCTTGGTCTTAGGTATAAGCCGGAGAGTATCGACTCTAAGCGTATCATGGTACGATATGCAGAGGAAGGCGGTAAAGAGCGAGACGGTCTTATCGAGCTTCGGCGCGGTGTTGAAGATATCAGCCTTGGTCAATCTAACTACGCTCAGGTGAGAATCGCAGTTGACGGAACTCACTATATGAAGGGTGTCGCCGTATATTCTGATGACATGCCGCCTGGCGTTGACGTCATATATAACAGCAAGCAGAACAAGGGCGCTAGCAAAGACGATGTTTACAAGCCACTTAAGCACAAGTTCGATGACAAAACACAGGTTGACTGGGATAACCCATTCGGAGCAACCGTCAAGGAAGGCGTCGAAGGCAACGGTGTGCGCGGCGGACAGCGGACGTACATCGGTGAAGACGGGAAAGAGCACCTCTCAGTCATTAATAAGATCAATGAAGAGGGCGACTGGCTAAAATGGAACAGCAACAACACGTTAGCAACTCAGATGCTGTCCAAGCAGACTGTTGAGCTTGCTAAAAAACAGATTGATTTATCAGTGTCCGTTGCTAAAAGCAAGCTTGATGAGATATTGGCACTTGAAAATCCGGTAATGAAAAGGCAATACCTGCTTGAATATGCTGATAAGTGTGAGCGACAGGCAGTAGACATGCAGACAGTAGGGCTTCCGCGACAAGGCGTGAAAGTCATAGTACCGATTACTGATCTTAAAGACAATCAGATATATGCGCCGGGTCTTCCTGACGGGACTTCTGTTGTGTGTATACGCTACCCGCACGAGGGGCTTTTCCAGATACCTTCCCTTACAGTCAACAACAAGAGCAAGCTTGGACGGAAAACCCTTGGCGCGGCTCCAGATGCGGTTGGAATTAGTGCCAAGACTGCTGAGCAGATGTCTGGCGCAGACTTTGATGGCGATACAGTGCTGGTTATACCGAACGATGGTAGTATACAGAGCAAACGGGCAATAAAGGACCTCGTGGAGTTTGATGCCAAAGTGGTATACGCTGGATATCCTGGTATGAAACGGCTTGACAAGCATCGGGGATACGATATGATGGGACAAGTGTCCAACCTGATAACCGATATGACGTTACAGAATGCCCCGTTGCAGGAGATAGTGCGTGCCGTTAAGTTCGCTAATACGATCATTGACGCGCATAAGCATAGTCTCAACTGGGAGCAGGCAGAATCAGACCTTAAAATTAAAGAGCTGCGGGCTAAATATCAGCCTGGTAACAAGTCCACAACGCTTATCGCTAGAGCTAAAGGCGAGCACACGATTCTTGACCGTGAAGAAGGTGATTACATAGTTGATCCGGAGACTGGCAAGAAGCATAGAGTGCTGTTTGACCCTGAAACTGGCGATAAAATATATCGAGAGACTGGTCGAACTGAGCGTAAAAGCAAGAAAGTCATTGATCCTGAGACGGGAGAAGAACATTGGGAAACGAAAGTCGTGCCTAAAAAGATCAAGGTCGAGAATATGGCGTATACCAATGACGCTAGAACTTTGATATCAAAAGGGCAGTTTCCAATGGAAGTAGCGTATGCTGACTATGCTAATCAGCTTAAACAGATAGCGCGAGACGCCAGGAAAGCGACACTTAGTATAACTATTGACAAAAAAGATCCCGTTGCAGCAAAAGTGTATGCATCTGAAGTCGCCTCGCTCAAGGCAAAACTCATAATCGCCAAAAAGAGAGCTCCGATTGAGCGAATGGCACAGCGATATGCAGGACTTGTTGTCGAGGCAAAGCTTCGAGAGCATCCTGAGTTAAAGTTGAAGGAAAATGAGGACGAATTAAAGCGCCTTCGCACTCAGGCGACCTCTGCTGCCCGATATCGGTTTAGCGGAAAACGAAAAAGGGATTCATTTGACGTGACACCGAAGGAATGGGAAGCCATACAGGCGAAAGCAGTGTCAAAAACGACACTTGAAGAGATAATGCGATATGCCGACGAATCCGCGTTGAAGCAGTATGCACTGCCTAAACAGGGTAAAACACTGTTAAAGTCTCAAATTTCTACGATCAAAGCCATGGCTAATAAGAAAACTCATGGCGATTTCGCATATACGCAGGAGGAGATTGCTGACGCCCTTGGCATTTCTGCGACGATGGTGTCTAAAGTCTTACTTGGAGAGGTCGCATAGACGTAGAGGAGGTGATAAGACATGGCAAAAGTGCCGGCAGCAATGCTGACGACGTCGGATAATCCATTTAATCCGGACACACAGTTTGACGCATGGAACCGATACGATCAGGACCACGGATATTGTTGCCTCGGTTTAGTCGCTAGATTCGCGAAAACCAGTCCTGAGCTATCTGACGCCGACAATCGCATCGAATATGAAGCTGCGATTGACAGAATTATTGATTTAGGTCTCGTTTTTGAAGATAAAAACGGAAAAAATATAACTTTTGAGAAGGTTATAATCGAGACAGAAGAGGACATACCGGCCTAATCCGGAAAAATACACCCTGTCCAAATATAGATAGGGGACCTAGGGGGGTTAAATCCCCTCCTACCCCCCTATTCCAT
>Ga0310697_10004887_pt1 | contig 13125 bp, 11 predicted proteins | sample 172DNAGHGlowgp2_FD_203883 | JGI IMG/M metagenome (GOLD analysis project Ga0310697, IMG submission 203883) | Sheep rumen microbial communities from Palmerston North, Manawatu-Wanganui, New Zealand - 1728 DNA GHGlow gp2 (v2) (version 2) | ecosystem: Host-associated > Mammals > Digestive system >...
CTCGCGGCTCTCCTGCTGCCCCTCCTGCGGCTCGCGCAGTTGCAGGCCGCAGTCATTGGTTGGGATGAATCTTGTCTGTTTCATATTCTAATCGTTGATGATTACTTCTTACTATTCGTGCGTTTTGTGCGCTGGGGTTTACTCGTCGGAGTGAACGGCACTTCAACCTTGTCGGCCACGGTCACCATCGGGAACTGTGCTGCATGGGGGAAACGCCAGTCCATCCAAGCCGACACGATGCGCTCGCAAATCTGACCGCCCACGCGAATCTCATGCGTCAGGGTTGTGAAGTCGTACTCGCCGATGTGGTAGGCTTTCTCGTTGGCCTTCACCCGTGCCACGATGTCGCCACCGATGCGGCGCAGGTACTCGTTGGCCACGTCCCACGCCACGCTGAACATCTCGCGCCAGTCCTCGGTCTTCATGATGGCGATGGAGGCAGGATGGAAGAGACGGCTGTCGAGAGCCTTGTCCCACGCCTCGGCCATGTCGGGGTGCTGCTCGCGGATGATGTCGGTCATCAGGTCCAGGTCGGCAGGGTTGCCCCAAGTGGCATACTGCTCACGCATGGTCATCCCCATGTCGATGGGTTGGGTGGTGATGGCTCCGCGCTCGTCGATGAGCTTGGCGAGTGCCGGCACTTTGTCCATAAAGCTGAGATATTTTCTGTACTGCACAAAACCGATGTAGCGGGGGAGTTTCTTACGCTTGCTCACGCTCATCATCTGCCACAGCTCAGAGTAAAAGAGGCTGTGCACGTCGCCCTCGCCTATCTCGCGGCTGTCGATGACCTCGTACACATCGTTCCACACGGCCTGCTCGAAGTCGGTGTGTGCACAGATGAATATCTTGGCATTGTTGTTTTCCACAGGCTCCCACAACGCCTCGTGCTGTTTCAGCCATGCCGACTGCCGCTGCAAGTCGCCCTGATGCCACGATCCGCCGCCGTAGTGCTCGATGAAGAGCCGAATATCTACGTGCAAGCCAACAAGCCGTGGGCGCATCCGCAGCACGTCGTCCAGCAGACAGGCACCCGTGTCAAACCAGTTGCCGCGCAGGTTGGCATCGGCCTTCAATCCCCAGCATCTTTCGGGGTCGAAGTACCGTGCGCCCTCCTTCGTCAGCTTCGGCACGTTCATGTAGCAGAGCATGGGCAGGATGCGGGGTACCTTGAATCGGTTGCCGTTCTGGTTGCGCTGCACATAGCCGCAGAACGAGTACTGCTCTTTCCACAGCTCCGTGATGTCGCGCTTCACGAGCGTGTCGCTCTCCACCAGAATAAAGCCGTCGGGCAGCAACTCCCACAACTTCTGCACGGTCACGATGTGCTTGGCACTGCCCCACACCGACGACTTATACACACCCACCTGCGGGTTGCGGTCGGGATAGAGCGATAGGAACTGCTCGAAGTTGATGACCTGTCCCTTCGTGTTGTCTATCACCTTCACGCCCCTCATCTTCCGCCGGAAGGGTCGCGCCTTGATGATGGTGTCCTCCTTGGGGTCGTTGCCGTTCGTACCCGCTGGGATGGTGATGTCTGCCGAATTGTCGAACACCACCACCGGCCACTGGCAACCCTGCTTCCTGATTGACAGGATGCAGGCCTCCGTGAGTTCGGGCGTGTTGAAGTGGATGATGGCTATTGTCTGTTTCATACGCTATTCGGATGAATTAGTACCTGGGGTTTACTGCGTGGCGCACACGGCGTTCACGCTCTTTTCTCGCTCTTTGGACTTCGCGCTCCAGAGCGTCGATTTCCTCTTTGGTTGGGTTGGGTGTCATATTCTTGTCTGTTTGGTGAAACTTGGTCTATCTTCTCGGCAAAGAATGACTATATTCTTGTCAGAGAATAACTATGTTCTTGCCAGAGAATAACTACTAACTTTCCTCGCCCTCTTTTGGCGGTTCGCCTACGGTGTAGTTGCCGGGCTTCAGCTGTGTGCTTGCGTCGCTCTTGGCTATGAGAGCCTTCAGCGTCATGAGGTTGGCACTTGCCATCGGCTCGTCTCCGTTCTCCACGGCAGGCATGTCGAAGTCGCGGCGTGCCTCGTTGACGGTGCAGAGTCCAGACTGCATCTTCAGCTGTGCCACCTTTGCACGGCGTTCGGGGTCCATCACCATCAGCGGGTCTTCGCAGATGTGGATGCGCCAAGTGCCGTAACGCTTCAACGGCGACTCGCCTGGTAGCGGAATGAGCTTGCGGGCAATCTCCTTCTCGTTGCCGTTTTTCTGCGGCAGGATGGTTCGCGTGTGAAACTCCATCGTGGCGTTCTGGTAGTCGTTGTAGTGGCTGTTGGTATCGAGCATCACCAGCGGGCGCGGTGTACCGAAAAATCTTGCCGCGTCGTCGTTCGTTCCGCCAAGTTGCTCGAACATCTGCATGTCCTGACTGGTCATGGAGAGATTTTGGAACGACTCAAGGCCGTGCATACTCACGATGTCCTGGCCCGTGTAGAACATCTTCTGCATCTCCTGGGCGGTCTTCTGTACCTCGCCGGGGTTCAGCAGTCCGTAGGCCAGTGTGCCCACACCCTGCTGCGGCTGCTTCTCTGAGATGATACCCTTGATGCGTCCACCCTTTGCCGCAGTCTCTAACGACTGCTGCTTGATGGTGCGGTTCAGAGCCAGCGTCTCGTTGGCGTACTGAAGCGTCGGGATGCCCCAGCCGTTGGGATAGCGGAAGGTGTTGGGGAAGTGCATCACCTCGGAGGCCGGCACGTTCTCCTTCGTCATGTATCCTTTGTCAGTCAGATACACGATGCTGGCGTAAGTGGCATTGTCGATGTTGTAGCCACACGTCTTGATGAGCCACAGGTGCTCGGGGAAATCGAACTCGTCACGCTCGATGTAGATGAAGGCGTTGCCGTAGAGCAGGCGGTTAATCTCCACCAACCGCCACATGTCGGAAGCGGTCATGATGGGATTCGGCTCTTCCTGCAACAGATAATTGATGCGCTTGCCAAGGCCGCGCATATCCTGTACGAAGTTGCCGCCCTCGAAGTCCTTCTTCTGGTATTGCACGGGCATCACCGACATGACATCCGAGCGCAGGCGCACGGCCTGATATACCACCGCCACGAGCAAAGCCTGCTGTGGCGACCGCGTGTAGGCAATGCGCTCCATATAGTCGGCACCCTGCGGTTTCTGAGGTTCGGGTGGCATGGTGCTGCTGGGCACTCCAGGCGTGGGAGCCTCGCGGCGACGGAAAAAGTTAGCAAAAAAATTATCCATATTCTATACTATTTCGGTAGCTGTTATTTGTATGATGTTCGACTGATAATCTTCATGCAGGCTTTGAATCTGGTACGTCTTGCCGCCCGTCTTCAAGCGTGAGTCTCGCGTCACGACATCGTTCCACCGCATACGGATCATCACCGTGTCGTAGGCATCCAACGCGCCCTCGCGCAGCGACTTCACACCCTTCGACCACGTGACGTCTGCCCATACGGTTGTCGCGTCAACATAGCCCGTGGTCTCGCCGAAGGCCGTGGCCACGACCTTGTTCTGGATGGTCACGCGATGCTTCAATAATCCCGAAGAATAACTCATATATGCTTTTTCTTTTCGGGCGCTTTATGCCCGTGGTATTACCGAACAAAAAAAAGGAGGCCCGCAATCGCTGCGAGCCCCCTTCCAACATCAAAAAACAACAAATAAACTAACTATAACCTATAAACATTTCACGATGGCGTCTTCAATGGCCTGCTTGGCGATATAGGAGTAGCCCATGATGATGCGACGGACCGCTTCTACGTCCTTGTCGCTCAGTTCCACCTCGCCGTCGGCGAAGTAGATGCGCTTGCCAAGCTCGCACTCTTCGATGTTACCGCCCTGCATGTAGAGCTGGTTGCCGATCTGCTTCTGGAAGTCGGCGGTGATGACGTTGCCCTCAATGTCCTTCAGGGCAATGGTTGCAAAATTAACTTTCATAGTTCCGTAATTTTTAAGTGAGGTTAATAAATGAGGTACCGTTATAGAATTGCAAGTGACCTCCGCTGTATTGGAGGTAGCGCGTGTTGTCGAGATAGAACTTCGGCGAGCGAACGTAGGCGTTGAACACGGCGTGCCCGTCTTCGCCGATTAGCCAATAGCTTTCACCCTGTTGCGAGCAACAGTCGGCGAGATAGACCCATCCATCGCTATTGGGAGAGCCGATGTACAGCGACTCATCCGTGTATATCCTGGACTCATTCGCCATATTCAGCGCCTGAGTGTTAAGCGTGTTGGCCGTCAACGTGCTGATGCTGATGGACTGGTTCACACCGTTCGAGAACCCGAGAGCCGAGACACCGCCCAGCGCATACAGGTTGACCGCCGTCCCGTCGTACTTCGACACCTTCAGCGCGTTGTTCGTTGAGTCCCACGAAAGGACGGCATTACCGATGCGAAGGCTCGAAGCATAGTTCCCGGGACCAACTTGGAGCGTGGGGGCAACCATCGTGCCGGAACTGTTCTTCGCGTAGATGGAAACGACATTGGTCGAATCCTCGATGATGCGAGCCGTGTAGTCGGCTGAGCTTCCTGCATAGTGGAAGTCGATGAAGCCGCCATTGCCGGACTCACCACCGTATTTATTCATCTCAATCCCTCGTGGCCCATATATAAAGTAGGTCATATATATGTTCTGGAGGTGGTCGCCCGCATCGCTCCCAATGCTTCCAGTCATCATGATATTGCTGACATAGCTCAGCCCCTTGCGCGTCGTACTGTCGCCGACATTCGCCGTGCCGTCGAAGGAATTGCCCCACAGCAGGCGCGCCGTTTGCAACTTCGTAGCACTGGCCACGTTGGAGTCGGTGAAAGCCATCTCCTTCCATGCCTTCCACGAGCCGCTCGCATTGAGCGGATTGCCTGTGCGCAAATATGCGGTTGAGCGCCCGTAAGGGAAAAATATCTGTGCCGCGGTATCGTAACCACCACGCACCACCAACAGCTGGGCGTAGTTGTCGTCCGTAGGCTTGTGTGTGTTGCCCGTGTCGAGACGGTATGAACCACTATCCGTGAGGCTGTCCAAGTCTGAGTCGGGAGATAAGAAGTTCTTCATCGCGTCGGTGAGGTAGCCTTGACTCTGCACCCATGACTGTGTGGCGTAACCGTTGAGTGCCGAGGCGGTGATATATCCACGCCCTTGCACCCATGATTGAGTTGCATAGTTCTGGTTTTGCACCCACGTCTGTGTGGCGTAACCAGCGGTGGCATGGTTACCCCATCCGTAGGCAGTGTTCCATTGCTCTTGCTGTGATGTCGTAGGCAGACTATATCCAGTAGCGAACCTTAGCGTAAGCGTGCCGCTGCCTGTAACGGGTGACCCACTTACTTCGAATCCGGTCGGTGCTGACAATCCTACACTCGTCACACTTCCTCCGCCAGTACCATTCACCCATTTCCCGAGAACGCTATTGTACACAAGGGCTTGCCCATTAGTCGGATTCGTGAGCTGTACGTCAAATAAGTCTGCTAAGGTGGTTGCACCTCCTCCTCCACCGCCGCCTGGGGAATATCCAAGCGCCGAGACGCCACCCGTCGCATAGAAACTTGCAGCGGTCTTCCCGTCTTTGTTAATCACTCTTAGCGCCGAGTTGGTGGCGTCCCATTCGAGCATGGAATCACCGATAAGGAGGTTGCCTAATACTTTAGGACCCAACAGGCTCACGGTCGTAGTCGTCACGTCACCTGTAGTTGGATCAGTAGTCGTGGTAGTGCCTACTTCTACGATGATGTTGGGATGCGCGAATGATATTGTGGTTGATGTGGTTTCTTCGCCTGTAGTGCCGTCAGTCACAGTGACAACAGTCTTGTAAGCGACACTGAACGCCTGATTAAAATATGCTTGCGACACATAAAGGCTGTCGGCTTGTCCGATGGACATGCCATCACCTGACGAGCCTCCTACTACGCCTGTGCCGCCTACGGCATCAACCATGCGCTGAATCTTTGTCCTGTTGAGTTGCATGTCTGAATGTTTAAATGGTTAGTGGTCCACTTCCTTTGAATACGATGCTTCCTTGGATAAGGTTGCCGCGAGTGGCGGTGATGCGTAATGATGTCAGGATGGCAGAACCTGATACGCTATTGCTGCCGATTGTAGCACCATTACGCTCGCCTATTGACAACGTATATGTGTTGCCAACGCTTAACAGGGTAGCGATAGTTGAGCCGCCAATGGACTTAATTGACGTGAAAGATGTCACGAGGTAATTAAACGTCACTTGCCATGATGTACGACCGGCGATGAAAGTCCGAGCCGTCTGAATCGTCGCTGTGCTTATCTCTATCGTTTCTCCATCAATGCTTAGCTCGCAGGATTTGGCACCTGCAACGATCGCTCCATTAAGCCCTACAAGTATGATGTTGCCATTCTTTGCCATGTTATATCTGAATTAGGGTTAGCATTGTTATGTCGTCTCGCCATGAATGAGCAATGGCACTGGGATAGTATGTCACAGCTCCAAGTGTCACTCGATGAGCTGGAGTTATATCGGGAATTTTGTTCGTTCTCAGATGCAAGTTCCCTTTAAGTTTAGCTATTTCGGTGTATGATGATACGCGGTCAGCCATCGCCTGCTCTGGTTGATTATCTCCACCTGGATATGCCGTGTCTGACATAGGCGTTCCGTCTGGATTGATAACGATGCCAAAACCATACCGCAACTTGTTTCCACTGGCCAGGATGATGTCAGAGTTCCATTCCCTCCATCCGTTCTTGCGGTTGGACGCTGTGTATTCCTTCATGTCCACAAGTTCGTCAGGGGTCTCGCCGCGATAGCCCTTTGATGTCCTGTAGCCGAACTCGATGCGGAAGTTAGTGATGAAGAAACTGCGAACACCATCGACTTTCGGAATATCCTCCGAACCCATGAACTTGATAAAGAGATACCCGCTCATGTTGTTGCCTATGGTCGGGATCCATTCGTTCCAGTTTCTCCCTTGGTTATATTGATAGCGAAGGATGTCGTCGTTGTTTCCGATGGCAACGGTGAACCTTGACGGGACTGTCCACGTTGCTCCGTTCCACCACACAGCGGTTTCCTCTGTCTTACCGATGCCGATAGCCATATACATCGTTTTCTTCCCGAGCCCTGTATCTGCGTCGCAGTCATTGTATTTCTCCCCATTCCTGTAGATGTCGGCACGTAGCCTTAACCCTCCGTTATGTGGCACGTTAAAGCCGGTGATCGGAGTGTCATAAGGGTCATAAAAACAATGTTCAAACAGCGTTTGCAACCGTACATAATAAAGGTTTGTGTAGTCAGAATGGATATGTATTGCAGGCGTAACCGGCAATTTAGACGTCTGCCGTTGCATACCTGCGAGGATGTTAACCATGCAAAAGCTGGCATTACCCGCGACAGCAGACCCCGACAATAGTGGAGACTTCGAACCGCCGGCGGGGAATGTAGTGACACATTTAGCGTAGGTCATGTTGCCGTCAACGCCAGTCTCAGTGTAGTTGCTCCCGTTCTCTGTAATGTATTCCTCCACACTATCGCTGAATATCTCAACCACATCCGACTGATGCTCGATGTTAGTCTTAACTGTCGAACGGCTGTAACCATGTACGCTGTAAAGCTCATTGCTTATGTCAGCAAAAATATCCTTATCACTCAGCGAGTCGATGTTGTACGGAGTCATTGATGTAGTTGTGCCGCTCGACGTCCCTCCAGCTGTTACTTCAAGGTCATGCTGGGAAAGAACAAGATATGATGTCAATGTGTCGCTTCCTACAGTGTCGAAAAAAACATTGCTGCCGCAAATCCTCATCGTCCAGCCCCAGAACCGACAAATATCTTGGAGCATAGACAACATATCGTATTTCGCTTTTATCTCATCGTCAACAATGTCGATGAAAACTTCAGGGTCTATCAATTTCAATAGCCACGCCCTTGCATAATTGCCACCTTGGAAGTAATAGTTCTGAATGCTTAGCGGAGAGGTGCCGGAGCTCGATATTCCAATAGATGCAAATGCCTCCTTGATGTAGTAGGCAAAGTTCTTCATCTCCTTTACGTCGGTCTTCACGTCTTTGTCGGCCATTGCAGTGAGGATGCAGTGGACTGTAAATTCGCGCTCCAACGGGCTCTCGTATGGATTTCCAAGATATGTGATGGATTGCAAATAGCCCATCCATTTCACGACATTGTTTGCGTCGGTGAGCGTAACGGGTCTCTGATAGTCATAGTCGGCCATGAGGCTCAGAATGTCGAAAGAGTTCCCGCTCGCATCTTTCCCGTCATCGACAATGCGAAGGAGCCCGGATTGGGTTTGTACCGGTGAGAACATATCATCATTGCTGCCCTCCTCTGTCTTGAATGGCTCTGCGCCACCCTTCAAAATGATGGGTGTGCCATTATAGCTGTCATCGTAAATGTTAACAGAGTAAACGGTTCCAGCTCTTAGACTCTTGAACGGTATAGACCAATGTATTGCCATATTATCCTTGCCAAGTTACGAGTTCACCATGCCCCGATCTCGTTAAATAACGATTCAGGACCACGAATATCTGCTCACCACTAATATATGACGGGCGTAGAGTGCCTGCTCCGCCGTGCATCTGTGAGACGAGGTTTCCTTGCTGGGCTTTATTCAGGATGATTTCACCTGCATTGACGCCTATTGAGCCGCCGTTGCCCATTATGTTGTCGCCAGAATAAGATGAGCCCTTAATCATTCCTCCTTCAGAATAGCTTGCCACTCTGTTGATCTGCGAAATCATCGTTATCATGGCCGCTGTGCTTGCCGCCGACGCAGCGATAAATGCCCAAATGTTACCCTTTGTCGTTTTATCTTCTCCCAAAGCCTGTGCGAATGAAGATGCAACGGTTCCGATTGCAGTTGCGACAATTCCAGCAACCTTTGCACCGGGGTCTTCAATTTGCTGGAGGGCTGAGCCTACGGAAGAAATGGCACCAGCGGCCTGGGACATACTGCTACGAATAGATTCAGCGTCCTTTACGACTTCGCCTGTCTTCTCAGTAGATAATGGTATTTTAATGGGCTTTATCTTGCTTCGGAGTTCTTCGCCGAATGCCTCCATCTGTTCCTGGATGTCAGCCATGCTCTCGGCATCCATCCCGAACTTCAAGGCCATCGGCTGAGCTGCTATTTTGCGCTCTGTTGATGCAATGCCGGACGTGGCGCTTTGATACTCTGCCGCAGTTGTGGCCGTCATCAGTTGATCCTTGAAGTATTTCAAAGCCCCTTGCAACTCCCTCATTGACTCAGTTGCCCCTTTTGTCTCAATATCAATCTCCTTCAGGCCTGGAATGCCGCCCTCGATGAGCTTTTCAATATCATCTTTCTTCGGGGTGGAACGGCTCAGGGTGTGCTTCTCGCGCCTTGGTGCCGTAATAGTTACTTCTGGCATTTCTACTTGTCCCGTTGCACCGTTATAGATGGGTCCGCTATATCCAGGCTTCCATACCCCCTTCTCCCAGTCGAAACCAGCTGCGCCCTTTTGTGATGGGCGCTTGATGTAGTTCCCGTTTTCATCAACGTTACTTCCTACTTCCGGCAGCGAACCTGTTATCAGGTCTTCAGCTGTCCTACTCGCTTGGTTGAGATAATTCAGAAGAGACATCAATGGACCTTCAATGACATCAAGGATTCCCAATTTCATTGAAGTCCACAACTGATTGCTGGCCTCCTCGACGGGAGCGAACTTGCGCCCGAGCTCTTCCATCTTGTTTTGAAGGTCAACATTGGCTCGTGCAGCTCTATCTGCTGCCGTCTCAATATAGTCCCCCGCCTGAGACATCTGCTCGCGGATGATGGCGCCGACGGCCTTTGTCATGTCGCCAGTATCCTTCATCTTTTCCTTAATATCGGCTGCACTTAGCCCGAGGTTGTCGAGAATCATCAACGACTTGCGGCCGAGTCCAGTCACGATAGAGTCAACCATGTAGTCAATAGACTGGCCGGTGTCCTTTGCCTTCTGCTGGGCGAATGCGAGCATTGTACCAAGTTCTTCGACGGGCAACTTGAAATCATCGAATTTCACGGCTGCTTTCATCAGTTCAAGGTCGGTCACGGTCCCGTGCGTCGCCTCGCGCAGCCCTTGCAGAATATCGCCACGTCCAAGTCGCTCGAATGCAATGCGAATGCCCTCACCCTGTTTGGCGAGTTCTACGCCATCGTGAATCATTTCCACCATCTCGCTCCCGAGGTTAGATACAGCCTCGGCGGCCTTTGTCATCATGTTGCCTCCGAACACCTCCAACATGCCAGACATCTTATCGCCCACGCCGCTGAAAAGATCGCCACCGCCTTTCATCTCAGGCATCTTCACCGTGCCTATTTCTCGGTTCAATCCTTCCAGTTCATTCTTGGCTTCAATCGTGCGCTGCTTCAACTGTGCCATCGATTCAGACAGAGCCTTGCCGACATCGCTGCTCTTGACTTCATCAGACATATTCTTGTATTGCAGCGAAAGCTCTATGAATGCGCTGCTCATCTCGCTGATACGCCCGCGAGCCGTCTTGCACTGTGCCTCCATCTTACCGATGCCACGTACATAATCCACCACAGATTTGTCAACCTGTGTAAACGACTTGTCGGCACCTTTAAGAGCTTGCTCCAGGTGCTGCATCCCTTGCTGAGCTTGTTTCAGACTGGCATTATATTCTTTGTCGTCGACTTTGAGTTTAAGGACTGATGTTCCTGTCATACGTTAAGATTTAAAAAGTTTGCCAAATTCCTCATCTACCATCTTTGATAGGTTCTTTACAGCTCTCTGCATAGATGGGTTTCCGAGTGTGTTCATGAAGTTGCGCGGTGCAATGCTGCCGCGATAGTAGTCGCCCTCCTCTTGAAGTTTGAAGAATGTTTTATTATTGCCGCGCTTATCCCATTTGCCGTTTCTGCCGTTTGCATAGCGGGGATGTGTTCCGCTGTTGATGAAGCGAAGTACAAAGCTACGCTGGTCGGGCCCATAGTGCAGAATATCATCAGTGCGCCGGCTCCGCAGCATCCTGTTCCCTCCGCGCTGACCTTGGCGAAGTTTGCGGGGTGCCTCGTAACTGTTTCTGTTGCCAGATGCCTTGCCATCCATAATGCTGACCACACCACCGAGATATTTTGATGCAATGTAACGCTTCACGGCTCCGCGCGTTCCGCGAGGGTCACCGTTGGCAAACTTCAACCTACCAGCGATGTCGTTGCGGACACGCTTCAACTCTTGGAAGATGAGCTCACGCAACCGTTTGCCCATCTCCGAATCAACCGACATGCAAGCCTGCAATGCGTGTTTTTGATTCTCAAAAATCTGATTGTCTATTTCAATGCCTATAGCCATACGAAAAATGCCCGATTAGCTGTTACACTAATCGGGCATTTCCGCGTCTTGGGGTTACTTTATATAAACCTCCACCTATATCCTGCTGCATGGATTGTCTTCCCTCTGCAACAGTTACTAATACATGTTACAGTCACGTTCATTACTTTTGCAGCATCTGTGACAGTGCTAAACCTTGCTATTTCATTTCCGTTATCATCATATTGCGCAACACGTCTTGTCGATCCTTTATTTTCTTTTGTAACTTTATTCCAATACTCTTTCGTGTGCGGTTCCTGACTAAAAAGGGATCCGTGTGTATATCCTCTTTTGCTCTCATAGATGGCATGAACGATGGTGAATCCAAGTTCTTGTTCTGCCTGATGTCCGCATTTGAATTTCTTGATAAGATTTCCATCAAGGTCATATTGATACACGGGCTTTCTCTTCCATGCCACCACGTCGCTATAATTCAGATTATACTGGTAGGTACACCACTCAAGATTCTCGGCTCGGTTGTCTGTCTTGATTTCATTTATATGATTGACAACCAATCCTTCCTTGTAACCAGGAACAAAGTGCAAGGCTACAAGCCTATGCACCTCATAGTGCTTGTAATTTCTTCTCCCGTCGCTAAATGATATGCGTAAATATCCGCGCCCTTTATTGGGCGATGGTTTGAGCATCATACCTTTCACAAAGTGCGGACGATCATTAAGCGTCCATCGGTCAAGACTACGCATCCTTCCCATATTGCTCACTTGGTAGCGACCTTCGAAGCCTTTTACGTCTTTCCAAACTTCTCCCATACGCTCATACGATTGCGGGATTCCCTTCATGTCTCAGTCCTCCTCTTGGTTTTCAAGTTTGGCGAAATCCGACAAGTCCTGAAGATTGATGAGCAGGCTCTGAATGGTTGAGAAGAAAACGGCGATTCCCTCCATGCTCTGATTGTGTCCGGCAGAGTTGGCGATGTCCATCAGTTGCATGATGATGGTCTGGGCAATGGCCATTTCGGTCATCATCTCTTCGTAACTGTACTCTACACCGAGAAAGTCGATAACTTTCTTCACTGCTTCCTCCTTTTTGGCAAGGTGTTCCTTCACTTTCTTGTAATTCATAACACGTTTAATTTTGAACAATAAAAATAGCAGCACTACGCGCTGTTCAGGCTTAAACGAGGTAAGACCTTGGGGTGGTTATCCCATATCCCACGCGGTGCTGCTTTAGCATTATTTCCTTAAAGTCTGTGGCATAAAAAATGCCGCCTTGTCGGGGCGACTTCTTACGCCCTCGTTTAATTTGAACGGTGCAAAGATAGAAAGTTTCCCGTAAAGTTGTATCACTTCACGGGAAATTTTAAGTTCTTTTAAGGATTATCCTTTCAGTCCTCTCCGCGGTCGCTGCCACAATAGGACTGCAAATTCCGCAATAATACCCCGCAATCGCTGCGGGGTATTACCATTTAACTAACAAACTAATGAAAAACCATAAATGACCAAAAAGAAAAGATTTTGCGATTTTTGATATATTCCATGTCTGTCTCATGGGCGTATGCCTCCCGCTCGAAGGCGACACTGCGGTAGGCACGCTTCCATAGCGGTCGATGCCGCCCGTCGGCATGGCTGGCGCGCAGCGGGTCGAAGGTGCAGCGCACGAGCTCGACGATGAACATCAGCCCGTAGAGCAGATAGAAGAAGACGACGGCCAGCTCCTTCTGCTGTTCCCAGTGTATTGCCTCATGCGTGATGAGCGTCGTGGTGACCTTGTTGATGTCCTTGACGAATATCCACGGCCCGATGCACATGGCGGAGAACGAGCCGAAGGGGATGATATGGTTCTTGACGATCTTCATG
>Ga0310697_10004888_pt1 | contig 13124 bp, 28 predicted proteins | sample 172DNAGHGlowgp2_FD_203883 | JGI IMG/M metagenome (GOLD analysis project Ga0310697, IMG submission 203883) | Sheep rumen microbial communities from Palmerston North, Manawatu-Wanganui, New Zealand - 1728 DNA GHGlow gp2 (v2) (version 2) | ecosystem: Host-associated > Mammals > Digestive system >...
AAGCGTTGGCGCGACTCAACGAAGCAGCCGACAACCTAACCGCGACATTTGAGGACAACGCGCCCGAAATGCTCTCCGACATTAGGACACTGGACGCGACCACCGATGCGCTCTACCGACTCTATGAGCCGTTGCAGACCAAAGCCTACGAAACCGCAGGCCGACTGATTTTCACGGAAATGTTTTCACATGTTAATTTCAGCGGCCTATGAAAACAAGAATTATAACAATGGAAGACACATTCATCAAAGCGTACCGCAAACTCCTTAAATGGAGATGGGCTGACAACCCTAATATGTTAGCCCTTTGGATAAGGCTTCTTTTGATAGCCAACTACGAAGAAAAAGGATGGCATAATATCACCATCAAAAGAGGTCAGATTGTGACTTCCGTAGCCAAACTTTCTGCCGAATCTGGACTATCAAACAAGCAAGTTAGATTGTGTTTGGATAAACTAAAAAGCACCGGAGAAATAAAGATTGAAGGGGCAAACAAATACACAATCATAACTATTTGTAATTACGACACTTACCAATCAAACAATGATTGTGAAGGGCGAACAAAGGGCGAACAGGAAGACGAACAAACGGCAAACAAAGGGCGAACAAAGGGCGAACAAAGGGCAACAACTAAAGAAAGAGAAGAAAGTAAAGAAAGAGAAGAAGGAAAAGAAATCCCCCCTATAATCCCCCCGCAAAACGGGCGGGTTGGTTATGATGCTTATGGAAAAGATGATTTCAAAAATGTTTTCCTGAAACCAGCAGAGTTGCGGCAACTTCAAATGAACTTCGGAGAAGAAGAAACACAAGAGGCTATCGAAGATTTGTCGCTGAAACTTGAAGATGGCACACAACAACCAAGCCTTAACCATTACGCCACTCTCACCTACTGGCTTACCCAAAGGAGAAAGAAAAAGTTGCGCGAAAAAGAAAGAGAGCCGCGAGGCCGCGACCTCATCGGCAACGACGACGAATTTATAACCGACAACACTTACCAACAATGACAATAAACGAAACACTCGACCTTGCAACCATCGCAAAGGTCGACAAACCGAAACGCTTCCACCTGCCTTTCGACCAACAAATAATCCAAGACGCGCTGACCAAAGCCTACCGAGCGGAGGTCTACCAGCGCGGTGGAACGGAGGTGCGATGCAACGAGGCCATCATCACGGACATGGCAAGATGGCTCACCGACCCCAACGGCAAGCCTGGACTGCTCCTCTACGGCTCTGTAGGCACAGGTAAGACCACGGCACTCTATGCCATTCGGCGCGTCATCAACGCAGCCTGCCAAGCCGAACGCGACGACAACACTCTGCTCGGCTACGGCAAGGCGGTTATAGAAGTCGTCAAGGCCAAGGAGATCGTCCAATCCTACACCGACAACTCCCTGCACTATGTCAACCTCAAGCGCACCGACCTGCTCGCCATCGACGAGCTTGGCGTGGAGCCGGTGGACGTGAAGAACTACGGCAACGCCTCGGAACCCATCATCGACCTGCTCTCTTACCGCTACGACAAGATGAAGGTCACGGCCATATCCTCGAACCTCACGATGAAGCAAATCGAGGAACGCTACGGCCTACGCCTTGCCGACCGCTTCAACGAAATGTTCCACAAGGTCGCTTTCACCGGAAAATCGTTCAGGAAATAAACAAGTTTGAAAACAAAATAAATATCAACACTATGGATAATGGAAAACCACAATTCAGCAAAGACTACAAGATTTGGAAAGCGTGTGCAACGAATGACGAGCAACGGCCTTGCCTTGAATACGTTGTATTCCACAACGGCTATGCATACGCAACAGACGCACATATCTTGGCAAAAGTGAACCTGCGCACTCTAACCGGACTGGAACCGGAAGAGACGAGCAAATTAAACGGGTTCTGCATCCACAAAGACGCATACAAGATTCTTGTAGGACACGACATCGAGGAAATTACCGACGATGAAACCCCGTCAATCGTGTGTCGCATCAAGGCTAATACGTTCAGCTTCCAACTTTACCCAAATGACAAAATCCAACCTCCGAAGTATGATGAAGTGCTGAAAGCCGAAGGTGAACACCATCCGATTGAGAAGATTGGCATTAACGGCAAGACGCTTAACAACCTCGCCGAATCCATCGGGCAAGAACGCTTGAAGATGGATTTTTTCACCGAATCGTCAAAAATCATCGTGACACCAATAGAAGCCGATTATCTTGACGTGAAAGGATTGATTATGCCAGTTATGATTGACGGCTCTTTTGACTTTGAAAAATCCGAAAATCAATGAAGATAGGCGACACAGTGGAGTTCTGGGGCAACGAATACACGGCTGTTGCCTTCAACGGCATACCCGCCGACTTCATGCCCGACGAGGAATCAGACCCGCAATGCAAAATTTGTTCGCTTGAGCCGAACTACTGCAAGAAGAAGGTCAGCATCGACGACTGCCACGGCCTCGCGGCTTTCGTGTTCGTCAAGTCCGTTTACGTCAAAGCAATGATAATCTAACGAGAAATGAAATACACCACCAACAACCCGCTCCGCGTCGTTACGCTTTGCTCTGGCTACGACAGCCAATGCCTCGCACTCAACAGACTGAAACGCGACTTCCCCGATTTCGACTATGAGTTGGTCGCTTGGAGCGAATACGACCCCGAAACGCCAAACAAGCCGTTGGAGAAGCAGCCCGCAGTAGTGGCGCACAACGCCCTGTTCCCGCAATGGGCCGGACGCAACCTCGGCGACATGACCAAGATAGACTGGACACAAGTCCCCGACTTCGACCTGTTGTTCTATTCCACCCCATGCCAAAGCATCAGCAACGCAGGCTTGCAGCACGGCTTCACCGAAGGCAGCGGCACCCGCTCGTCCATCATCTGGAACGTCCGCGATGCCGTCAAGATCAAGCGGCCAAAGTACCTCTGCCTTGAGAACGTGAAGGCGATGGTCAGCAAGAAGTTCCTGCCGATGTTCAACCTATGGCAGCAGGAGTTGGCTCACTTCGGCTACATGAACTTCGCGCAAGTGCTTAATGCCAAGGATTACGGAGTGCCCCAAAACAGAGAACGCATCTTTCTGGTAAGCATCCGCGACGATGGCGAGTTCCCCACCTTCTCGTTCCCGCAGCCTTTCCCATTGGAGAAGAAACTGAAGGATGTCCTTGAAGAGCATGTGGACGAGAAATACTACCTATCCGACAAGATGCTTGAATACTTCCAACGAGTCAACGACGACGAGAGCCACGGACACAAGTTCAAGCCCACCAACGGGGGGGGGTATGCAACGACAGTGAAAGCAAACCCTGCCGCCAACGCGGACGACAACTTCGTGTCGGTAGAGTCAACTCCTCGCAAGACGGAGTCGTCCTCGACCCCGAAGGAATCTCCCAATGCCACTCGGCAGGACACGGAAACCAACCGAAAGTGATAGAATGAACATACCATTCAACCCGATGCCAGATGGAACTTGCAGAACAATTAAGGAGCAATACCACAAGAACAGCATGGCCAACTTCGTCAGGGGTGGGGCATTCGCAGCCACGGGTGTTGCCGTTGTTCAAGATATGGAAGAGCCAGCAGAACGGATGGGTCTATGACACGGATGGCATATCGCCTTGCATAACGATAGGAGACCACGGAGGATGCGAACCGAAGATTGTAATATAATTGAACTGACGGAATGAAGGAAACCTACTACGCCATATCAATACACCCGTTCAACCGAAAGATGGAGTTTTGGCACGATCCAAAACATTGGCGCAACAGATTGAGCAAAGACATAAGCCCGACCGTTACGAGCCACGATTGTAGGGGGGGGCGAATTGTGTATGGATGATTTTGGAAGATGATGACTGAAGCCTATGGACTATCCCGAAGCAGAGATGCAAAGGGAGTGATAGTGAAACGCACATGCAACCCTTTCGTGAACTGCCTTCACGCATCTTGCGGTGGCGGCTTCGAGACGATGTGGGTGCTAATAGTTGAAGTGTATGAAAGTGACCCTATACCCAAACATGATTGAAGCGGAAAGCACCGACGGTCTGCCAGTGTTCGTGGGCTACATCCACGGCAAGCTGCGCTTCCACGGCAGGGGGGGGCGGACATACGGCGCAACCACCCCGCACAACGCAGGATATGGGGAGTCAACGGCCTCGCTCCTACCCTCATGGCCAACCAGACGGAATACCACATAGCCTATGAAGATTGAGTTCTACAACGCAGCCGACCAACAAGGCACGATAGCCAAGACCATCCTCGCAGGCTGCTACAAGTTCGGTCACGCGACCCTGCTCCGTAGGGGGGGGGCAACGATGACAAGCATAATTGAAGTGTATGACGAAGATACTTAACTGTGCCGTCCGTGGCCGTTCCGATGGCGCGTGGCACGAAAGCACACACCAGCAGCGGCTCGAACTGGGGGGGGGCATATCCCACTCCATCACCACCGTGGCCAAGGACAACTACATAATCGAGATAGAAGATGATTGACGACATCCAAGCCGTCCGTAAGTTCCGCACCGATGAGATGCGCGAGCGGCGCAGGCTCCACGGCGACAAGGGCGAGCGTTTCACAGGCCGCCTGTGGCGACCCTCCGCCGACGGCGTGTGCAACACCATAACAAGCGTACTGAAAGACTTCTATGTAATCGAAATATATGGAAACGAACAACAAAACGAAACAAAAAATAGAACTGCCGCCCGAACTCAAGGGCAAGAAGTTCAGGATTAGGAAACTCACGCCCCGCGAGTGCTTCCGCCTCATGGGAGTGGACGACACCGACATTGACAAGATGCAGGCCAGCGGACTCAGCAACTCCGCGCAGTACAAGCTCGCAGGCAACAGCATCGTGGTAGATGTGCTTTACCATCTATTCCGCAAGATGTTCATCGAAACCGACCAAGAAACCCAACAACTAACGCTATTCTAAAATGATCCAATACAGAATGACCATCATCGGCCAAATCCCAGCAAAGGCAAATTCGTACCAAATCATCCGCATAGCCGGGCATCCGTCAATCAAGAAGACCAAGGCGATGGAGGAATACGAGAAATCATTCTACCTACAATGCCCACACCGAGGCAAGGACATCAAAGGTTTCTTCAAGGTTGAAATAGACATATTCTTCAAGTCGCTTTCGAGCGACATCGACAACGCGGCAAAAGGCATCCTTGACTGTCTGCAATCATGCAAGGTTATCCACAACGACAACCATTGCCTTGAGCTGCACATGCGCAAGTTCAAGGACGCAGCCAACCCACGCGCCGAAATCACCATAACAGAAATAGAACTATGATACAACACCAAACCAAAGACACCATCGAAGTGGGCGACATCGTTGAGGTCACACTCCACACCCCCATCGTACACACCGCCTACTTCAAGGCGAAGCGGCTGACAAACAAACGACCTTGCAGCCTGCAATGCGACCTGCACAACGGAGCACGCTGCAACGGATATTGCTACCGCTACAAGAACGACGACATCTGCTTCACGGCCATCGGGCGACCCGACAACTGCATCATCGCGGAGACCGAGTTCGCCAAGGCTTGCAGGGAAATGGTAAATGAGCCATGAGAGTCGGAATACTTGATTTCAAACTAACTTAAACACATAACACAATGGAAACAAAAGCAAGATTAACACAAATCACCAACGCATCGGAAGGCACATCGGCCAAGGGTGCTTGGCGCAAGGCCACCGCCATCTTCGAGACACAAGAGCAATACCCCAAAACCATCGCCGTCGACTTCTTCAACTCCAAGCTCGATGAAGTAACCAAGATACCGCTCGGCACCGTCTGCACGGTCAGGTTCGACATCAGCAGCCGCGAGTTCAACGGCAAGTGGTACACCAACCTAAGCGGCTTCGGCATCGAGGCGCAAACGCAGCAGCCACCGCAGCAACAGCCTCAGAACTACGCTCCATCGTGGGCGCAAGAGCCGCAACAAGACGAAGCAGGACAAGACGATCTGCCGTTCTAAAACCAAGAAACAACCGCCCGCCAAGGCCTTCGCAGTCTGCGACCGTAGGAAGGTACAGCGGGCATCTTAAATAAACAACAATGAGCAAGAAAAAGAAAACACCTATAACACCCGCACAATACGAAGTCCTGAAAGCCGTGTGCCGCGACTTCGACGACTCCCATAACCGCGTGATGGAACGCACCGCACAAGTGGTCATACCGCTCGTGTCATACATCAACAACAAGGTGGAGGACATGGTTGAAGCCCTTGACGGCAACAACACACCTTTTTCGATGAAGATACGCAACAAGGCCAACGGCGTAATCCGCGCCTGCGAGGACTATATCAAGGTCTTTGAAGGCCTAATCATCGAAGGCGGAATGCAAGCCTTCGGCGAAATGACAGACATCCTCTTTCCATGCCTCGACAGCTGGTTCGAGACAATTACAAAGGCAAAGGACGTTAATCCGTCACTTGAAGTGAGGAGGAGAGCGAAGTTGCGCTACCACGACCCGTATGTGGCGAAGGTGAGGGAGTGCCAGAACGCATTTGAGGACGGCTACGAGAAAGGCTACTGCGACTGCGTGAACGACGTGACTAAGGAACTTGCCAAGTTGGTGCAGCAGGATATTGAGACTGCCATAATCAAAATAGACAACGGCAAGGTGAACATCGAGCCGGTGTTAAAAGAGGAGGAGAAGCAATGACATTTGATTTTGTAGATAAACATTGTGTACACTGCGACTATTGCATTTATTCCGATGGCGAACCTTGGGGATGTGGAGAGATTGACGATGGTGGTTGCGTCAGTACGGAGTTCAGGCGTGTAAGCCATTGTCGTTTGGGGTATGCGCCTATCGCCCATAAACCGAAGTATAAGGTTGGCGACCGCATTGATACTATTCCCGTTGGTAAGATTATCGAGGTAGTTAAAGGCTTGGATGGTTACTATGTCATTCAGCCGGATGGTACTCACGGCAGATTCAAAGAACCGTACCAATCCTATAAATGTGATTTTGAGGATATTGATTACACATACGAAAGAGTACGGAGGAATTGAAATGATAAAACCAACGGATTATATCGTAAAAATAAAGGAGGACTGAAAAATGAATATTTACAACCTTATGTTAGGCGATTACGTTCGCACAAATGACAATTGGAACGAGCAAGTTTCAAACAAAATCTGTGAGGTGATAGGACTTCGCGAAGAAGAAAACGCTATCCGCCTGCGCATCTGCGGCACTGACAAAGAGGCGTGGAGCGACACAGAGGACGACATAGAACCTATTCCGCTGACAGAGGAAATATTGGAACGTAACTTTGCAACAGATCCTCGAATGTTATGGTGTATAGGGTGGAACAAGAATGATGACATCCATGTCGAAATAAAAACCCAAATCAATGGCTTTTTTTCCGGTACTTGCTGTTTTGTCCACCAACTCCAACATGCTCTAAAATTATGTGGAATTGATAAAACCATTGAATTATGACACAAGAATATAAAGCGAAAGCATATATTGACGCAGAAAAATTAATTCATGACCTCGAAGAAAGAATTTATGCTTATTCGAAAGGATATGCAAATGGGGATAATTATCGAAAAGATGCGATTGAAACATTGCTGAAAGATGTAAAATATCAGCTCTCTCTCCAGCAGGAGCAGCCAAAGATGGATTTAGCGGAGGAAATAACGATATTTTTTAGCAAGAATCCTATTCCACACGGACATATCACTGATTGGCCATTATTAAAGAACACTGCAATACACTTCTACGAACTTGGACTTAACGCAAGAAAAGAGGAATGATATGATACCAGATAAGATTTATTTAGCTTTTGATGGAGAATTTGTTGCGCAATCTGCAACTCATAAAACAGATTTAAATGGCAATTCTATATTTTTAGCCCAATATGTACCTCATGAATACATTCGAAAGGACGCTCTGTTGGAATGGGTAAAAAGCATGAAAAGAATTTGTCAAGGGGCAGAGCCAATCGAAAAAGCATATCAAACAATAATTGACAAACTTAACTCAATGTAATATGACAAAAGAAGAAGCAAAAAACATCCTCTACGAATGGTTAGAACCGAAAGACAACAAGACTGTATCAAGCGATGATTTCAGTGAAGCGATCGAGACTTTACTTGAAGAAATCAACTTCGTTGATAATCTTGTAAAACTACGTGAGCAAGAGAGAAAAGTTAAACTACCAGAACTGATTGACTTGTGGTGGATGCAGGAAGACAGGGACGGAAACAGACTTGTTGAAACAAAGGAACACTTTGCTTCGGCAATGAAAAAAGCTTATAGTATTGGATTAAGTCATGAGCAGACCTCCATTCCAGAACCTGCAAGCGATGATTTGGAAAAAGAAATTGGAAAATACACAACGAATCATCTTCTAAAGAAACGAAACTATTCCACAGGAGTTTATCATTTAACTCAAAAAGATTGTGATGATATTGCCCGTCATTTTGCTGAATGGCAGAAACAGAAATCAACGCAAGACTTCTTGGAGAAGGCTGAAAGGTATCTAAAACACACACTTTATGACAGGGTAGAAATAGAAGTCTTTGGCACATTGATTCCATCTATTGTTAATAAGAAAGCGTTTATAGAGAATTTTAAAAACCATATGCAAAATGAAAGCGAGAATTAAAGAAACAGGAGAAATTGTTGATTTAGCTCAGGAAGTTATAGGGCATAAAGGTGAGCGTTTCCAATGGTTTCAGTTAAAACTTATACCAGAGCCATATGATGAGTTTTTCGATTGGCAGTCCTTCCGAGCAGAAGCAGCGAAGGATATTCTGTGTGCCGTTATAAACCGAGAAGGTTCGTTTACAAGGAACGGACAAGTGGTTGTATCTCACCAAGATTTCATTGAAATGGCGGTAGAAGATGCAGACGCATTAATTGCCAAACTCAAAGAAAAGGAGGAGAAATGACAAAGACAAGTTACATAACAGGGAAATCATTGGCAATGTTCGGTGGTGCAATCAATTTTGAAATCGGATACAACCCCGACAAGAAAATTGTAGGCATTGGACTGAGCGAACTTAAAAAGCAGGTGGAAATCGGGGAAACATTGACAGGGAACGAAGAAAGATACGAGCCGCAAATAGAACTCATCTTCGGAAGCGTTGAATCAATAAACATATTCCGCCGTGCGTTGGACATTGCAGAAAGAACGCTAAAAGACGGTGCAATACCGCAACTGGAAGGAGGCGAGGAATGACTGATTATGAATTTCTACTTCAGTTTATTGTTGGACTTATTCTTTTAGTGTTGCTTGCAATTTTCCTTGTGTTTGTTATCATCATCGGCACTATTATAATCAAACACATTGGGCAACGTTTTGATGATTTTTTAGATAGGAAACAAAAAGACAAAGGAGGTGAGGAATGAGACAAATAACACTAACAGAAGCATTTGAAGATATAAGGCAAATGTTTCAAGTAAGACATGATTTTGAAAACAGAAAAGAAGGGTTGTCTTTCTTTTCAAAAAACAGCAGAGAATACACATTCTGGTTCGATAAGAACGATTATGAACGAGATTTCGTTTTAGAAAGACTATATGATTATTTTAAAGACAAGACGTTGATAAACGGTCAATGCTCAATTAGTCCTATAACGTTTGTCTTTACAAAAGTCAGTTTAGAATCAAACTAACCAAAGAAGAAGATGAGAAATGACTAAAGTAAAAGCGTCTGACTGCAAGTGCTGCGAGTGCGGAGAGCAAGGAGGTAGATATGACTAAAAGAATGAACACAGAGGAATTTATCAGAAGAGCAAGCATTGTTCATCATGATAAGTATGATTACTCGGAAACCAAATTCTTATCTACTAAGAAGATGGTAAAGATAATTTGCCTTGTTCATGGTGAATTTATACAACTTGCCAATAATCATCTTCACGGGAACGGATGTCCTAAGTGCGCAAGAAATAATGTACCAAGACATGATTTAAGAAAACCTATCTTTGGATTCGGTATAAACGATGCCGAAGATGCGTTAAGCAAACACAATACGCGGAACGATATTGAATACTATAAATGGCATGAGATGCTTCAACGATGTTATAATGAAAAATTCATAGAGAAGCACGATACATATAGAGGTTGTTGTGTTTGTGAAGAGTGGAGGTATTTTACCGCTTTTAGAGATTGGTTTAGAGACCCTAACAATGGATATATAGATGGTTATAATTTAGACAAGGACATTCTTGTTAAAGGCAACAAAATATATAGTCCAGATACATGTTGTTTCGTTCCTTCCGAAATAAATAACTTGTTTACAAAAACGAACAAACTCCGTGGAGATTTACCAATAGGAGTACAACATTATGGGGACAAATATAAAGTCTTAATGCAGTATAACGGCTATCCAAAATACCTTGGGTTGTTCTCATCTGTGGAAGAAGCGTTCTCTGTATATAAGAAAGCAAAAGAGGAATATATAAAAGAGAAAGCCGATTACTACTTTAAGCAAGGACTCATAAAAGAAAAAATATATAACGCATTGTATAACTATAAAGTTGAAATAACAGATTAACTATGGGAGATATTATCTACGCAAAAGACATGAAATGCTGCGAATGTGGCGCACCAGCTGTTGCTCTGTGGCCGTGCTGTGACCCTGACATACCGAGTTATCCGTATTGTCGTAAATGCCTCGACAAAGCCAAGGCAGAACTGATGAGACAACTAATCTGCATTGACGAAAAACACAAAAAGAAACGAGACAAACAATGAAACAAACAAAACAAGAATTAAAATTGGCCTACGAGGTTGCCTGTACGAACTACCTCGCTGCCTTCATGGAGCAATACGACCTCTCCTGCGAACCCAATCCGTGGGTGGCCGACGAAGTGGGCACCGTGGCCGAAGTTGGTGACTACTACTTCGACTTCCAAGACATCAAGCGTTGCGTCGATGAGAATGTTCCCTTCGGAACGCTCATGGAATGGTACGACTACAATGTTGAAACGTCCATGCTTGGGCTTGGTACCATCAACCTAAAGTCGTGGCTGATGGGCGCACCGCGCATAGGCCAAGACCGCATAGACGCGATAAAGGAAGCGAGGAAAAGATTGGATGACCTCGTTGAACAAACAAAAAAAGGAACAACCATGAACAGCACACTGAAAGAAATCCTTGGCTTCTATGGTATGCCAAAGTACAACATAGAGGCCGCAATAGAGCAGATTGCAGAGACCTATGGTGCCTGCCGATACCTTGACGGAGTGAAGGCAGGCGCAGAGGCTGTCAACGAAATCGGAGAAAAGGAAGGAGGCTTGAAATGAAAGCAACCGATTTGATGCTTGGAGATATTGTTACTTTCAAGGATTGCCAAAATGACGAAGAAATAGCTGTAATTAAGATATGGCATCTTAGTCAAGAAGGGGATGCACTAGTTTTTATAGATGATAGTAAGGTACTCGATGAAATTGCCATTGATGATGAAATAGTTGGAATCCCTATCACTCCAAAAATCCTTGAAAATAATGGATGGAAATCATATTCACATGAAAAAACACCGATTTATGGGATTATTCAAGGATTTGAAATTACACTTGCATATATGGATTATTACTGGCAACTGTGTGTTGATGGTACAATTTATAGAAAAATAAAAATAAACTATGTCCACGAGCTACAACACGTATTAAAACTTTGCAGAATCGAAAAAGAGATAAAGCTATGAACACAGATGACAAACACAAACAAATGATGGATGAGGAGTACCAACGCGACCTCGGCGGCTGCGCATGGATGCTCCTCGCCATCATCATCGCCGTGGTAGCGGCTGGAATATGGATTTTCACATGAGACACAGAATCAGACAACTAAAAAACAACCGCTTCGTGGTAGAAGAGAAACAAGAACATTTGTGGAAGATAGTCTACAAGTGCAACCACCGTGGGCTTTTCGGATACTGCGAAGCGGAGCGTTGGATAAAAACCAAAGAGAAATGAGCAAAAAAGACAAAAACAAACACATTTACACGCTCGAACTCACCGAGCGGCAGGCACGGATTCTCTCCTACGCCTGCGACCGCCTCTCACGCATCATCTGCGGACAGGGCTGGACATACCAAGAGTTCCTCGAAGAGGCGTGGGAGAAACGCGCCAAGGAAGCCACGGGCAACCGCATGGACGACGACTTCGATGGCGGATGGCAACAGATGCGCGACGATGCCGAGAAGATGTGCAAGGAGATGAAGCAACGCTTCTGGGGACTGCCAGCCAACTCGATGTACGGCATCCACTACGACGATGTGTCCGACATCCTGTTCAGTCTCCACCAAGTCATCCGGCACCAACTGTGGATCGACGGCGACCGAAAGTTCCGTGGCGTTGACAGCGACGATCCAATGTGCTACGGCAGCGAGCCGTTGGCCGTGATGCGCAAGGCCGACATCTGGCACGACTCCAACAAGGAGCAACCAACAGACGAAAAATGGGTAATCATCTTCGACGTGGAGATGCAATGCGCAATCGACCGTTGCGAGCATATAAAGCCCAACCACGTCTGGGCATACCTCGAAGACATCGCTCCCGTCAATTGGACGCGGAGAATAGTAAAACATTGAAAACATTATAACTATGAAAGCAATAGAAATTAAAGAAGAAATCGAAGAAATGGATGAAGAAGTATTATACACGATAATTCAATGTTGTAAGGAACTTTATTGTGACGGTATTCCATTGTTCAATTGGAATAGAGAAACACTACTTGAAAGATTTGATAAAGCCATAGAGTAATATGAAGAACTACCGCATAATCTGCTACTGGCCGTCCGAAGTATGGGTTGTCCTTGAACAAGTCGAGAAAGACGACCATACGACCGATTGGATGGAAGTACACCGCTGCACCGCACAAGGCGAGGATGGATACAATGAAGCAAAGAAATGGATAAAGGATAACGACCTATGAAGATAAAGTTCGAGGTAAGCAGAACAAACAGATGCAAAACTGAATGCCCTTACGGCTACATCGACGGCTACGAAGGCACAACGAAGAAAGTCGGCAGTTACGCTTGCCACGACTGTATGCACTTCGTCTCGGTTGACTTGGAGAAACGAGAGGTAGAGTGTAAATACAAAGACCTATGAAGAAAGTAAACAAAGACCCGTTCAGCAACGGAACGGAGTATATGA
>Ga0310697_10004892_pt1 | contig 13115 bp, 8 predicted proteins | sample 172DNAGHGlowgp2_FD_203883 | JGI IMG/M metagenome (GOLD analysis project Ga0310697, IMG submission 203883) | Sheep rumen microbial communities from Palmerston North, Manawatu-Wanganui, New Zealand - 1728 DNA GHGlow gp2 (v2) (version 2) | ecosystem: Host-associated > Mammals > Digestive system >...
ATCACTGGCTCATATACTTCCTTGGAAAGCAAACCGTGGTTCATGCCCCACAAAAGACCATAGGTAAAAAAGGCGGTACCGCTGGTTTCGGGACCTTCAGCATGGTCTTTATCGAGCATGGAACGAGTCCAATAGCCTTCTGGCTGCTGACAATTGGCTACTGCCTCAGCCAGTTCCTTGAAACGCTGCTCAAAGAATGGACGGTGTTTATAATCCTGAGGCATATCCGAGAGCACTTTGGCCAATCCGGCAAGCACCCAACCATCGCCACGAGCCCAAAAGTCCTTACCGCCATTACGGGTCTTGGCTTTTGGATAGATGTATTTTGCATCACGGAAGTAGAGATGGGCCTCCTGGTCGTACATCAGTTCATCGGCCCATTTGTAATTGGCATAGAGCTTGTCCAGATATTTCTCCTCGCCAGTGGTTTTATAGAGCTTGCTGAACACAGGCATCACCATGTAGAGTGCATCAGCCCACCACCAGAAATCATTCTCCTGTGAGCGAACCTCATAATCCATCACCTCGATAGCTCGTGCTATCTTATAGTCTTCCGGGTTGGTTTCATAAAGATCCATATAGGTCTGAAAGCATATCTGCCAGTCGCCAAACAGCACAAAGTCCTGTCCCTCTCCATAGGTCTTATACTTCCATTTGCTCTGGTCTTTTTCACGGGCTCCCATCCAGCGGTTATGACGTGCCCATGCATCACTGTAAGCCTGCCAACGGGCAACGCCCAACAGTTTGTATGCCTCCATATTGCCTGTATGGTAGGCTGCTTCATCCCAAAACGATCGGACTTCCGGCTTATGGTTTTGCTGCCAGTAGTCGTTCACCTTTTGGATAATCTCTACCGTTTTTCGAGGTTTCGGTTCCACTCGTTTTCTGGGACGGGCAATGCCTGCCAGTGAAAGCAAAAATAACGCTGTTAATAATAATGTGACTTTTTTCATCGTAATAGGTATCGTTTTTAGTTTTTCGGTTTCAGATGTTCGTCAAAGAAGTTAAAGCACTGTCGGAACAGATGGTTACGCGTATTGCCTCCGAAGATGCTGTGATTACGGTTGGTATACACCAACTGACGGAAATCCTTGTCAGCCTGTACAAGAGCCTCCACATATTCTGCCGTATTCTGATAATGCACGTTGTCATCGGCCAGACCGTGACAAAGCAGCAAGGCTCCCGACAGACGCTCTGCGCGGGCTATGGGACACACCTCGTCGTAGCCCTGCGGATTCTCCTTTGGTGTTCGCATAAAACGCTCTGTATAGATAGTGTCATAATAGCGCCAGCATGTGGGAGGAGCGATAGCTACACCGGCGGCAAACACTGCCCTTCCCTCACTCATGGACATCAATGTGTTCCAGCCGCCATACGACCACCCCCAGATACCGATGCGGTTCTTGTCCACATAGCTCTGCTCACCCAACCAGATGGCTGCTTCTACCTGATCTCGGGCTTCAAGCTCTCCCAGACGCAGATAAGTGCATTTCTCAAAATCAGCACCACGTCCGCCAGTACCCCGATTGTCTACACAGACTACAATATAACCCTGTTGTGTCAGATATTGTTCAAGGATAGCACCTTGTCCGTTCATGCCGATGCCCCAGGAATTCTTCACTTGTTGTGACCCCGGACCTCCATACTGATACATGATGACAGGATATTTTTTGGAGGGATTGAAATCGAAAGGCTTTACCATCCAACCAAAGATTTCCACATTTTCTTTTGTTGTGAAAGAAAACAGCTCCTTCTGCCCTACATCGTAAGCAGCGTATTTATCAGCCAACGTTTTGTTGTCGAGAAGCATAGCAATCGTTTTTCCCTGATTATTACAAAGGGTATAGGTAGTGGGGTGATTCAAGTCGCTCCAGGTGCATAGATAGCTCTTGAAATCTTTGGAAAACACAGCCGTGCTCCATCCGTCTTTATCACTCAGACATTCAATCTTCCCGTCCTTTCGGGACACATAGATTTTCTGATTAGCCGGTCCTTTGTCGAGTGCGGAAAAATACAGATTACCAGTGGTTTCATCATAACCGTAAACATCTGTAACGATGGAATGACGCACTGCGCCTCCATCAACTGGCTGACCAAAGTCACCTATAGTGCGTTCTAAGGTTCCATTCAGCTTGTAGAGATAGATGTGGTTATAGCCGTCCCGCTCACTTGTAAGCACAAGATGGCCTTCGGTGAGGGTAATATTTGCAAAGACATTTTCGTTGATGTACCTATTCACCTTGTCCTCTATAACCTGCTGGCATACGGTGCTTAATGGATTAGCCATAAACACGCGAAGGCAGTCCTGATGACGATTGAGAGTGAACACGGCCACTTTCGTCGGGTCTGCAGTAGCTTTGATACGCGGTATATAACCGTCATCATCAAGTGGCAAGTCTATCGTTCGTGTCTGATGACTTTTTATATCATAGCTCAGTACGCTCACACGGGAGTTGTCCTCGCCCGCTTTGGGATACTTGTAACTATACAAGCCTGGATAAGAAGCATACTCCTCACGGGCGGGTTTTGAGCCTTGAAACAGCTGCATCGAATACTCTTTCACCTGAGACTCATCATAGCGAACCCAGACAATCTGTTTGGAATCGGCGGTAAAAACCATCGATGAATTGAAGGAGAACTCTTCTTCGTTCACCCAGTCAGGAATGCCATTGATGACTCCATTGAATTTGCCATCCTTGGTCACCTGGCTCTCAGCATTGTTATAGAGGAGTTTTACCAGGAAGATATTCCCCTCGCGCACAAAAGCCACCTGAGTACCATCAGGACTCCAGACAGGAGTCTGTTGGGGACCACCGTCGCTTAACGGTTCAACACGGTTGTTGGCCACATTGAAAATATGATAGACAGCCGTAAAAGAACGCCGATAGATGGGTTTTGTTTGTGTTTGAATGAGCACGTTCTTCCCATCGGGACTTATTATATAGCCATCCACTTTTTCCACTTTTGCTCCACGAACAGTTGCTGCATCGAAAAGAACGCCGACCTGCTTTCCCGTTCGAAACGAACACGTTACGATTTGCTTTCCGTCGGGTGATATCTGAGCATAAATCTCACCATTGGACAACGGTTCTACGGCAGCAAGTGATTCACCACGGAAATCTCCGCGAGTAATACTTTTCAGGTCCAGTTTTTTTCCAGCCATTAGTTGAAGAGCGACCAACATGAAAGTCGCGCACAAGAACAATGTCTTTTTCATATTATCGTTGCAATGTACAAAATACAGGGCAAAGATACGAAAAAAAGCGGGAATCCAAGAACAATTCACCAAGATTGTTGTTTTATTTGACACTTATTTGGCAGGTTTTTAGCTTTTTTACCCTAAAACATGCAATTTGCAGGACTAATTTTTGTACCTTTGCAACCATAATTAAATATTAATTATCAATTATGACAGAGAAAGTATTCACAGAAAGCGAAGAGAAGAAGTCTGTAAGTTTTGTGGAACAGATAGTGATAGATGATCTGGCAGCCGGTAAAAACGGGGGGCGCATCCAGACACGATTTCCACCAGAGCCGAATGGCTATCTTCACATTGGTCATGCCAAGGCTATTGCTATCGATTTCGGTTTAGCCAAGAAATATGGCGGCATTTGCAACCTGCGCTTCGACGACACAAATCCCGTAAAAGAAGATACAGAGTATATTGAGAATATCGAAAACGACATCAAGTGGTTGGGATTTCAGTGGGCAAATGTTTATTATGCATCCGATTATTTTCAGGAGCTCTGGGATTTTGCCGTCTGGCTCATCAAGCAAGGCCGTGCCTACGTAGACGAGCAGAGTGCAGAGGTGATTGCCCAGCAAAAAGGCACCACTACCAGCCCCGGCACTAACAGTCCCTATCGTGACCGTCCCATAGAAGAAAGCTTGAGATTGTTTGAATTCATGAACAGTGGCAAGTGCGAACCCGGCACACTGGTGTTGCGAGCCAAAATAGATATGGCTCACCCCAACATGCTTTTCCGCGACCCCCTGCTCTATCGTGTGCTGAACATTCCTCACGTGAAGACAGGGACGAAATGGAATGCCTATCCCATGTACGATTTCACCCACGGACAGAGCGACTATCTGGAAGGAGTCACACACTCTTGGTGTACGCTTGAGTTTGTGGAGCACCGCCCCCTGTACGATCTTTTTGTTACCTGGATGAAGGAATGGAAAGGCGAAACCGACAACATTGAAGACAACCGTCCCCGTCAGACGGAGTTTAACAAACTGAACTTGAACTATACGCTTATGTCCAAGCGTAATCTGCTGGCTCTGGTCAACGAAAAGCTGGTGAACGGATGGGACGATCCCCGCATGCCAACCATCTGCGGTTTTCGCCGTCGTGGCTATTCTCCTGAAAGTATTGTCAAATTCATCGACAAGATTGGCTATACCAAGCTCGACGCACTCAACGACATGGCTCTTCTGGAAAGTGTCGTCCGTGACGACTTAAACAGCCGGGCCATTCGGGTTTCCGCGGTTCTCGACCCTGTTAAGGTGGTTATCACCAACTATCCTGAAGGACAAGTAGAACAGCTTACCGCCATCAACAATCCTGAGAACGAAGCCGACGGCACTCACATTGTGGAGTTCGGTCGTGAACTATGGATTGAACGTGAAGACTTCCAGGAAATAGCAGAGAAGAAGTTCATGCGTCTGGCTCCTGGCAAGGAAGTAAGACTAAAGAACGCGTACATAATTAAATGCAATGAGGAGCACCCCTGCGACAAAGACAATAATGGCCATATAACCACCATCTATTGCACATACGATCCAGAAACGCGCAGCGGACTTCCCGGAGCTGACCGCAAGATAAAGGGCAAGACACTCCACTGGGTCAGCTGCAAGCATGCCATCAAAGCAGAAGTTCGCCTTTACGACCGCCTCTGGAAGGTGGAGAATCCCCGCGATGATATGGCCGCTATCCGTGAACAGCAGCAGTGCGATGCTGTGACTGCCATGAAGCAGATTATCAATCCCGACTCCCTCACCATTCTTAAAGATTGCTACGTGGAGCCATTCGCAGCCACTATGCCACCATTAAGCTATCTTCAGTTCCAGCGCATCGGCTATTTCAACGTGGATCCGGAATCTACTCAGGAGCATCCAGTATTCAACAAGACCGTGGGGCTGAAAGACACTTGGAAGAAATAGAATGAAAACGGGTGACGAGTATTTTGACAGTCAAGAGTTCCTCGATATGCTGGCATCCTATGAACAGGCGGTTAACACCCATCAGCCTGTTCTTATGGATGCTGACGAGTTGGCTGAGATAGCTGACTATTACCAGATGCAGGGACAGATGGACAACGCTGAGGCGGCCATCAAGTTGGCCCTTAGCCTGTCGCCTGGTGCCATTGCACCCCTTACCTATCGTATTCATGAATCTCTCTCGCTTGGCGATATTGACAAAGCCAAAGATTATTTGTCACAGATTACAGAGACTGACGAACCTGAATATATCTACAATCAGGCAGAGATTATGCTGGCAGAAGAAAAGGTGGATGAAGCAGACACATACCTTCGCAGAGTCTTTAAGACCCTCCCGCCCGACGAATATCAGGACTATGTGGTAGATGTAGCCAGCATCTATCAAGACTATGGCTACAGCGAGAAGGCTATGCAGTGGATGGCTCGTGCCAAACAGGAAGACTCGCCTGATTTCAAGGAACTGATGGCCCGCACACTATTCGGTTTAGGGAAATATAAAGACTCAGAGAAGCTGTTCAATGAACTTCTTGACACCGACCCCTTCCAAACACGCTATTGGAATGCGCTGGCATCAGTTCAGTTCATGAACGAAGACTACAGCAGTTCCATTCAGAGCAGTGAATATGCCATAGCCATCGACCCCACAGATGCTGAGGGACTGTTAAGCAAGGCCAACGGCCTCTATCGTTTAGGAAACTACGAAGAAGCACTTGAGTACTATCGGCGATATTCCGAGCAACAGCCTGACGACGAATTTGCCTGGCTGCACCAAGGCACCTGTTTCATCAATCTTGGACAGAACGAGGAGGCATGCACAATGCTGCTGAAGGCTGCAGATATTGCCCCTGCCGACTCACCCTATCTGCCTGACATCTATCAGGAATTGAGTTTTGCCTATAGCGAACTGGGCGAAACTGACAAAGCACTCGACTATCTCAACAAGACTGATACACTCGACTGTGATCACAGCGGCATTCATGTTGTAAAGGGGCATACACTGCTTGTGGCAGGAAGAGTGGAAGAAGCTGAAGAGCAATTCAGAAAGGCCCTTACTGAAAGCAACGATGCTCCCCACACCCTGCTTCGCATCATCGTTTCCCTCTACGACAACAAATACGTTGAGGCTGCCTATAAGATGTTCCAAAAATTCTTTCAGATGGTCGACGATGATTATAAGGATGGCTATGCTTACATGGCACTCTGCTGCTATGACCTACAGAAATACGATGAGTTTCTTACCTATCTGAGGACAGCCTGCGAGCGTAACCCGCATGAGTGCCGATTGGTGCTCAGCCATATCTTCCCGAATGAAATACAGCCAGAAGACTATTACGAATATATCAAGAACAAAATCAAATGAGTATTATATCATCCCTTCTCAGCAACCTTAATTACGGAACCATCCTGCTGCTCATGCTATTGGAGAGCACCGTGATTCCCGTACCAAGTGAACTGGTAGTTGCCCCGGCAGCCTATCATGCAGCCAGTGGCAACCTTAACGTACTGTTAGTGGTACTTTTTGCCACCATCGGAGCTGACCTTGGAGCCTCCATCAACTATTTTGTAGCTCTCTATGTAGGCCGTCCCGTCATCTATAAGTTTGCTAACAGCCGTTGGGGCAAAATGTGTCTCCTTAATCAGGAAAAGGTGGAGAAAAGCGAACGCTATTTCGACGATCATGGCATCGTGGCCACCCTTACCGGCCGACTCATTCCCGGCATACGTCACCTCATCAGCCTTCCAGCCGGCCTTGCCCGCATGAACTACTGGAAGTTCCTGCTCTACACCACCATCGGTGCTGGAGCGTGGCATACCATTCTGGCTGCCCTCGGTTGGTATTTGCATGCCATTGTACCGGAAGAGCAATTGGAAGAAACCATCAAGCAGTACAACCATTATATCGTGGGGGGTATTCTTGCCGTTGTAGTACTTTTCATCGCCTATTTTGTTGCAAAACACTATCTTGGAAAGCGAAAGAATGCCTAAGTCTCCAATGCCCCAAAAGAAAACGATTGCCATCCTCGGCATGATGTGTGCCAGCTGTGCTGCCAACGTCGAACGGAAACTTAACTCGCTGGATGGTGTTATGTCTGCCAGTGTCAACCTGCCCAACCGCACCGCTCTGATAGAATACGACACAGAACGCATCACGTTGGAGCAGATGAAAGAAGCCCTTGGCAGTATCGGCTACGACATGGTCATTGAAGAAGACCGTAACATGGAAGCCATTGAGCATCGCACCTACCAGCATCTACGCAAAAGAGTCATTCTCTCATGGTTCTTCGCTATTCTGGTGATGTGTCTCGCCATGGGATGGTCAGGTCTTTCTGCTTCCTACGCTAATCAGACAGCATTGATTCTTGCCCTGCTGAATCTGTGCTACTGTGGCAGGCCGTTTTACGCCACGGCGTGGAAACAACTGACTCACCTTTCGGCCAATATGGACACACTGGTAGCCCTTTCCACTGGCATTTCTTTTCTCTTCAGTGTCTTCAACACCTTCTGGGGAGAACAATTCTGGGGAAGCCGCAGTCTTGAGAACCACGTTTATTTCGATGCATCGGTCATGATCATCACCTTTATCCTAACTGGCCGGCTATTGGAAGAACGCGCCAAACAAAGTACGGCATCCAGCATACGGTCATTGATGGGACTCGCCCCCAAGACAGCCCATCTCGTAGACGCAGGTGCTGTTAATGACATCCCTATTGCAGCCGTACAACCACGAGACACACTGGAGGTTCTGGCTGGTGAAAAAATACCTGTTGACGGCATAATCGTTGCGGGCGAAGCACAGATAGACGAGAGCATGATGACCGGTGAGGCTGTACCCGTGGAGAAACACCTTGGCGACAAGGTACTGGCAGGGACCATCCTCAAAAGCGGCACCATCCGCTTCCGCGCAGAGGAGGTTGGACAAAAGACGGTATTGGCAAATATTATTCGCATGGTGCAGGAAGCGCAAGGCTCCAAGGCACCAGTACAAAGAGTCGTTGACAGGATTGCCCTCATCTTTGTTCCCACAGTGGTGGTTCTCTCCCTGCTCACCTTCATTGCCTGGTTAGTCTTTGGCGGATTGCAAATGCTGCCCCAGGCCATACTGTCGGCCGTCAGCGTACTGGTCATTGCCTGCCCTTGCGCCATGGGGCTTGCCACGCCAACCGCCTTGATGGTGGGCATTGGAAAGGCAGCGGAGAAGAACGTCCTTATTAAGGATGCCACTGCATTGGAAGAACTATGCAAGGTGAATGCAATGGTTGTGGACAAGACAGGAACCATCACTATGCCTGCAGAGAACGGCGAGCAGCTGAAACCCCACGCCCGCGAAACCATGACTGCCCTTCAGGAACAGGGCATCGACATCTACATGATGAGTGGCGACAAAGAGGACCGTGTAGCTCACTGGGCTAACGAAGCCGGCATACGCCACTACAAGAGCCAGGTCATGCCACAAGACAAAGAGGACATGGTGCGCCAGCTACAGCAACAGGGACTTCACGTGGCTATGGTGGGCGACGGCATCAACGACTCTCAGGCTCTGGCTGCAGCCAATGTAAGTATAGCGATGGGCAAAGGTACTGACGTGGCAATGGATGTGGCACAGGTAACGCTCATGGGTACCGACCTACGCCGACTGTCCGATGCTGTCCAACTGTCGCGCAGGACAGTTTCGATGATCCGTCAGAACCTGTTCTGGGCATTTATCTATAATGCAATTTGCATTCCTTTAGCAGCCGGACTTCCCTATCTGTTCGGTTTACACTGGCAAATAACGCCTATGCTCGCATCCGCCCTCATGGCTTTCTCAAGCGTCAGCGTGGTACTGAACAGTTTGCGGCTGAGACTGGAAAAACAGTAGTGACTATTTACAATGATAGCGAATAAGTCCTTCCATCGGAGCCTGCATCACCAAGCCAAGACGCATACACTCCAATGAGGCGGCATGAGCCAGTTCGGTCCTGAAAAACCACGCCACACTGCCCACAGCAGAGACAGGAAGGTCAGGACGATGGTAAGGTGTGACATTTACATGCAGGAATTCCTGAAAACTGCTTACCACCAATTGGCTTAGTTCCTGACAGTCGGGAAGGTGCCTATATATAAAATAGGTAAGAGAAGCCATCCAGCGGTTGGGCAGCGGTTCCCTGTACACCCGCTGAATCACGTCGCCCACCGACAACTGCATCTCCTCTTCAAACACCTCCTTCACCACTGGGTTCAACTTTCCCTTGTAGATGGCATTCAACAGGTTACGGCCAATCACCGCACCACTACCCTCATCTCCGAGAATATACCCTAACGCCGGGGTGTTTTCAATAATCTTGTCACCATCGAAGAGACACGAATTTGCCCCTGTACCTAAAATGCATACTATACCCTCCTCGCGGCCACAGAGAGCACGTGCAGCCCCTAACAGGTCGCTTTCGGCCTCCACTTCTGATTCGTCAATTCTGTATCGGTCCGCAAGAAGAGTTCTCATCTTCTGCTGCAACTCCGGCCTTACACCACTGCCATAGAAATGTATGCTCTCCACTTGACTGAAGGTCAGAGAAGCCAGAATACGCCTGATGTCTTCTTCTGACTGATGAATGGGATTGATACCTTCTGTGTGCTGACGCTCAACAACAGCTCCCTGATGGCCGGTCAGCACCCAGTCTGTCTTGGTGCTGCCACTGTCTGCTATAAGTTTCATGTTTGCAAAGTTAGTCAATAAATCTGAAAAAAAAGTGCTATTCACAGATTTTTTCCTAAATTTGCAAGCTGAAACAAAAAATACATTCTATAACAATGAGAACAAGGAGATTGTTTTTACTGGCATTCCTGCTTACAGTCTTTTTCCAGGACTCTTTTGCCGTACTGAAAGAAAAAGACTTGGAGCAAACGCTGACAGTTTTACGCACAGAACTGGTGAAGCGTCATCATGAACTGACAGGAATAGTGGGCGAACGACGTCAGCAGAACACGGAAATCATGAAGGAAATGATGGAGACTGTGAAACGCTCTAACCAGAACTCACTGATGCTCTATTCGCAGAAGTCGAACTATGTGTTCGACCTTACCTATGCCTGCAATGAAGCCACCGACCAATATCGTGAGTTTCAGCGTCGTCAGGTGCCATTCCGCTCTTTCTTAGAGAGTAACGACACGGAGATAGCCAAGTTCGACAGCCTTATTGTCAGCTTGCACATGATGCCTGTCACCATACTTAGCCAACAGGCCAAAGTGGATAGAAACGTCTGTCTGACGCTGGCCACTAACATCAAGAACACACTGTCAGAGAACCGGTCGCAAACCACCCAGTACATGCGCTACTACCAGATAACCGAACAGCGTCTGAAATACCTGAACGACTATGCCCAGAAACGGTATAACGAGATACAGACAGGCATATTCCTGAACGGTGGGGGCAGTTATTTTTCCATTCTCAAAAACTTCCCGGCCAAATGGGAACAAACGCAGGAGGTAGTCCACGAGAAATATCAGCCTACCAAAGAATCACAATGGGACAGCACCTACATCATTGCCTTGTTCGGCAGCATCCTGCTCTACATCATCATCGCTTCACTGTTTAACCTGTTGGTATTCAGGGTGTTCCTGCCAATGCGTTTTCAAACAGAGGAGTTTCTGAAGAAACGTGTGTGCATCATCATGGCCACCACCACCATCACCTTTGCGCTGATACTGGCACTGGTACGCAACATGGGTTCGCAAAACTTTATCATCATGGCCTCCAATCTGCTCATCGAGTATGCTTGGCTTCTGGCCGTTATCCTTATCTCCCTGTTGTTGCGTGTCAACGGCGATCAGATAAAAAGTGCCTTCCGTATCTACTCGCCCCTCTTGATTGTAGGATTCCTCGTCATAGCCTTCCGCATCATCCTTATTCCCAACGAGCTGGTCAACATGATTTTCCCACCCGTACTGCTCTTTACCACTCTATGGCAATGGAACGTGATAGGACGCCACAATAAGAACATTCCGAAACAGGACATGTTCTACACCTACATCTCGCTCCTGGTGCTGCTTATTTCACTGGCCAGCTCATGGACAGGCTATACGCTACTTTCCGTGCAGATCCTTATCTGGTGGGTCATGCAGCTTACCTGCATACTGACCATCACCTGCCTCTCGCGCTGGCTCGCCAACTATGGCCAGCGCAAGGAGATGGACAAGAAGCCTATCACCAAGTCGTGGCACTTCCTGTTTATCCATAAGGTCATCCTGCCCGTCTTAGGCGTTTTCTCTGTCATGATATCTATCTACTGGGCAGCCGATGTATTCAACCTAAGCGACCTCTGTTGGAACATCTTCCGTTATCACTTCATAGACCTGGAGAACCTTCAGGTATCCATACTGAAGCTGACAATGGTCATCTGCCTGTGGTTTGTCTTTTCCTACATATCGTTCACCCTGCTCGCCTTCATGCGAATACATTATGAGTCCACGGACCCTACAACTGCCGAATCACGCTCTGCCATGAGCCGTAACGTGGTGCAGGTGTTTGTATGGGGGATATGGCTCATCATGTCGCTCAGCATTCTTCACATTTCGCTGGCTTGGTTGCTGGCTATCTCAGGCGGTCTGTCTACAGGTATCGGTTTTGCCTCGAAAAATATTATCGAGAACATTTTCTATGGTGCATCGCTCATGACCGGACGGTTGAAGGTGGGCGACTGGATTGAAGTAGACGGTTCCATGGGCAAGGTGCAACAAATCAGCTATACTTCTACGATTGTGGAGTCGCTCTACGGAGAAGTCATCACATTCCAGAACTCGCAGCTCTTCGACAAAAATTATAAGAACCTGACGAAGAACCACGGCTATGTGCTGGCAGTCGTTCCATTCGGCGTGGCTTACGGCTCTAACCTGCACCAGGTACAGCAGGTGGTGGAAGAGGCTGTCAACGGCTTGCGTAAGGAATGGGAACAGAACCGCTTTATTCCTGAGCATAACTGGATTGAACCGGGTAAGCCCATCAAGTCGGTAATGTCTGCTATGAACGATTCGAGCGTCGACTTTAAGGTGTTTGTCTGGGCAGATGCAGTGAAAAAATCCTATGTCATCAGTGCCGTACTCCGCTCCATCTACGACACTCTCTATGAACATGGCATCGAGATTCCGTTCCCGCAGCGTGATATCACCATCAAGAACGCTAACGAACTGGTCCGGCAACATGCCCCTGCGTGACTTCACTCGCTCCAACGTGAATTTTTATTCAATTATGCAACCTTCTAACATACTGATAATAAACAACTTGCAATTAGCATCAAATTAGTTCACAATTCGATATTAACTGGCTCGCAATTAAATATTAACTGAAGTCAAATTCAATATTAATTGCTGAGCAGCTGAGCAAAAAGTGCATATCTGCATGATTATGCAGTAAAACAATGGGTAAGAAACATGCAATATTCAGTTTTTTGCCCATTTGTTTTGCTATTTCGCGATAAATGATTACCTTTGCCCACCGATTACGAATAAAACGAAACAAACAGATCTATCTTATGGCAAAAATGAAAGGTGCTATTGTCATTGACACTACTCGCTGTAAGGGATGCGTACTCTGTGTGGAAGCCTGCCCGCAAAACGTCATTGCCCTCGCCGGAAAAGTCAATGTGCATGGCTATCCCTATGTCGAAGCCGCCAAGGAGGAATCCTGCATCGGCTGTGCGTCGTGCGGCATTGTATGCCCCGATGGGTGTATAACAGTTTATCGCAAAAAGGTTGAATAAGGACTATGGCTGAAGAAAGAGAAGTAGTATTAATGAAAGGCAACGAGGCGATAGCACGTGCTGCCATCCGTTGTGGTGTTGACGGGTATTTTGGCTACCCCATCACCCCACAGAGTGAAGTAATCGAGACGCTGGCTGAGCTGAAGCCCTGGGAGACCACCG
>Ga0310697_10004894_pt1 | contig 13113 bp, 11 predicted proteins | sample 172DNAGHGlowgp2_FD_203883 | JGI IMG/M metagenome (GOLD analysis project Ga0310697, IMG submission 203883) | Sheep rumen microbial communities from Palmerston North, Manawatu-Wanganui, New Zealand - 1728 DNA GHGlow gp2 (v2) (version 2) | ecosystem: Host-associated > Mammals > Digestive system >...
AGGCGAAGATAAAATCATAACTGAACCGGAGCTGGAAGGCAGTGTGTATACAAATACAGGATTATCATCTGCATCTAAAAGGGCCATGGTATTACGCGAAGAACCATAATATTGATTCGAAAGAACTACAGTACTTTGTGAACAGCCAGAAGGTGCACTGTAATTATTTGTTCCAAGTCCTACAAGAAGTCCTCCGTTAATTTTTACAGGATTGTTGTCACAGTCAAAAGCACATTCCGGATCTTTTACTCCTATAGCAACAATTATTCCACCGTTGATTGTAATTCCGGCAGAGCCGTTTGCGTCAATGGCATCATTCTGGGAACTATAAGCATAAAGAGCACCACCATTAATTATTACGTTTCCACCGGCATTAATTGCATCATCTGTACAGTTCAAAGTAATTTCTCCGGCATTAAGAGTAAGATTTGCTTTTGCTTCAATTCCTTCCGGAGAGCATTTTTCTCCTGTTGTGTGATTTTCATAAGGAGTACCTGTGGTTGTTATGTTAATGCTTCCTCCGTTTATTTCCACATATGGATTTGGAAGAGAATAAGCAGAATCTTTTAAGAAAGAAGCACAAAGCAGAGAATTATCAGCATTTTGAGTATATTGAGCATTGCCTATCACACTTTCAGAAGCTTTCCAGTGGGCTGTAATTCCTTTTGCAACAGTATTTATTGTAATACTTCCGCCATTGATAATTACAAAGCCGGCGCCAGCAGTATATTCAAGAGTCATGTCGTCTTCATCTGCATCTTCACCTTCGACTTTAATTCCGGTACTTTCATCATCTGTAACAGAGCCTTTTCCTGTAAGCGAAATTGTACCACCATCAATAATAACTCCATTCAAACTTCGCAGACAGTCGCGCCCCGTAGTGCCTTCTACAAGTACATTTAAAGTTACATCTGCAATTCTTATATAATCCTTAGAATAAACTGCATGTTTATAGCCTTTATTTACGACAGAAAGACTTCCACCTTTAGAATCAGAAGTTTCACCTGTAAAAATCAGGGCTCCCTTTGAATAAACAGAGCCCTTTTTGTCATCATAAATATCATTAGTCTGATTAAGGACACGTGTATCTGTAAGTGTATTAATTGTATTTTCAGGGACAACAATAAAGGTGCGTTTTTCTGAACTGAATCTTAAGGCAGGTCCAGCGCCATCAGAGCTTGTAATATTAAGATTATTAAGCACAAGTGCAGCATCAGCTTTTTTATTTTTAATAAATACAGTTCCTGTGAAATTTCCAGAAAGAATATACTTAAGTTTGTATGTTCCTTTGTATTGAATTTCAAGTCCGGCAGCACTTTCATCTTCTGCAGAGTTTTCTACTGCATTTATGTTGACATCAGATTCTGAAATAAGGCCTTCAAAAGAAGTCTCCCAGGAATTATCGTTAAAGCTTATAGAAACAGTTCCGTCTGCTTCAAAGTTTTCATATAAATCTTCTTCTATCACGCAAGTTGCCGGGGCAGAACCTGAATATGAATAGTTTTGGGCTGTTTCATTTACAAAATATTCGCCTTTTGTATAAGTGTCATTATTGTTATTAAAATAATCGCCGTTACAGCCCGCAAGCAATAAAGAGACAGATATACAAAGCGCACCCACAAAATATGGAATCATTTTTTTAATAAGATTGATATTATTCATAAAGACCTCCTGCAGGACTTGTACTTTGATTCCTGCGTTACGCTCTAACTTTACACCTTCTGCTTTGGTAAATCTTGAAATGAGTTTAAGAGAATTCTAAGAAAACTCTTAGAAAAATCTTACAGTTTTCTCATTTATTTTTTTGCCTTATGACGTATAATTTGATTATGAGTCTTTTTAAAAGATTTGCTTTTATAATAACAGTTTCTCTTTTTATGGCAGCATTAGCAGCTGCACCGGGGCCTGCTCCCGGTACAGGTCCTGTTACGGGTCCCAAAGGTCCGGAAGGAAATCCGCCTCCCCCGGGTCCACCTCCATCAAAAAATCCACCACTAGCCCCTCCCTCTCCTAAAAATCCCGACAGCATGATGTATTATAGGGGGATGCGTACTGCACAACAGGATATACCTTTAAGCATAACACAGACAAAAGCTTCAAGAGTAAGTTTTGACAAAGTTGAGCTTGAAATAATTTTTAATCAAAGCATTAATCCCCGCTCTGTAAAAAACACCTGTATAACAATCAATGGCGAGGAACTTCCAAAAAGTACAAAATTTGCATTTAACAAAAAGGGTGATACAATCAAATTTGAAGCAGAAGTTCAAAGCAATTTTTGTGAGCTTGCTTTACAAAAAATAAGGTCCTTCGACGGAAGACTTATAAGCCCAGTAAATCTTTCGTTAGAAATACAAGAGGAAAAGGAATAATGAAGATTCTTGTTGTAGAAGATGATAAAGGAATCTCTGATTTTATCATACCGGAACTGAAACACGAAGGTTATGATACATGCCTTGCAGAAACAGGTAGACAAGCTCTTGAAAAATTCGAAAGTGAAAAACCAGATTTAATTTTACTTGATATAATGCTTCCCGAACTGAACGGACTTGAAGTCCTTCGCCGCATAAGAGCAGTATCCACAGTACCGGTGATATTAGAAACAGCAAGAGGAGAAACTATCGACAAAATAAACGGGTTAAACCTTGGAGCCGATGATTATATTCCCAAACCTTTTGAGATTGAGGAGCTGCTGGCAAGAATAAATGCCCTTTTCCGCCGCATAAGTTTTGCCCAGCCAAAGAGCGACACCTTAGCCTACAAAGCCCTTACCCTGAATCTTGACAGAATGACTTTTACACTTGAAGACAGCGGTGAAATTCCGGTTTCGAAAACAGAGTTTTTACTATTACGCTTACTTGTAGAAAATCACGGAAAAGTTCTTTCACGCTCACAAATTATAGACAGCATCTGGGGCAAGGGGCACTTTATTGAGGAAAATACCGTAGATGTATACGTAGGCTACCTGCGCTCAAAGTTTTCTGACTGTACAAAAACTGAATATATCAAGACTGTCCGCGGCTCAGGTTATATGCTCGACTGATTTTCAAGGAAGAACTGATGAGAAATAAAATAATCAAATCATTTTCAGTAAGACTTTCTCTAAGGTTTATGTTCATTCTATCACTTGCAGTCATTTTTCTTTCACTGGGGGTACTGTTTTTTCTACGGACAATGGTAAGAATGACACAGTTTCAAAACCTGAAAAATGCAGAGGATCAGGTATTTTTAGCTTTTAGCCGGGACAATGAGAATTTCAAGAAGGAAAGTGTGACTCTAACACCGGACATTCCCTATTTTATAACATATATTATCTATAATTCAGAAACTCAAGAAGTAATTGCAACAAATGACCCCTTTCTTCCTCTGCTGAGCGACACTAAAGGAAAAGCAAAAAGATACTATCAGAAGGATTTCTTTTTTGACGGCGACCTTGATATTCTTTATTATTCCACCAGGCATGAAAATCTGGTTTTTGCCGTTGCAGAAAATATTGAAAACAACAGTTTTTCCATGATTTTGAAAAAACTTCCCCTTACCCTGCTTTTAATGATTGTACCGATTCTTTTTATTTCTTTTCTCCTGTCGTTTTTTATTACAAAAAACACAATTAATCCGGTAGTCAAAATTACAAAATCGGCACAAAACCTTACAACAGAAAATCTCGACATGATACTGCCTGTAAGCAAGAGACAGGACGAAATAGATGAACTTTCTAAAACTTTTAACAGTCTTTTTATGAGAATCAAAGCAGATTTTGACCGGGAAAGACAATTTTCAAATGATGTTGCCCATGAGCTCAATACACCCCTTACAGTAATTTCGGGTCAGGCAAACCTGCTTTTACGCTGGGGCAAAGAAGATCCTCTTCAACTGGAAAAATCTTTGATGGCAATAAAAGATGAATCAAAGTCCATGCACACAATTATTGAAAATCTTCTGCAGATTTCTAGAATCGAAAGCGGGCGCATATCACCACAGATCAGCAAGATTAGTATAGGCGAAGTATTTGAACGGATTCGCAATGAAGCCCAGTCAATAGCAGCTAAGGTAAGTTTTGATATTTCAATAAGCAGCGGCGACATTAATGAAAAAGAGTCTGATTCTGTTTTATACACAGACCCCGAAATGCTGCACCAGATACTTACAATACTCATTTCAAACAGTATAAAGTTTGCCGGAGACAAGTGCGCAATCAAGCTTTCTTTTATAAAAAAGGATGGTTTTATAATCATACGGGAAGAGGATAACGGACCCGGCATTTCTGAAGAAGCCCTTCCCCATGTATTTGAACGCTTTTACCGGGCAGATGAAGCCCATATAAGGACAGCAGGCGGTTCCGGACTTGGTCTTTCAATAGCAAAAACACTCTGTTCTGCCATTGGAGCCCAAATCACAGTCGGAAATGCCGTCCCAAACGGAGCCTTGTTTGAAATCACATTAGATTCTCAAAAAAAATAAAAAAATAATGCTGTCAAAAAAAATAAAAAAATAATGCTTGACAGATTAACATAATAGGTGTATAAATCTTGTTCCATTTTTCCTAAATTCACATAATCTTTATTGATTAAAATTCCAAACTCATATATATTTTAATAAGGTGCCTTTTTGGCACTTACGTGCCATGGAAGTTGAGACAGAGAAAGGTTTAAAAGAAGTTCTTCTCTACCTTGAAAAGGCAGATCTTGTGAATGCACGAAAGGCGTTAAAACCTTTGTACGAACAGGAGCTGGGCTGTGAAGAGTTAATCTACACAGACAGATGCTGCACATTCTGGGGAGAAAGCATTATAAGACTTGATGCTATCTCAAATCCATACGAAAAAGGTCAGAGACTGCTTGCAGAATGGAAATCGCTTACAGAATTTCTTTCAAGAGAAAAGTTTGTTTACGAGCCTGCAAGATTTTCTGTTCAAAAAGGATATTTTTCTTCGGCACTCGATTTTTACACTAAGCAGATGGATGAAAAAGATGTATTTCATCGTTCAGAAATCTACAAAAATGCAGGCATCTGTTATAAAAAGCTTGGTGACTATGAAAATGCAAGGACCTGTCTTTCTGAAGCAAATCAGCTTCGTCCAAAAACAGCATCGGTTCTTGCAGAGCTTGCAGACTGCTACTCGCTTTGCGGCGAAGACAGATACGGCAAACTTTTTTTCAGGGAAGCATTTTTTATAGATGCAGACAGTATAGACACAGAGTTTCTTGATTCAGAGCTTATTAAGTGTCTTATTGAAAAAACAGAACAAAAAGGCCACACCGGAAGGTCGTTTAAGCAGTGGATACCTGTTTACGGTGTTTTGTGCGGCATTTTTAATATAAAGAGAGAGCTTAATTCACAGGAAGTAGGCAGATTAAAACAGGAAATCTATGCAAAGGAAAACGAATACAAAGATCCTTCCTGCAACACAGACGTTCTTGTCCCACAGCTGCTTAATGATTATTTTTGGCTTATTGACCAATATGTGCTTACACATGAAAACGCATCTCAGGTCAGTGAGGTTTTGCTTAAGATAAAGATTTTGGATCCGTCTATATACGAGGCGTATGTAAAGTAATCATCACCCGTAAAAGGGTTACACAGGAGTATAAATATGGCAGACACTTTGGTTCAGAGCGTACAGGATATGCTCAAAGAAGAAACTTGGACAAGAGCAACCATCAGCGGTTACACACAGAACAATCTTAAAGATCTTGCAGACATTGTAGAAAAAGCAAGAAATGAAAATTGCGTAGATGAAATTCTTGAAGTTTGTGAAGAACATCTTTCACATTCAAAAGACAGTATTATTGCTCTTTATCTTTCGGGTATTTTCTCGCTCCAGAAAGGAATTATTGACAACAACTCCTTAGAAACCCTTGTAGACATTTTCCAGAAGAACCACAAGGAAGCAATCGTAACAAGTCTTTGTGAAAGCATCCTTGAAGACGCTCCTAACAACAAGTTTGCATTGCGTACTCTTGCCGACACTTACATGGCAGAAGACAATCCTAAAGCCTGGGATCTTTACACTCAGATTGTAAAAATCGATTTCCAGGAAGCAGACATTGCCAAGCTTCTTGCAGAACATTTTGCAGATTCAGACAAGGACCTTTCAATCGATTACTACAAAAAGGCAATCCTCCGCTACATCAATATCGGAAACTATAATGCCTGTAAAGAAGTATGGTCTGTTCTTGTTTCAGAAATCCCTGAAGAAATTGAATTCTTCCAGCTTCTGCGCAGAAAAATCTCTAAGGCATTTGGAGAATTAAAGACTACTACCCTCATGCAGGAGCTTTACAACTGGTACAAAGACAACGCTCCTTCTACACCATCTTACTGGGATACAGCAATTTCGATTCTCAAGCAGAATCTTGAAGTTGAACCAAAAGATACCTGGGCACGTAAAGAAATTACAGACTGCTACAGAGGAAAATACGCTTCTCACAGTCATCTCGAAGACTACATTAAATCTTCTAACCTTACACAGAGCTACCGCAACGTATTCGAAGCTATCAACGACTTTGAAAAACATATTGCTTTTGATAAGGGAAGCTTTGTTTTCCACCGCAACTGGGGTGTTGGTATTATCCGCAAGCTCGAAAAAGATATGCTCACAATCAACTTTGGAAAAACCGGCGGTATTCATGAAATGTCATTAAAAATGGCTGTATCTGCCCTTAAGCCTCTTTCAAAAGAGCACATCTGGGTTCTTAAGGCTACAATGAAAAGAGAAGAACTTGCCAAAAAGGTAAAGGATGACAAAAAATGGGCTCTTAAGATTATCATTCAGAGCTTTAACAACAGCTGCGACTTTAAGAGAATCAAGGCAGAACTTGTTCCTGTAATTCTTACAACAGGAGAATGGACATCATGGAATACTGCTGCTAAAAAGATTCTTGAAACAGATGCAGAATTTGGTGTAAATCCTAATGACATCAACCAGTACATTGTCCGCGAACACGAAATCAGCCCTGAAGAAAAACTTTCTAACGAGTTCAAGGCTCAGAAATTGTTCTTTGCACGTATTGAAATTCTTATGAAGTTCTTCAACAGCGACCTTACAGACAATTCAAGCGATCTCTTCTCTGAAATGTACTCATACTTCACAGGCTATCTTAAGAATATTAAAAAGGTTGATGAACTTGTTATTGCATCATACCTTCTTGTAAGAAAATTAAGCGGAATTGACAGACAGTTCCTCTTCCCTGTTAAAGAAACTTTTGCTGATCTTTACAACAGACTTATTGATCCAAGTCCAAGAGAAGTTTATGAACTGCTTAAAGATTCAAAGAACACAACTCTTAAAGATGATTTCCTTGAATGCATTAAGATGCTTCCAGACTGGAACGTTCAGTATATCAAGCTCTTCCCAACAGTTCTTGATGAAAAGCTTTTGAATGACCTTATTAAAGGTGGTTTCGAAGCTGATGTTCAGAAATTTGTACGCACAGCCTTTGAACAGTCTAAAGACTACAGAGAAGCAGTTATTTACCTCTTTAAGAACTGTCAGGAAAAAGAATGGTATAAGAACGCCGGAGTTTCTTACGAAAAGCAGCTTATTACACTCATCAACATCATTGAACTTACATTCCGCGAGATTAACAACCACGTAAATACAACAGAAAACAAGAAGCTCAACAAAAACGCTTCTGTGCTTTTATTCAACGATGAATCTCTCTTCAAATATCTTGCAGAAAATGATGAAGAGACTGTTAAAAAGCTCTACACACTTATTGATGATATTGCAGACATTGACCCTAACTACAAGGCACAGACCAGAAGTAAGATTCTTGAAAAATATCCAGACTTCAAGTTCCGTGTATCTGAAGAAAAGACTGTTCAGCCAAAGGGAATGATTGTTACAGCAAAGATGCTCGAAGAAAAGAGGGCAGAAGCAGACCGCATCATGAATATCGAAATTCCACAGAATGCAAAGGATATTGCCGAAGCCCGCGAAAAGGGAGACTTGAAAGAAAACGCAGAATACAAATCTGCAAAGGAAAAGCAGCACATGCTCAACCTTTCTCTTTCAAAGCTTCAGGAAGAGCTCAACCGCGCAACAGTATTCGACCCAACAACAAGTACAACAGCAGTTGTTTCTTTTGCTACAGTTGTTACTCTTACAAACAAAGAAACAAACGAAGACGAAGTATATACAATTCTTGGACCATGGGAATCTGATCCTGACAACAACATCATTTCTTACATGTCTCCATTCGGAAATGCTGTTATGGACAAAAAGGTTGGCGAAGAATTCAACTTTGAAATCAACGAGCATGAATATGTTTACCTGGTAAAAGATATTCAGAAGGCAAAAATCTAAGCCAAAGGTTCAGGAGACTTTCTATGAGCCTGCCGCGCAAGAATAAAGCCGGCACAATGACAGAGCTTATTCCAGGAATATACGTTATTTCTGGAATAACTAATGTCGGTGTTATAACAGATTCAAAAAAATCAGAAATCTACCTCATCGATACAGGGCGTACCGAAGAACAGGGCGCCCAGGTTTTTGAGGTTCTTGAAAATAAGTTTGGACCACTTACCTCCTCTGCTCCGAACAGAAAATACACAATAAAAGCAATTTACAATACTCACTCTCATGCAGATCACACAGGAGCCGATGCATTTTTTCAAATAAAAACAGGCTGTCAGATTTACCTTTCTGCAGCAGAAAGAGGCATTCTTGAAAATCCTTTTATGCAAAGTGCAGTTTTATGGGGTGGCTTTCCGCCAAAGGAATTCAGAAATTCTTTATACACCCCTGCCCCTGTATTGCATACAAAACTGATTGATTTTTCAAAAACAAAATTAATTAACACAGCAGACGGCAAAAAATACAAAATGAATTTTCTGGAGCTTCCGGGACATTATTTTGGAGACACAGGCATTCTGCTCACAAGGCCAGACGGGGAAAAAGTTTTATTTGCAGGAGACGCCATTTCGAACCGTGAAGAGCTTGGTAAATACTGGATTCAATTTATGATTCAGCCGGACAAGTGTGAGCAAACCCTTGAAAAAATCTGCAATATAGAAAATCTTAAATACTGCATTCCTTCTCACGGAAAATTCATAACTGATGATTTAAATGAAACTGCGGAACTTTGCACAATTGCAATTTATTCCACAAGGCAGGCAATTTTAAATGCACTCAAAAAGCAGCCGCTTTCTACCGAAGAACTCATAACTCAGGTTGCAAAACAGAATAATATTTCAATGGGTTTTGGTCAGTACAATCTTGTAAGCGCAACAATAAAATCACATCTTTCGGCATTAAGAGAAAATAAACAGATCAAAGGAAAGGTTATTGATAATAAAATAATCTGGGAAAGCCTGTAAAAACTAAAAATAATCTGGAAGCTTAACTACTTCGTTTTCATCCCAGTTTTCTACAATATGAACACCGCTGGAAGTTCCGATTCTGTTTGCACCGGCTTCGAGCATTTCTATAAAAGTCTTTGCGTTGCGGATTCCTCCGGAAGCCTTAACCCCCATATCTTTTCCTACAGCTTTACGCATAAGTTTAACATGGAATGCACTTGCTCCGTTTGGAAGCTGCTGACCTTCAAGCCCCTTTGGAGAAGCAAAACCGGTTGAAGTTTTTACAAAATCAGCCCCTGCCCTTTTTGCAGTCTGACAGCAAAGTTTTAATGTTTCATCATCAAGGAAGCAGGTTTCCATTATGGCTTTGATTACAACTGTACGTCCAAGCTTAGCGGCTTCTTCGCGGGCAGCCTTTACAACAATTGCAATGTCGCTGCCTACAAGAGAAATACGTCCGTCAATTGCAGCACCAATATTAATTACCATATCAACTTCATCAGCACCGTTACGGATTGCATCACAAGCTTCAAAGGCTTTTACTTCCGGATTAGAAGCACCAAAAGGAAAACCAATTACAGTACAAACCTTTACATTTGACTGAGCAAGAGCAAAAACTGCATACGAAATATAAACCGGGTTTACACAAACAGATTTAAACTTGAATTTAATTGCTTCGCTGCAAAGCTGAGCAATCTGCTTTACTCCTGCATCCGGAGCTAAAAGAGTATGGTCAATATATGATGCAACTTCTTCTTTGGTCATGTGCAATATAATACTATATGATTTTTCAAAATTCAAGATTGATAAAAGTTATGGATTATAAAAGTTATGTATTATAAAAAACGCGGAGCAGAAAAAAGAATTTTGCGGAACGTCCCCCTCGTTTAGTGGAGCAAAATTCTTTTTTCTGCGGGAGCGTTTTTTATAATACATTAGATTTTATATCGGAACAGAAAACTATTGCGAAATCGGGATAGATAATGTATTATTTTAACATATTATTTTATAGGAGAACTATATGTTCAAAATTACTGATGCTTGTGTAAATTGTGGAGCTTGCGAGCCGGACTGTCCGGTTGGAGCTATTGCAGAAAAAGACGATGCTCGCGTAATTGATCAGGATAAATGTATTTCTTGCGGCACTTGTGTTGCAGATTGTCCTGCAGACGCTATCGTTGAAGAATAATTTATAATTTTCTTTGGAAGGAAATCATGCGGGCAAAGGGCAAATTCATCGTATTTCTTAGAATTCTGCTGTTGATTGCTGCTTGCGTTGCAGCAACAGTTGTCCTCGTGTTTCCTTTATGGAAATTCTCTACATCGGCACCACGCATTTATACTGCAGTGGTGCTTATTCTTTTAGCTGCTTTTATTCTTTATTTTATAATTCAGAAAATCCTTTCTAAAAAAAGGAAATAATGATGAATCTGTCAAGAAAGATTCTTTCACTTGTAATTTTCATTTTATTATCCGCACTTCCTCAATTCTTTCTTTTTTCCCAGGAATCAGATTCTCCACCTTCAATTCCTATTCAAAAAGATAAGCTGCCCCAGCTTCAAAGACTTAGGACTGCAAAAGACAATCCTGTTTTTAAGGAATACAACAAAATTGTAGAAGACAACAACATAGAGATTTATGCAAAACGTAAACCGGACCTGATTTTTTTTGTACACACATTTACCCAGGCCGATAAAGCTGACCTTCACTGGAGCGACTCACAGCTTATTTCACTTGCATCCCGCTGTAACATTTCTTATGACACAATTGCAACCCTCAACAAAATCAGAAATTCAACCGACGACCTTATAAATCAGACAATCATACTGCCCACTGCTTCGGGACTTTTTATAAAACGCTATGCCGACAAAAATGCAAATGCCCTTGAAATCTTATTGCGGGAGCATTATGCAGATACCCTCCTAACCGACAAAGATTATTATTTTAATATCGATGGCGAAGAATATATCTTTCTTGTAGGAAAACGCTTTTCATCCACAGAACGATTTTATTTTCTTGATTCTTACCTTGGGCTGCCGCTTGCAAAAGGCACTTTCTGGATTTCGTCTGAGTTTGGAAAAAGAAAAAATCCGGTTAGCGGAGAATGGAAGGATCATAAGGGTATAGACCTGGCCGCTGCAGAAGGAACGCCTGTTTATGCTGTAAAAGACGGAAATGCAGCCTTCTGTATTGAAAAGGATCCAACCTTTGGAAATTACATCATTTTGAGCCACGATACGGGTAAAATGACCAGTGTTTATGCACATTTATCAAGAATTTGCATAAATCAGTATGATTTTGTAAAAAAAGGTGCTATAATAGGATATGTAGGACATACGGGAATGGCGACAGGAGACCATCTCCATTTTGAAATTCGTCAGGGCGGGGTTGCGAAGGATCCTCAAAAACAAATTGAGAATCTTCAATAAAAGGAAAGCCCGATGTTTACTTTTACAAAGCGAAAGTTTGTTTCCTCACTTTTCTGTCTGATATTATTCAGTCTTGCGTCCTCTTTATTTTCAGAAACCTTCCGCGTTGCAAAATGTCATGTCATTAACTTAAAAGAAGAAACAGATTTTGCAGACTCTCAAAAGCTTGGACTTAATGATGCGCTTGCAATTTATATTCCGGAAGAGCGACTCTTTTTAGAAGGCATAGAAATTAAAATGGAGATTCCTGAAGATATAGCAATGTGGCGTGACTGCTGCGGTGCTTATATTTATGATTCAATCCGCCCTGCCCCTACCAGCCAGCAGATAGATTATTCTGGAAGCAAAATTTTCTTTGGCGTAGTTCCCGGAAAGCTTTCCTGGATTTTACAGATTCCGCTTACAAAAAATGCACAGTTCAAAACAAATCAATATACAAAAACGATAGAAGCAATTCCTTCGGCAAAGGGAAACTTTATATTCCTGCGCTTGCAGCAGATTATGAAGGGTGTTCCTGAAGAAGTAATGAATTCTAAAATAAACTTTACTGTGCGCCCTATTTTGAGCGACAAGGGGCTCTTGAAAATTAAACTTGAGCTTCCTCAGCTGGAAGAAGAACAGACCCAGTCCCCTGAAAATAACATTACGATTTTTATTGATAATGAAGTTAGCCCTGCAGAGGATTCTGAAAAAGGGATACTTCTTGCAAGCGGCATTCACAATGTTAATGTAATTTCTGAAAATTACAGAACCGAAGTTCGAAAGGTTCGCATTGATCCTGCAAAAAAGATGGAACTTGCAATTACACTTAAAAGTATTGAACCAACTGTTATAATAACTGCCCCTGAAGGAGCAAGTGTATTCCTTGATGATGAAAAATTTGAAGCTTTAGGCAAAGAAGTTGTTATAACCGAAGGCGACCACAAAATCAGCTGCGGAATCGGAGATTACCAGATTGTACGCTCCCTTTCTGTAACAAAGGGCCGCTCTTATAAGGTAAATCTTACGGTGGACTTGCAGATATCTGAGGATGAGTAAGGCCGCTGGTTTCTGTTTTTTTTCAACAAAAATCATAAAAATCTTACAAAATCTTCAAAATCCATTAAAGATTTTGCCTCTTACACCCGATATTTAAAATATCAGGGACATTTCCCCTCCCACCCATGTCCCTGATTGCCTAATGGGCATGGCACGGTCTATCCGTGCCTTTTTTTTTGCCCGAACATGCATACATGAGGTACTCTGTAAAAAAATTGCTACCAGCCGAACTTCCGTATGTCAAAACCGCAGGCTTATATGTTGTGTCTCCTGTCAAGAAAAAAAAGCAGGAAAGATCATTCGGCAATTTACCAACTCTTATATTCTTGGATAATGAACAAGTTCA
>Ga0310697_10004895_pt1 | contig 13109 bp, 10 predicted proteins | sample 172DNAGHGlowgp2_FD_203883 | JGI IMG/M metagenome (GOLD analysis project Ga0310697, IMG submission 203883) | Sheep rumen microbial communities from Palmerston North, Manawatu-Wanganui, New Zealand - 1728 DNA GHGlow gp2 (v2) (version 2) | ecosystem: Host-associated > Mammals > Digestive system >...
AAGTCGCGGCTGACGAAGATTCGCATCCGCTCGCCATAATAGTTCTGCGCGTAGGTGATGAGCGCCGACAACACTTCCTTGCCGAGCAAGACGATGCTAATGATGGTGATGATGCGGACGGCCTGCGCGCCTCAATTGACGCCTTCGGTGATAAGGCCGTTGATACTGTCGACGGTCCAATCCAAGACGATGGCGTTGACCTGTGCCATCAATGAGCCGATGAGGGTTAGGATTAAAGTGATGAGTACCAGCCATTTGTATGGCTTTACAAAAGGTCGGATGTTTTTGAATAGTTGAAAGAGATTCATAGACGTGTTTATAAGTCGTTCATTTGCAGCGCAAAAGTAAGGATTTTCCTGATTTCATCATAAAATGATGATTGTTTTATGGTAATAATGGGAATTTTTGGACTGAAAAAAACGCGAATTATCATAAATGTATCACGAATAATCATCAATATTTTTGATACTTCGTGATCAATTAATGGTAATTAATGTGGGAAACAAACAAAATGGAGACGGTGTGCACTCCGCCTCCATTGAACAATGTTTTCAAGATGATTACGAATTACATTGTCGTTTTCGAGGTAGAGACGTAGCGCGCTACGTCTCCTCGTGATTCGTATTTTTTAGACGTAGCGCGCTACGTCTCTACTAACATAAATTACATCGTCTTCGCCCACGTATCCTTCAAGGCCACGGTGCGGTTGAAGACCAAATGACCCTCAGTGCTGTCCTTGTCGACGGTGAAATAGCCGATGCGCTGGAACTGGAAATGGTCGAGCGGCTTGGCATCAGCGAGATATTCCTCCACATAGCACACGGGACGCACCTCAAGCGAGTTGGGGTTCATCATTTCCTTCATGGCTTCGAGCGAAGTCTTGCCTTCGTTTTGCAGGCGGGCCAGCTCATCGCGTGGGTTCTCCACCTTCCAGAGACGGTCGTACATACGCACCTCGGCTTCGAGGCAACGCTTGCAGCTCACCCAGTGGATGGTGCCTTTCACCTTGCGGTTGGCACCAGGCAGACCGCTCTTCGTGTCGGGGTCGTATTCGGCATAAACTTCCACCACCTCGCCGTTTTCGTTCTTCTTGCAGCCCGTGCATTTCACGATGTAGGCGTTCTTGAGGCGCACTTCGTTGCCTGGTGTCATGCGGAAGTATTTCTTCGGCGCGTCTTCCATAAAGTCCTCTTTTTCAATCCAAAGCTCGCGACTGAAGGCAATTTTATGGGTGCCTGCGCTCTCGTCCTCGGGATTGTTGATGGCTTCCATCTCCTCGATTTGCCCTTCGGGATAGTTGGTGATGACCAATTTCATCGGGTTGACCACAGCGGCCACGCGGGTGGCGGTGGCATTGAGGTCTTCGCGGATGGCGCTCTCCATCAAGGCGAAGTCGTTCAAGGCATCGTAGGTGGTGTAGCCAATCTTGTCGATGAACTTGTGGATGCTGCTCGGCGTGTAGCCACGGCGACGGAAGCCACAAATCGTGGGCATGCGCGGGTCGTCCCAACCGCTGACAAGGCCTTCGTTGACGAGCACGAGCAGATTACGTTTGCTCAGCAGGATATAATTGAGGTTCAGCTTGTTGAATTCGGTTTGGCGCGGACGGTTGTCGTCCATGTTGTCGCCTTCGCCGCGAATTTCCTTCAACCAGTCGATGAAGAGGTCGTAGAGCGGACGGTGCACCACAAACTCCAATGTACAGAGCGAGTGGGTGACGCCCTCAAAGTAGTCGCTCTCGCCGTGGGCGAAGTCGTACATCGGGTAGGCATGCCACTTGGTGCCGGTACGATGGTGCGGCGTGTCGACCACGCGGTAGATGATTGGGTCGCGGAAGTGCATGTTGGGGTTGGCCATGTCGATTTTGGCACGAAGCACCATCTTTCCCTCACCAATCTCACCGTTGTTCATCTTGTTGAACAGGTCGAGCGATTCCTCAACGGGACGGTTGCGGTAGGGGCTTTCGATGCCAGGCTGCGTGGGCGTACCTTTCTGTGCGGCAATCTCCTCGCTGCTTTGCTCGTCGATATAGGCCTTGCCTCTTTTTATTAATTCTATGGCAAAATCCCAGAGTTGCTGGAAGTAATCGGAAGCGTAATATTCGTTACCCCATTGGTAACCAAGCCATTGGATATCCTCCTTGATGGCATCGACGTATTCCATGTTCTCCTTGGTGGGGTTGGTGTCGTCGAAGCGCAGGTTGCACACGCCGCCATGCTTTGCGGCGATGCCGAAATCCAAGCAAATGGCCTTGGCGTGGCCGATGTGGAGGTAGCCGTTAGGCTCTGGGGGAAAGCGTGTTTGCACACGTCCGCCGTTTTTGCCGTTGGCCAAATCTTCTTCCACTTTCGCTTCAATGAAATTGAGCGACTTCTTTTCTTCTTTTACTTCTTCTGGGTTTGTCATAATCGTATGGATTGAATTAAGGCGCAAAAATAGTAAAATGTTTCAAGTGTTTGTTGAAACTTTGTATTTTTGCATTTTCGTAACACCTTATTTAATTAATATGCCACAGTTCACCATCCGTTCCGCCCAGCCCAATGAAGCAGGACTGATACTTGAGTTCATCAAGAAACTCGCTGATTATGAGCGTTGTTCAGATGAAGTGGTTGCCGACGAGGCCACCATTTATCATTCTGTTTTTGTGGAAAAATCCGCTGAGGTGGTCTTTGCCGAAGAAGACGGAGTGGTCATCGGGTTTGCCTTGTTTTTCCACAATTTCTCGACTTTTGTGGGACGCAAAGGGCTTTACCTCGAAGACCTTTTCATCATTCCCGAAAAGCGTGGATTGGGTTACGGCAAGGCCATCCTGAAATATTTGGCCAACATCGCCATTGAGCGCAACTGTGGCCGCATGGAGTGGATTTGCCTCGACTGGAACGCGCCTTCGTTGGCTTTTTATCATAGCATTGGAGCCATTCCCATGGACGAATGGACGGTGCAGCGCATGACCGAGGACGTGGTGAAACGGTTTGCAGCGGAATAAGTGCATTGTTTTTACCGAATTCCTTATTTTTGCAGCCGAAAAAATGACAGTCTCGCGCCGCGTAGCCTCGTGTCCCGCAGTTCCGCGTCACGTGTCAACAAAGTTAGTAAACATTAAATATACAAGATATGAACGAAGTAAGAGTTAGATTTGCCCCCAGCCCAACGGGCCCTTTGCATATCGGGGGTGTGCGTACAGCATTATATAACTACTTGTTTGCCAAGAAGAACGGTGGAAAGATGATCCTCCGCATCGAGGACACTGACCAAACGCGCTTCGTGCCAGGTGCCGAGGAATACATTGTGCAATCCTTGGACTGGTGCGGCATCAAGTTCGACGAAAGTGATTATGTGGGCGGCGAATATGGCCCCTACAAACAAAGCAACCGCAAGCACCTCTACAAGCAGTACAGCGACGAACTGTTGGCCAAAGGCTGCGCCTACATCGCCTTCGACACCTCTGAAGAACTCGACAAATACCGTAAAGAAGCCGAAGCCAACAAGCAGACTTTTATTTACAACTGCCAAAGTCGTAAGCACTTGCGTAACAGCCTGACAATGAGCAAGGAAGAAGTCGACAAGCTGATTGCCGACGGCACACCCTACACTGTGCGCTTCATGATTCCCGAAGACCGCGAAATCGTGATGCACGACCTCATTCGTGGCGAGGTGCACGTCCAAACCAACACCTTGGACGACAAGGTTTTATTCAAGAGTGACGGAATGCCGACTTATCACTTGGCCAACATCGTTGACGACCACCTGATGAAAATCAGCCACGTCATTCGTGGCGAGGAATGGCTGCCTTCCATGCCGCTCCATGTGATGCTTTATGAGGCTTTTGGCTGGGAGGCTCCGCAATTTGCCCACCTGCCCCTGCTGCTCAAACCCGACGGCAACGGCAAGCTGAGCAAGCGCGACGGCGACCGCCTCGGCTTCCCCGTATTCCCGATGTATTGGGTCGACCCGAAGACCGGCGACACGGCCATGGGATACAAACAATCTGGCTACTATCCCGAGGCTTTCATTAATATGCTCGCCCTCCTTGGCTGGAATCCCGGCACCGAGCAGGAAATCTTCACCATGGACGAACTCATCCAAGCCTTCTCGCTTGAACGTTGCAGCAAGAGTGGCGCCAAGTTCAACGTGGAAAAAAACAAGTGGTTCAACCACGAGTGGCTGATGCGCAAGTCGAATGAGGAAGTCGGCAAGGACTATCAGGCTTGGCTGAAGGCCGAGAAGAACCTTGACGTTGAGCTTGATTTTGCCGTGAAAGTGGCTGGTTTGGTGAAAGATAGGGTCAACTTTGTGAAAGAGATTTGGGATCAGAGCTTCTTCTTCTTTGAGGCTCCGACGGAATACGACCCAGTGACGGTCAAGAAACGCTGGAAGGAAAACAGCGCCGAGACGATGCTCAAGGTGAAGGAAGTCATCCGTGGCATCGAACCGTTCAGTTTGGCCAACATCGACGAGACCTTGAACAACTGGATTACGTCCAACGAACTCAACATGGGCTTGGTGATGAACGGCCTCCGCCTCATGGTGGTCGGTGCAGGGAAAGGCCCTCACATCGGCGAAATCCTTGAACTTTTGGGCAAGGAAGAGACCCTCAAACGCATCGATGCGGGCGTGAAAGCATTGGGATGACCGCGACTTGTGACTATGACCATGACTGGCCCACATGGGAAACGGGCATGACAGCTTCCCAGAGACTCGCAAAATAGTCCAACGAAAAGCCGATAAGCCCCATTCCTCGTAAAAGTAGTCATGGTCATAGTCACTGGCCATAGTAAAAAAGAACAACGAAACATAAAAACATGAAAAAAGCGACAAAAATCATCCTCATCATCCTCGGGAGCATCATCACGATACTGATCATCGCTTTGCTTTTGGTGTCGCCTATCGCGAAAAACTACATCGAGAAGCATGACAAAGACCTGATTGGCCGTGAGTTAAGCATCGACAAGTTGCGCGTCAACCTTTTGGGAGGGAATGTGAAAATCAATGAGTTGGTGCTTTTTGAGGACAACGGAGCGACACCATTCGTCAGCTTTGATCGTTTTGAGACCAAAGTCCGCCTGCGCGACCTGCTCAGCCACCGCCTATATATAAAAAAGGTGTTGCTGTCGGGGCTTAATGTCAACATCGAGCAAGACCGCACCTGGTTCAACTTCAGCAGCATGGTGGACCATTTCCGTTCGGACGAGCCGAAACCTGAAAAAGAGAAGTCTTCCAATTTTGGATTGATTTTCAACGATATAACCATCGAGAAAAGTCGGATAAGCTATGAGGATTTGTCCATCGGCAGCGATTTTTTGCTGCGCAACATTGCGTTGCATGTGCCGTATATCGACTTGTCGAACATGAAATCGAATCTTGGCCTCGACCTCATTTTGGCCGACAGTGCGACGTTGCACACCGACCTTCATCTGTCCGACAATGCTGAAGAATACTTTATCAACCTGTATCTGAACAATTTAGGTGTCGACATTATCGAGCCTTATTTGCAGCAGTCGTTGGCCGTGGATTCGCTTCAGGGCCGCATCGACTTTGCCCTTTCGGCGCAAGGCCGCACCGAGCATATCCTTGACTTTGACCTCACCGGCGACGTTGCTTTGAGCGACCTTTCGTTGCAAGACACGCTGGGCCACAATCTTGGTCATATCGATTCCATCATGGCGCAAATCGGGCGTTTCAACCTGAACCAGAACCTGTTGGACTTTGAGCGGGTATACCTTTCGGGACTGAGTACGGCCTACATCGTCAATGCCGACAGCACCACCAATTTTGACCTTTTCATGGGAGGTCGGCACCATCAGGACACCACCGTTTTTGAGAAAGTCATTGATACGATTGCCGCTGAGATTGAGCATGTGCAGGAAAGGAAAACATTGAAAATCAATGTACAAGATTTGCAGTTGGCCAATACGCATCTTTTGTATGAAGACCACACCCTGCCCGATGTGTTCCATTACGAAGTGAGCGACATCAGTCTCAGCTCGCAGAATTTCAACCTTCAAGGCGAGAACGCCGTGCGGCTGCAAGCCTCGCTCAACCAGGTCGGCAAACTGAATGCCCAATGGCGCGGAAGCCTGCATGGCCTTGACAACCATAATCTTACATTGATGTTGAGTAACGTGAAATTCACCGACTTCTCGCCTTACACCATCCGCATGTTTGGCTATCCGCTCCAAAACGGCACTCTTTCGTTCAACAGCCAAAACATTATTTCCGAAGGCAATCTGCAAGGCATCAACAAGTTGCAAGTGGCCTCGCCTGAAGTGGGAGACAAGATGAAAGATATTGAAACCCAGTATAATAACATTCCGTTGAAATTGGGTTTCTTTTTGCTTACCGACAAGCACAACAATGTCAGCCTCGACTTGCCCATTTCGGGTAATTTGACCGACCCGAAGTTTTCTTATCGCAAAGCGTTGCTGAAAGTGTTGGGCAACCTGATGGTGAAAGTGGCCACTTCGCCTTTCCGTCTGCTGGCATCCGACAGCGACTTGCAATACATTCCTTTTGACGTGCTTCAGCCCGACTTCACCGCCTCTGAATACGCGATGATTGACGAAGTGGCGACGACGCTTTACACCCATTCCAACCTCAGCATCGTTTTGGAAGAGAAGGTGCAATACGAAAACACCATTCAGCAATTGTGCAATATGCAGCTGCAACGCGACTACTATTTGGCTTTGCACCCCGAAATCGACTCAACAGGCATCGACTTCCTGACCAACGAAACTATACGAGCCATTAAGCTGAACGACAGTGGTTTGCGTGATTTCGCCAAGCAACATTCGGAGAAGAAAAAACTCCATTCCAAGAAAGATGTGGCTTCGGTGGCGTGGGCGGTCTATCACGAAAAATCAGAACAGCTGCTGCCGCGCCTGATGGAGCGTCGCAACCAACAGCTGACGCATTACTTGCAAACCAAGAAAGGCCTGGCCGAGGACCAAATTTCTGTCACAACCATTGACTCGGCGTTGTTAAGGACGTTCGAGAAGCCTTCGCGGTATGAGTTGCATGTGGTGGAATATGGCAAAATGGAGGAAGAGCCGTCAGTCGACCAATAGTCGTTGCGTCGTGAAGCCTTTTTCGGTTGCTATTCCAATGACATAAACGCCTGAAACATAATTGTTTGTGTTGATGAAACACTTGTTTGTGCCACTCAGTTCGGCATCGAATAATTGTTGCCCCAGCATGTTCCAAATGGTAACCTTTCGTAGCCCTTCATTTGCCACGATGTTGACCACTTCCCGTGCAGGATTGGGATAAATCGCCACGTCAGTGAGTTCGTTTTCGGGCAATGAGGTGCCGTTGAGTCCGGCCAAAGTAGCCACGGCTCCGAGGTTGAGTTGGGTGAACTGCCTTGATTGCTCGATGCTGTTGACGCTGAGGCCTAAAATGTCTTGCCGCGTGTGGATATAGGGCGAGCTGTGGTAGACGTTCTCGAAAGGATGCAATGCCGCGTAGCCGTTGCGGTTGAATGATGAGAAGTCGCTGTCGCCCCATGCCATCCAGTTTTGCGAAATGCGCAAATCGGGGTAGTAGATGCGACCGATGTTGTAGTAGAAATTGGCCAAAAGCGAATCGCGGTTGACGTATATGAGGTGAACGCGCATTTGTTCGCCTTCTTCAAGATAGCCCGTCATGTCCAAGTTGAAATAGCCCACGATGTCCATGCCCTGCTCGTTGCACTCTTTGGCGTAGGCCGCGCTGCCCACGAGGCCGATTTCCTCAGCACTCCAGTTGGCGTAGATGATGCTGCGGTCGAAGGTATAACTGCTTAAGAGTCGGGCAGTTTCGAGGATGCCCGCCACGCCTGAGGCGTTGTCGTCGGCACCAGGCGAGCGAATGGTGTCGGGGTCGGCGCCGTCGTCGTTCCACGAATCGTAGTGCGCACCGCAAATGACGAATTCGTCAGGCGTTTTCGTGCCCCATTGGATGGCGATGACGTTATCCGCCGTCTCAATGTCGGAGTTGGGAATGGGGAAGTCGTGCAGCACCACCGTGTCGATGCCGATGTTTTTGTAATAGCCTACAAGCCAGTCTTGTACGTCCCAAATGTAACGGCTGTCGTAACGTCGTGTCCAATACGAACTCAAATGTTCGATTTTGGCCTCAATGCTGTCTGCCGACACCGATTCCAGCAATTGGCGGATGGTTGGGTCTTCTTGCGTGATGACGGGGTAGTCGTGTTCGTGCAAATGTTGTGCAAACGTGTTGGTCCCGAGCAGCAAGATTAATAAAAGGTATAATGTCTTTTTCATTTTCATTATTGTTGTTTTTGTAGAGACGCGATTAATCGATTCTATACCAGATTATTACAACCCTTTTACATGCGGTTTGCCCGCGATAAAGTCTTTCAGATAAAACGGCTCGAAATAGGCCACGTCGACGAAGCGTTGCTCTCGTAGCGCCTTGTCAACCAAAGGAAGCATATATGCCGCCGAGGGTTTGAAGCCGTCAACGATGTTGATATTAGGCTCGTTTTCAAAAAGTTTGTTCAGTTTAGGCGCACCGTCACCGAAGAGCCATAGGCGATGGTCGCGGCGCAAATCGTCAAACGAATGTTCGTCGATGACCAGGGCTGCCGTGTCGTTGGTTTTGTTCAATTGGGCATCGAAAACAGCGGCATAGACCTCCATCCTTCTTGCGTCAATCATGGGGATAAGCAGGTCGTTCTCAGCAATTTGACTGCCGAGTTTCATTTTCATGCCGTAGGCCATGGCTTCGAGCGTGTCGACGGCCATCAGGGGGAGGTCGGCGGCATAGCAGATGCCTTTGGCGGTGCTCACCCCAATGCGCAGGCCCGTGTATGACCCTGGTCCTTGGCTAACTGCCACGGCATCCAATTGGTTGTAGCCGATTCGTCCCACCTCCATTACCTCGTTGATGAAGTTGGTAATCTTCTCTGAGTGAGCGTTTTGTCCTTCCGTTTCGCGCAAGGCGATGGTGCAACAACTGTCGTTGAGAGCCACCGAACAAACTGGAGTGGCTGTTTCCAAACAAAGTATCATTTCGTCGTGTTTTGCGGGCAAAATTACGAAAAGAGCGTGGAAAACGGAATCGTTCGGCGGGGATTTGCAGAAAAATTGTAATTTTGCCGCAAATAATCGTCAAGGAGCGGAGGCTTCGATGCAGTTCAAGGATGTCATAGGGCAAAGTGCCGTCAAGCAAAGGCTGATTGCGAGTGTGAGCAAGAATCATGTGCCTCATGCCCAGCTCTTTTTGGGTCCTGCCGGAAGCGGAAAGTTGCCTTTGGCATTGGCCTACGCGCAGTACATCCTTTGTCCCAACCGCACGGAAACCGACAGTTGCGGTGTGTGTCCCACATGCCAGAAGATTCAGAAGTTGGTGCATCCTGACTTGCATTTCGTTGTTCCGACGGCCACCACGAAAAAAGTGAAAAGCAACCCCGAGTCGGACCTTTTCATGGAGGAGTGGCGCGAGTATGTCATTCAGAAACAGGGCTATGTCGACATTTCGAGTTGGTATGGCTTCCTCGATGTGGAAAACAAGCAGGGCTACATATCGGTGCGCGATGCGGCCTCGCTGTTGCGTAAGCTCAACATGAAAGCTTACGAGGGCGACTACAAGATTGCCATCATCTGGATGGCCGAAAAAATGCGCACCGATACGGCCAACAAACTGCTGAAACTGCTTGAGGAACCGCCCGAGAAGACCGTTTTCCTGCTCGTCGCCGAGGACCCCGAGGAGCTGCTGGCCACCATCAAGTCGCGCACGGCATTGGTCAAAATACCTGCCCTTGGTGCCGATGAGGTGGAACGCGCTTTGGTGAGTCGCCTCAATTGCGCTCCTCAGCAAGCTCACGATGCAGCCATGATTGCCGAAGGCAACTGGCTGAATGCCTGTCATTTCGTGAAGGAATCTGAAGACCGCAAGTTTTTCTTTACCACCTTCCAGCAATGGATGCGTCTGTGCTTCCGAGCGGCCTATTCGGAGCTTATCGACTTTTCGAGCAATGTGAAAACCCTCGGTCGCGAAAAGCAAAAAGAGTTGCTGGATTATGGGCTGCGCATCATCCGCAATGCGCTGTTGTTCAACAATGATTTGGCCGAAATCGTGATGCTGCCTGACGACGAAAAGAAGTTCAACGCCAACTTTTCGCCTTTCGTCAATCCGGCCAATCTGGCACAAATCGCCGATTTGTTTGAGGAAGCCATCCGCCACATCGAGCGTAATGGCAACGCGCAAATCATCTTCACCGACGTGGGCTTCAAGATGGTGGCGCTTTTGAAGAAGAAACAATAACGAGTAATAATGACCAAGAAAGTATTTGTATCGGGTTGCTACGACCTGCTGCACAGTGGGCATGTCGAGTTTTTCCGGCAGGCTGCACAGTTTGGCGACCTCTATGTCGGCATTGGCTCCGACGCGACCATCCTGCACTACAAAAACCACAAGACGCTTTATCCCGAGCAGGAACGCCTCTTCATGGTGAAAGCCGTGCGCTACGTCAAAGATGCCTTCATCAACGACGGCTCGGGCGTGATGGACTTCGTCGGCACGGTCGACCGACTGAAACCCGACATCTTTGTGGTCAACGAGGACGGGTCGTCGGAAGAAAAGCGCCGTTTTTGCGAAGAACGCGGCATCGAATACGTGGTGCTGCAACGCACGCCTTCAGAAGGTTTGGAAGCCCGCTCGTCGACAGCGTTGAAAAAAGACCTCTGCCAAATTCCCACCCGTTTGGACTTGGCCGGCACATGGATCGACCAGCCCTACGTTTCGTGCTTCGCACCAGGTTGGGCCATCACCATTTCGATTGAGCCGACCTTCGAAATCCGCGAACGCTGCGGCTTGTCCACTTCGACGCGCAACATGATTCGTAGGATTTGGCCCATGAAACTGCCCGACATGGACCCCGAAACCCTCGCCAAACTCGTCTTCTGCTTCGAGAACGACCCCGAGCGCAGCGACGGCATCATCAGCGGGGCACAGGACTCGATTGGCATTTGTATGCCCGGTTTGGTAAAGCATTATTACGACAAACTCTATTGGCCCATAAAATTCGAAAGTTGCCACGATGATAAGGTATTGGATTGGCTTGAGAACCATTTGGTTATGATTCCGATGGAGCCACGAAGGCCAGGCTGTTCGGTGGTGGAAGGCAAGGACATCACGGAGCCGAAGGTCAAGGCTTTGGCCAAGGCCGCCAACGACTGTTGGAACGCCATTTTGGCCATGGACTTGGAGGCTTTCGCGAAGGCTTACAAGGCTTCGTTCAACGCCCAAACCGCCATGTTCCCCGCCATGATCCACCCTTACGGAGTCAATGATGTATCGGAGCCGCAATCTCCTACGATAGAAGACTATATCGACAAGTATTCCGCCATGGACGAGGTGCTGGCTTGGAAGATGCCCGGTGCCGGTGGCGGCGGTTATCTCGCCTGCGTCGTCAAGGATGCTGCCGTTTTCTGCAACCATCATCCAGAAGCGATAAAATTAACCATCAGAAGAAACTGAAGTTATGAAACTCGTTGAGAAGAAATACCTACTTTCATTTGTCGTCATCACCTCGCTGTTTGCGTTATGGGGCTTCGCCAACGACATCACCAACCCCATGGTGGCGGCATTCCAGACGCTGATGGAATTGCCGGCAGCCAAGGCAAGCCTGATCCAGTTTGCGTTTTATGGAGGCTATGCCACCATGGCCATTCCCGCCGCGTTGTTCATACGGCGTTTCAGCTACAAGAAAGGCATCCTGCTCGGCTTGGCACTCTATGCCATCGGGGATTTTTTGTTCATTCCCGCTGCGGCGCGACAAAGCTTCACGTTCTTTTGCTTTTCGTTGTATATCCTGACTTTCGGCTTGGCTTTTTTGGAGACCACGGCAAGCCCGTTCATCCTTTCTTTGGGGGCCAAGGAAAACGCCACACGTCGGTTGAACCTTGCGCAGGCGTTCAATCCCATTGGGTCGTTGGCGGGCATGGCGGTAGCTTCGATGGTGGTGCTGCCCAACCTGCTTTCCGACAAGAGGGATGCAACGGGCAATATCCTATTCCCGATGCTGAGCGAGGCCGAAAAGGCCGAAATCAGGTTGCACGACCTGGCCGTGATTCGCGACCCGTATGTGGCTCTTGGCATTGTGGTAGTCGTGATGTTTGTGATCATCGCATTGGTGAAAGTGCCGATGACCCAAGGCCAAGGGACGACGCCCACCAAAGGCTCACTGAAGCGCCTGTGGGCCAACAAAGTCTATCGTGAAGGCGTGGTGGCACAGGTTTTATACGTGGCGGCGCAAATCATGGTGTGGACTTTCATCATCCACTATGCCGACAACCTGGGCATCAGCAAGGCCACGGCGCAAAACTACAACATCGCGGCCATGTGCTTGTTCTTGGCGGGCCGTTTCCTTTCCACTTGGTTGATGAAATACACCGACGGACGACGGCTGCTCACCATCTTTGGCATTTGTGCCGCCTTGTGCTCGCTTGGCGCCATCCTGATTGTGGGCAAGGCCGGCCTTTACTGCCTGATAGGCATCAGCTTCTTCATGAGCTTGATGTTTCCCACCATCTATGGCACGGCGTTAGAGAACGTGAGCCTCGACGACGCCTCATTGGGAGCGGCATTCTTGGTGATGGCCATCGTTGGCGGCGCCCTCATGCCTCCGCTGCAAGGCATGATCATCGACTGTGGCACAATAGCAGGCCATCCTGCCGTCAACGTGAGCTATGCGCTTCCGTTGTTGTGCTTTATCATTGTCACAATTTATGGCCTTCGCGCCCGAAAACGTTGAAACTACAATTGCAAACTTATGAAAAGATACTGCCAAACCCTCGAACTCGTCGATGATCCTGTGCTTATCGAAAAATATTGCGACGTTCACGCCCACATTTGGCCTGAGATTGTGGAAGGTCAACGCGCCGTCGGCATCATTGACATGCAGCTTTACCGATACGGGACCCATGTCTTCATGATTTGCGACACGGTCGACGATTTCGACTGGGAAAAAGACATGGCGCGACTGGCGAAATTGCCCCGTCAGGCTGAGTGGGAAGCCTTTGTGGCTCAATGTCAAGGCGCCGACCCCAGCCTGCCCTCGACGGGAAAATGGCACCTAATGGAAAGAATTTTTTAATGGATATTAA
>Ga0310697_10004897_pt1 | contig 13107 bp, 10 predicted proteins | sample 172DNAGHGlowgp2_FD_203883 | JGI IMG/M metagenome (GOLD analysis project Ga0310697, IMG submission 203883) | Sheep rumen microbial communities from Palmerston North, Manawatu-Wanganui, New Zealand - 1728 DNA GHGlow gp2 (v2) (version 2) | ecosystem: Host-associated > Mammals > Digestive system >...
ATTTCCCTGACTCGTTGCGCTTCAAAACCTTGAAGAAAGGGCGCACCGTGTATGGCGGGGGCGGGATTATGCCTGACATCTTCGTGCCGCTGGACACCACGCGCTTCACTCGTCTCTACCGTGAGCTCAGCGCACGCAGCTACATCAACAGCGCCAGCCTCCAGTTCATGGATGCACATCGTGAGGAACTGAAAACGAAATATTCCAGTTTCGCCGATTTCAACGGAGGTTTCTCCGTTCCGCAGGAAGTCCTGGACAAGGTGTTGGCGGATGCCGCTGAGAAAGATAAGCTCACGCCTCGCGACGATGACGAGTTGCAGCGCACACAGCAGAATATGCGTATGTTCCTGAAGGGACTCATCGCCCGCGACCTGTGGGATCTGAATGAATACTTCCAGGTTATCTATGCGGAGGACCCGGTTGTCCTGAAGGCGGTGGAACTGCTGCAGAATAAAGAAAAAATTGACGCACGCGTCAGTAAACGTAAATAATAGACTATGATACGCAAATTCGACTTTTTGATTATCGGTTCGGGCGTAGCCGGCATGAGCTACGCGCTGAAGGTGGCTCAGAGCGGCAAGGGAAAGGTTGCCCTCATCTGCAAGACCACGATCGACGAGGCTAATACAGACAAGGCTCAGGGTGGCGTGGCCAGCGTCACCAATCTCAAGGTTGACAACTTTGACAAACATATCCAGGACACGATGGTGGCCGGCGACTTTATCTCCGATCCCGCCGCTGTGGAGCAGGTGGTGAAGAACGCGCCCAAGGGTATTGCCGACCTGGTGAAATGGGGCGTGAACTTCGACAAGAACGAGGATGGCGAGTTCGACCTCCACCGCGAGGGCGGCCACAGTGAGTTCCGCATCCTGCATCACGCTGATGACACTGGACACGAGATCCAGCAGGGACTCATCCGTGCCGTGCGCCGCAACAAGCGCATCACCGTGCTGGAGAACCACTTCGCCGTGGAGATAATCACCCAACACCACCTGGGGCGCGAGGTGAACAGGCACATGAACGACATTGAATGCTATGGAGCCTATGTCCTCGATCCCGATACAAAGAAAATTGACACGTTCCTCTCGCGTGTGACGCTGATGGCTACCGGAGGCACTGGAGCTGTCTATGCCACGACCACAAATCCCGATATTGCCACAGGCGACGGCATTGCCATGGTGTATCGTGCCAAGGGCATCGTGAAGGATATGGAGTTCGTGCAGTTCCATCCCACTGCACTCTACAACCCTGCTGAGACCCATCCCGCCTACCTCATCACCGAGGCTATGCGCGGCTATGGAGGCATCCTGCGTCTGCCCAACGGTGAGGAATTTATGCAGAAATACGACAAGCGCCTCTCCCTGGCTCCACGCGATATCGTGGCGCGAGCCATCGACAAGGAAATGAAGATTCACGGCATCGACCACGTCTGTCTGGACGTGACGCACAAGGACCCCGAGGATACGAAACACCACTTCCCCAACATCTATGCCAAGTGTCTCAGCCTTGGCATAGACATCACCAAACAGTATATACCCGTGGTGCCCTGCGCACACTATATGTGCGGTGGCATCAAGGTGGATCTGAACGGCGAAAGCACCATCCACCGCCTCTATGCCGTTGGAGAGTGCTCATGCACAGGGCTTCATGGGGGCAATCGACTGGCTTCAAACTCTCTGATAGAAGCTGTCGTGTATGCCGACAAGGCTGCTGAGCATAGCATAGCAAACATTGACAAGTACCAGTTCAACGACCAGGTGCCGGAATGGAACGATGAAGGCACGATGACCAACGAGGAGAAGGTGCTGATTGCACAGGACATGAAAGAGGTGGGACAGATTATGTCCAACTACGTAGGTATTGTGCGCAGCGACCTGCGCCTGCATCGTGCATGGACACGCCTCGACATCATCTATGAGGAGACGGAAGAGCTGTTCAAGCGTGTCAAAGCCTCGAAAGATATCTGCGAGTTGCGTAACATGGTGAATGTGGGTTATCTGATAACGCGTCAGGCTATTGAACGCAAGGAGAGCCGAGGCTTGCATTACACGGTAGATTATCCCAAACACGCTTACGATCAGAAGTAATTATTAGAACACACCTTCAGCAAGAACTATTATGTACACAGAAGACCGTCAATTATATGTGGCGCATGGCGCCAACGGACCGATAAACCTATGCGGCAAGATGGCCAACCGGCACGGACTGATTGCAGGTGCTACGGGTACGGGTAAAACTGTCACGCTGCAAGTGCTGGCGGAAACGTTCTCACAAGCTGGTGTCCCCTGCTTCATGGCTGACATGAAAGGCGACCTCTCAGGCATCAGCCAGGAAGGTAAAATGTCCGGTTTCATCGAGAAACGATGCGCAGAGTTTGGCATTGACTTCCCCAAGTTTCAGGGCGCTCCCGTGTGCTTCTATGATGTCTTCGGCGAGCAGGGACATCCCATGCGAACTACGATATCCAACATGGGTCCCGAGCTGCTGTCGCGCCTGCTGTCGCTGAACGAGGTGCAGTCAGGCGTGATGACAATCCTGTTTAAGGTGGCTGATGAGCGTGGACTCTTGTTGCTCGACGTCAAGGATTTGCGTGCTATGCTTGCATATATCGCGGATCATGCCGCAGAACTGACCAAGAGTTATGGCAATGTCTCTACGGCGAGCATTGGGGCTATTCAGCGAGCCTTGCTTGAATTAGAGAATCAGGGAGCCGACAAGTTCTTTGGCGAACCGGCATTCGACATCATGGACTTGCTGCAGTGCACTGCCGATGGCAAGGGCATCATGAATGTCCTGGCTGCCGACCGCCTGATGCTGCAGCCGAAGCTCTATTCCACGTTTCTGCTCTGGCTGCTCAGCGACCTCTATGTCCGTCTGCCTGAAGTGGGCGACAGAGAGCTGCCTCGACTGGTGTTCTTCTTCGACGAAGCGCACACGCTGTTCACCGATACACCCAAGAGCCTCGTGGATAAGATTGAGCAGGTGGTGCGCCTTATCCGCAGCAAGGGTGTAGGGGTCTATTTCGTGACACAGAATCCTACCGACATACCCGATTCTGTGCTGGCACAGCTGGGCAACCGCGTGCAGCACGCCCTGCGGGCATTCACACCTAAAGAGCAAAAAAGTGTCCGTGCGGCAGCAGAGACCTTCCGTGCGAACCCCGCTTTCAAAACAGAGGAGGCCATCATGGAGCTCGGCACAGGCGAGGCGCTCGTGTCGTTCCTTGATGAGAAGGGTACTCCGTCTATCGTGGAGCGTGCTAAGGTGCTGTTCCCGCTCAGTCAGATTGGGGCTATAACTCCGTCGCAGCGCGAGGATATCATCAAGGGCTCACGCATCTATGGCCGTTACGACACGCTCATCGACCGCGAAAGCGCGTTCGAGGTCTTGCTGGCTCAGAGCGAAGCTGATGCCAGGGCAGAGGCAGAAGCGCAGGCGGCAGCGGAACAGGAGAAAGTCTCAAAGCAACAGGAGAAAGAGGAAAAAAGCACAAAGGGTAAGAAGGGCATCTGGCAGAAAATCCTCAGTGCTGTCATCACCAGTGTGACGGCTGCTTTGGGTACACTTGTGGCTAACAGCGTGACGGGGAAGAAACGTAAATCCTCGGAATCTGTCACGAAGAAAGTGACCAAGACTGCCATCAACTCAGCCACACGCACTGCTACGCGTGAGCTAACGCGTAGCATCTTGGGCAACCTTGTGAAGTGAGTCGCTATTCATGAGTTCGGCAGGATCCAATCATCAACAGCTGCTACGTCGCTACAACCAGTACTTGCGGTTAGAGCGGGCGTTCTCGGACAATACGCTGGAAGCCTATCTGAAGGATCTTGAGAAGCTGTTCAACTACTACGAGGCCGAGGACATCGATTTCCGCGCGGTGACGACGGAACAGCTACAGCATTTCTCAGCTACGCTCATGGACGTGGGCATCACGCCACGCAGTATTTCGCGCATCCTCTCGGGGGTGCGCTCTTTCTATAAGTTCCTGTGCCTGGAGCGTGAGATAGAGAACGACCCCTGTGAGCTGCTGGAGTCTCCTGCACGAGGAGAGCACCTGCCAGATGTGCTGAGCGTGGAGGAAATAGACCGCCTCATCGCTACCATTGACATGAGCAAGGACGAGGGGCAGCGCGACAGGGCTATCCTCGAAACGCTCTATTCCTGTGGTCTCCGTGTGAGCGAACTCTGCGGATTGCAGATCAGCGACCTCTACCTCGATGAAGGTTTCATTCGTGTGCACGGAAAGGGTAAGAAAGAGCGCCTGGTGCCTATCTCGCCGCGTGCTGTGCAGGAACTGGAACTATGGTTCGTAGATAGAGAGAGAATCAACGTCAAGGCTGGCCATGAGGATGCTGTATTTGTCAGCTTCAGGCGTGGCACTTCGCTCTCACGTATCACGGTCTTTCATATTATCAAAGTGCTGTGCGAACAAGCCGGCATTCGCACGACGGTGTCGCCCCACACATTCCGCCATAGCTTTGCCACACATCTGCTGGAGGGAGGAGCCAACTTACGTGCCATTCAGGAGATGCTTGGGCACGAGGATATCGGCACCACGGAGATTTATATGCATATCGACCGCCACCACTTGCGTGAGCAGATTCTCCTCCATCATCCTCGTAACCAGGCGAACGGACAGGATAAATGATGCCTCTTAGCTTATGACAAGGCGTGTTTTTATCCTAAAATATGTCTGTTTTGTGCTGTTTTAAGCTTTTTTCTCTTTTTCTTTGCTTCTCTTTTGCTTTTTCTACGTACCTTTGCACGAAAAATAATCATTACATATAATATTCTACCAAAATGCGTAAGACTATTGCATTCCTCTCTTTAGCTGCTATGGGTGCTGTCGTGCTCTCTTCATGCGGCAAACTTGGTGCTCTTAGCGCCGATAATGTAAAAGTAACTCCCACTCCGCTGGAGGCTGTGGGAAATGAAGTGCCCGCTACCATCAGCGCCACCTTTCCTCAGAAATATATGCAGAAGAAGGCTTCTGTCACCGTCACTCCGGTGCTCAAGTTTGAGGGCGGCGAGGTGACGTCTGCCAGCTCCACTTTCCAAGGGGAGAAGGTGCAGGGAAATGGAACTGTCGTGTCCTACAAGGCTGGCGGCAACTACACCATGCGTGCAAACTTCCCCTATCAGGAGGGCATGATGAAGAGTGACCTCTACCTGCGTTTCGATGCCCGTATGGGTGACAAGGTCGTGCAACTCCCCGACCTGAAGGTTGGTTATGGCGTGATTGCTACTGGAGACCTCGCCCGCTACACGGTGGCTGGTGCTAACCCTGCTGTGGCTGAGGACGCTTACCAGCGCATCATCAAGCAGAAGCAGGAGGCTCAGATTAAATATCTGGTCAATCAGGCTAATATCCGTGCCAGCGAACTCAAGAGCACCAGCGTGCAGGACTTCAGCAGGATTCTCCGCGAGATCAATGATAACCAGGAGAAATTGCGCCTGCAGAATATTGAGGTGAGCGCTTATGCTTCTCCCGAAGGTCGCTACGACTGGAACGAGCAGCTGGCTGAGAAGCGTCAGAACAGTTCTGCTGCTTATGTCAATGACCAGCTGAAGAAGAACAGAATAGCAACTCCCGTTGACACCAAGTTCACTGCTGAGGACTGGGACGGCTTCCAGCAACTCGTCAGCGAGAGCAACATCCAGGACAAGGATGTGATTCTGCGCGTGCTTTCCATGTATCAGGATCCTGCAGAGCGCGAAGCGCAGATTCGCAATATGAGCGTTGTCTATGACGAATTGGCTAAGGGCATCCTGCCCGAGCTGCGTCGTGCTCGCCTCATCGCCAACTACGATGTCATCGGTCGCAGTGATGAGCAGATTCAGGCACAGTTCCAGGCTGACGCTACTCAGCTGAGCATTGAAGAGCTTCTCTATGGAGCCAAGTTGCAGGAAGAAGATTTGCAGAAGCAGCAGTGGTATGAGAAGGCTACACAGGTCTATCCTGGCGATGCCCGCGCATATAACAATCTGGCTGGCCTCTTCTTCAAGAATGGTGACTTGTCAACAGCTCACAACTACCTCCAGAAGGCTCGCAGCCTCAATCCCAACAATGCTGAGGTTGCTACCAACGAAGCCCTCATCGCTCTCACTCAAGGGAATGTTAACGATGCAGAAGCTGCGCTGGCCAAAGGTGCCGGCTCTGCAGCTTACAAGGAGGTGCTTGGTAACATCAATCTCGCCAAAGGTAACTATGCTGCAGCTGCTTCCAACCTCGCAGACAGCTATACCAATAGCGCTGCACTGGCAAGCATCCTGAACAAGGATTATGCCAAGGCAAAAGTGATTTTGGCAGAGATTAAGAATCCCGATGCCTATACTCACTATCTCACAGCTGTCCTTGCAGCGCGTACGAACGAACCCAACACCCTGACTGAAAATCTGAAAAAGGCTGTCGCTCTGAATCCTGCTTTGGCTAAGCGCGCTGCTCAGGATCTGGAGTTCGCGAAGTATGCTGCACAAGTGGCAAGCAGCCTTTAAGGATGATTCGTAAGAACAATTATATCTTCACTCGTTGCGCATGGTGCCTGGCACTGTGCGCAATGCTTTATTCCTGTGGCAGTAAGGACACTGTGCGCTTGACAGGCAGTTTTTCGCACCTGCGCGAAGCTGACTTTTTCATCTATAGCACAGACGGAGGCCTGGATCGCACGGACACGATTCATCTCGTCGATGGGCAGTTTGAATGGGAGATTCCTCTCGAACACGAGGCAACATTCCATATCCTTTTCCCCAACATGAGTGAGCAAGTGGTGTTTGCATATCCCGGCGATGTCATTAAGCTCAAAGGCGATGCGCAGCAACTCCGTTCAACACGCGTCAGCGGTAATGACGAAAATGAGCAGTTGACAGAGTTCCGCTTAGAGCACCTTGATGAATCGCTGAGCCGCGTCTTGGAAGCCATGCAGACGTTCATCAATGAAAACCCGGACAGTCGTGTGAGCACCTATTTCCGTTGGCAAATGACTTTGCAGAAAGCTGCTTTTTCGCGACTGAGAAAAGGCCATCGGCTGCCCGACTTTACCCTCCGGCCAGACGGAATCACCAAAGATGCTTCCGACACATTGAGGCTCAAGGCTAAACAACCCGTTCTTTTGATGTTCTGGGCTACATGGAAGCGTGATAGCTATGATTGCTTCAACAGCGTGCACAACATGATGAAATGGATGAATCAGGAAGCTGTGCAGCTGCGTCCGATTGCTATTAGCCTTGACACGGATCCCCAACAATATCGTAATATATGTCGCTACGACTCTGTTAATTGGGATTCGCGTTGCTATTGCCTGTCTTGGGGCACTCCTATTGTGGAGCAGTTCGGAATCAGGGATATTCCTTTCTACGTTCTTACGGATGAAAAGCTGGTCATCACAGCTCTCGGCACGGACTGGAAACGTGACATCGAGCCACAACTGAAGAAACTATACCCTAAATATCATTAGCCTGTGACACGACACGGCATCTATACGCTCTTGCTCATGCTGGCGTTCCTCTCAGTGGGATGCTTCCCTGCCTTTGCGCAGGAAGAAGACCTGATGGACGAGGAACTCATGTTGCGTGACCCATTAGAGATGCCGGATCTGCTCAATCTCCAGTTCTACCGCTATAAGAAACCATACTATGACCCTCTCCACGGCGACACCATTTGGACATATCTCATGCCGGAGCTTCCTGTGTATAAGCCTCTTGTGTTCAAAAGTGAGAAGGAACGTCGTAAGTATAGCCGATTGGTATATAATGTCAAGCGGGTGTTACCCTTGGCCAAGAAGGTGAACTTGATGCTTCAGGAGACCTACGAGACGCTGGAAACGCTGCCTACAAAGGAAGCGAAGGATGCGCATATCAAAGCCGTAGAACGGGAACTGAAGAAACAATATACACCTGAAATGAAAAAGCTCACCCTCACACAGGGTAAGCTTCTGATTAAGCTGGTAGATCGTGAGTGCAATCAGTCGAGCTACGAAATTGTGAAAGCCTTTCTCGGACCTGCCCGTGCCGTCTTCTATCAGATATTTGCGTGGACGTTCAAGGCAAGTCTGAAGAAAGGGTACGACCCCAATGGTGAGGATGCCCAAATTGAGCGCATCGTCCGTCAGATTGAGGTGGGGCAGCTCTGAATAGCTTGTTTTAAGGTGCCTTGCAACTACCGTTCAACAATGGCACGAAGAATGACGACATCTTCCAAAGGGCGGTTATCTTTGTCTGTGGCTACGGCTTGAATGGCTTTGACCACTTTAAGGCCACTGATCACATTGCCGAAGACGGTGTACTTGCCGTCCAAATGGGGGCTGCCTCCCTCTTGGAGATAAGCATTCCACATCTCACGGTTCATCTCAATCCCCTCTTCAGCCATGGCTGCACGTTGCTGTTTCAACGAAGTCTCACCCCATGTGCGCCCCCAGACAATGTAGAACTGTGAGCCGGAACTGCGTTGTTGTGGATTTACCTCGTCGGGTTCACGGGCGGCAGCCAGTGCACCCCGCACATGGAAGAGCCAAGGCAACTGAATCTCAGCAGGAAGCGTATAGCCAGGTCCGCCATCTCCGAGAGGCTTCTGGTGTGAAGGGCTGCTGACAACGCTGTCGTTCTGCAACGTTACCCGGCTGTCGGGATCGCCGCCCTGAATCATGAAGTCTTTGATGACACGGTGAAAGAGAAGGCCGTCGTAATAGCCTTTCTCCACCAGGTGCAGGAAGTTGTCGCGATGCTTGGGGGTATCGTCGCTCAGTTCCACGCGAATAACGCCAGCTGAAGTCTCCAGACGAACGATGCGCGTCTTCGCTTGACTGCCTGCCAGGGGCGTGAATAATAGCAAGAGAATGGTAATAAGCTGTTTCATGTGTGATTGTTTTCTTGTTGGAGTCCCTCTATTTCCTTAGCTACCTGCGTTAACTCTTCGTACCATTCAGCACCGAAACGCCGAATCAGTGGCTCGCGCAAAAAACGGTAAAGTGGCATTTGCAACTCGCGGCCGCGACGAACGGCGCCTTCACAGATTGCCCAGCGGTGGTAATTAAGCCCTACGAGACCGCCGGCAAAACGTTTCTCACGAATAGGGTAGAGGGCACACGAGATGGGTTTCATGAAGCTACTGTTTCCGTCGCGGCATACTTTTTCCAAAGCGCACAGGCAACACCCTTTTGGTAATTCTGCAATGTCTTCATTGTAATAGGTGAAGACACAATCCTTGCCGTTGATAATGCTGGTCACAAGTTCACCTTCAACATCGGTGTATGCAACGCCCTGTCGATCAACAATACTCTGTGCCGATGCCGACATTAATGGCCACGCAGCGTCGAGGGATTCTTCGATTTCGCCGATTTCATCGAGCGTCAATGGAGCGCCCGCATCCCCTTCAATACAACACGCACCACCGCAGGCTTCAAGGTCGCAGCAAAAGGGCTCGGTGAGAATGCCTGTGGCAATCAGCACGTTGCCGACATCTAAAATAGGAGGGAGGTTCTTTACCATACGATAGGTTGTTGTCCGTGACTGAGAAGATAATCGTTGCAGAGTTGGAAATGGTGGTTGCCGAAGAAACCACGTGATGCGGACAGAGGCGAGGGATGAGCAGAGCGAAGCACGAGATGGCGTTGTGGGTCTATGAACTGTGCCTTGGCTCCTGCGTAAGCGCCCCACAGCATGAATACAAGGTGTTCACGCTCGCTGGCTAACAGGCGGATGGCGGCATCGGTAAAGATTTCCCATCCCTGTTTCTGGTGAGAGGCTGCCTGCCCTTGTCGAACAGTTAATGTGGCGTTGAGCAGCAGCACACCTTGTTCAGCCCAGCGTGTCAGGTCGCCTGAGGATGGAGGCTCAACGCCCAACTCGTTGCGGATTTCGGTGTAAATGTTGCGGAGAGAGGGTGGCAGAGGAGTTCCTTGGGGTACTGAGAAGGAAAGCCCCATTGCTTGACCTGGCTCGTGGTAAGGGTCTTGCCCGAGAATAACCACTTTTACGCTTTCAAAAGGGGTACTGTTGAAGGCATTGAATATCTTGCTGCCAGGTGGATAGCAGGTGCCTGAGGCGTACTCATGGCGTACAAAAGCTACCAGCTTGGCGAAGTAAGGCTTATCGAATTCGGCGTTTAGGCGACTGCGCCAGCTCTCATTCATCTTCACGTCCATTTTGTTTCGCTTTTGATGTCTTTTGGGTTATTATGCGACCTTTTCTGCGCACAAATGTAGTGCTTTTTCTGTAAAAAAATCATGCTTTTCTATAAATATTGATAAAGAAGCTTGCTCGAATCGTAAAAACGACCTATCTTAGCGGTGCTAATCGTAAAAAATAACGTCTGATAAACGCTTGTATTGAACTCATGAAATCTTATACCAAGAGCTTTTACTGTCTGATTCTTGCCGGCGGTGTAGGAAGCCGTTTGTGGCCAGTCAGCAGGGAAAATACCCCTAAACAGTTTATTGATATCGCAGGCTCCGGTCGAACGCTGATTCAGCAGACCTACGATCGTTTTGCCCGCTTCATTGCTCCCGAAAATATTTATGTATCCACTTTGGTGGATTACATACCTCTATTGCAGGAACAGCTGCCGCAAGTTCACCGGCATCAGATTCTGGCAGAACCTGTGCGACGCGGCACATTGGCTCCTGTGACTTGGGCTACTAGTGCAATAGCTAATCTGTGCCCGGAGGCATGTATCATTGTTAGCCCGTCGGATCAGGAGATCTTCAATGAAACAGCCTTTGAACGCGATGCTCTCCACGCTCTGGAGATTGCCAGCAGCAATGAGGGAGTCATCACACTGGGCGTACCGCCCACACGTCCCGAGACAGGCTATGGCTATGTTCAGATTGGTGAACCCGCCAAGCGTTCGGCTGACATCTTCCGCATAAAGACCTTCACGGAGAAGCCTAATCTCGATTTTGCCCAGATGTTTATGGACAGTGCAGAGTTCCTTTGGAATACGGGATTGTTTGTTTTCGGAGCACAATATATGATTAATAATATCGTGAAGCATGTGCCGGAGTACCGCGATGATTTTCCAGAACTGGTGAACCTCGGAGCAACTGCTACTACAGACATTGCACCGAAATGTTATGCCTCGCTGCCTAATCTCTCGCTGGAGTATGCTCTCTTGGAGCACACCGTACATCGCTATGTTCAGCGCTGTCGCTTCGGATGGTCTGACATCGGAACATGGGAGGCCATTGCCACAGATGCTCTTCATGGCAACCAACATAACACACCAGTTCCATCGACTGATGTGAAGGTTGATGGCCGCAATAATGTTTTGGTGCACAGCGAGGCTCTTTTTGACAATGCTTCAGGTAATATCGTTCGTCTGCCTTCTGGACACATGGCTGCCATCAGTGGATTGGACAACTTTGTTATCACGGAGGAGAATGGCGTCCTAATGATTTGTCCCAAGTCGGATGCTGCTGCAATGCGTCGGCTTCAGACGCTTGCTCATTTGGATGAACTGTAAACGAATCAATATATCAAATCAATAACAAGAATGAAACAGTTTCTTAAGTATGTTTTCGCAACGGTCGTGGGCATTGGCCTATGGACTTTGATTGCGTTTGTGATTATGTTAGTGTCCCTTATTGGAATGTCTGCCAGTGAGGGGCAGACGGCGTCTGTGAAAAAAGGGTCTGTCTTGCGCATCAATCTCTCAGGATCACTGGAGGAACGAGCAGAGGAGGTAAACCCATTTGCAATGTTGATGGGAAATCAGTATGAGACTCTGGGCTTGGATCAGCTTCTCGCTGCGGTTGAAGAAGCAGCAGAGAACGAGAAGGTGGTCGGCATTTATCTCGAAGTATCGTCGGCCTTTGGCGGTGGCACACCTGCGATGCTGCAGGAGCTGCGTCAGGCATTGCTGAAGTACAAGGAGAGCGGTAAATGGATTTATGCCTACGGTGACATCTATTCCGAATCAGCCTACTATTTGGCTTCCGTCGCTGACAAGGTGGTGGTCAACCCCCATGGCGTGGTGGATTGGCATGGCATGGCTTCGGTGCCGATGTTCTTCACCGATGTGATGAAGAAGGCTGGCGTGAAAATGCAAGTCTTCAAGGTAGGCACATTCAAAAGTGCCGTGGAGCCTTTTGTCAACACGGAGATGAGTGAGCCGAACCGCGAGCAGGTGACCAGCTTCCTCACCAGTATATGGAATCAGTATGTGGCAGAGGTGGGTGAGAGTCGCAGCCTGTCAGCTGAGCAGCTTAACGGCTTGGCTGATACGCTCATGGCTATGCAGCCCACTGAACTTCTATTGGAGAAAGGTCTCGTCGATACCTTAGCCTACATTGACGGTTTCAAGGATATGCTTCGCACAAAGTTGGAACTGAAGGAGAAAAAGAACATCAATTTCGTTTCGCCTGCTGACTTGGTGGCTGCTGCCGACAAGAAGGACGAGAAGGGTCGTGTTGCAGTGTATTATGCTTATGGTGATATTGTTGATCAGGCTGCTAGTAATCCCCTTTCAGGCAACAATACTGTGATAGAGACTATGCCGACAATCCGTGAACTGCAGAAATTGCGCAAAGACGAGGATGTCAAGGCTGTGGTCATCCGTGTAAATTCTGGTGGTGGTAGTGCTTTTGCCAGTGAACAGATATGGCATGAGATACAGCTGCTGAAAGCGGAGAAGCCAGTTGTCATTTCCATGGGTGGTATGGCTGCAAGTGGTGGCTACTACATCAGTTGTGGGGCTAATAAGATTTTTGCTGAGCCCAGCACACTGACCGGTAGTATCGGCATCTTTGGCATGATACCCGACGGATCAGAGCTTCTGACGGAGAAATTAGGATTCCACTTCGATGTCGTAAAAACCAACAAACATGCTGACTTTGGCGGTGCCAGCGTGATGGGTTTGATGGCTCGCGGCTTTGATACAGATGAATCTGCTCTGATGCAGTCGATGATCGAGCGTGGCTATGATCTCTTCATCTCTCGTGTGGCTGAGGGACGTGGAATAAGCAAGGATAGTGTTGATGCTATTGGACAGGGACGCGTGTGGACTGGTGAACAGGCGTTGAAGATTGGCCTGGTGGATAAGTTGGGTAATCTGAACGACGCTGTTGCTGAGGCTGCCCGATTAGCCGAATTGGAGGCTTACTCTGTAGATACTTA
>Ga0310697_10004900_pt1 | contig 13101 bp, 18 predicted proteins | sample 172DNAGHGlowgp2_FD_203883 | JGI IMG/M metagenome (GOLD analysis project Ga0310697, IMG submission 203883) | Sheep rumen microbial communities from Palmerston North, Manawatu-Wanganui, New Zealand - 1728 DNA GHGlow gp2 (v2) (version 2) | ecosystem: Host-associated > Mammals > Digestive system >...
GGGCTTTTGTACTTTTTGATTAGCACTCCAAAGTTACAAAATTTCCGCGACATACGGAAATCCCTGTGCTCTTTTTTGCGACTATATCTCAACTAATTTTTAACTTGCGAAACTTGAATTTATTATGGTATCAATCTTATATGAGCCTCCTTCCTTCACTATACCAAGTCTAACTTTATAGACTGTCTTAAATGAACTATTTTCCTCATACCCCCAAGTGTTTGTCACCAGGAACGTGTTTTCTGACTCTTGTTCAATTTTTCTCTCAATGAGTTTATTACAATCTCCTTCATTAGTAAACATCCACAGTGCCAGGCAATTCTCTTCTGGACAGTCGTAATCGTAACCATCTATTAAATTCTGTAATGCATTCTTTGTTATATTCTTGCGTACATATACTTCCAAATCTTCCCATGAAAGATTGTTCATTTTATCATAGAAGTTTTCTAGGAATTCTTTTTCTTCCTGTTGAGACTTATCGACAGACTCTTGATCATCTCCTTTATCATTTCCATCCTGTTGACTTCCTTTATTGTTAACATTAAATGTACTGTTGCCTTTTTTATCAACATAGCCATATTTCCCATCCTTCTGCACGCAAGCGAGTCCTTCTGAGAATTCATCAGCCGATTCAAAAGTGGCAGGAATTACCATCTTGCCAGTCTTGTCAATATAGCCCCAATATTCTCCATCTTTAACTGGAGCAAGTCCTTCTGAGAAAGGCTTAGCATCTTTGTATTTCTTTTCAATAATCTTTTCGCCTTTTGTGTTATAGAAAGTAACTTCATCGTCTGAATGAATCAAAATTACTTCATCATTGTATTCGGCATAACCGTCGAAGTCAAATCCCAAAACATTTCTGCCATTCACGTCTATAACTTCGCTTCTTACATTATTACCAGCTTTTATTACTATGGCAATACTATCCTTGAATTCACCCATAGAATATTTATAATTAAAGTAAACTGCTGGGATAACCATCTTTCCTGTTTTATCAATAAAACCGTAATTTTCCCCTTCATCATCCATTCTTGGTGCCAAGCCATTGTGAAAGTTCCAATACGCACCGTTATCCCAACTACAATTTAATACGATCTTGCCAGTCTTGTCTATATATTGGTAGCCATGATCTGTTGAAACAGCAGCTAACCCTTCTGAGAAAGAGTAAGAGTTGCCACCATAGATGAATGGGATGACTGTTTTACCCTCATTATCAATAAATCCACATCTGTCATCCTTTTCTACTAAGGCTAATCCTTCAGAAAAGTTAAGGGCATGATTATACTGACAAGGTATTATTTCTTCTCCAGTATTGTTTATAAAGCCCCATTTCCCACCTTTTTTTACACTCGCCAATCCTTCTACAAAAGAAGAAGCCTCTTCATAGATACAGGGAGTTATCACTTCACCCTGCATATTGAAATAGCCATGCTTGTCTCCTTTGTGCCCAATTGCTATACCATCATGGAAATTTTCAACATAATCGTAATCGGCTACTATTTTCGCAAGTGATTCTAACGAGTATTTGGGTGAGGATAAACGACTCCATAGAAACCAAGCTCCACCAATAATAGCTATTACTACAATCACAGCCACTAGTGTCCTGGATGATGTTTCCGACGGTTTCTTTTGTTCTACGACCTGGACTTCTACCGATTGCCTGGAAACATTGTCACAAGGATTTCCACACTTGGGACAGAATTTGTCCCCATCACTCAATTGAGTGCCACATTTAACACAGTATGCCATATATCTTGCTATTTATTAATTTGTATCAATTGTAAATGATGTTCGTGATTGTACTTGTCATTCGTTGTGCTTTATCATCAAAGAGGATCTTCTCTTGCTGGAATGAATTAACTATATCCGGTTTCCCCGCCTTGCGTGCCAAGGATATAAGTTCCCTAAATACCATATCTCCTTCTAGTCGTAATTCGGTAATGTCAGCCGACGCATTAACTCCCATTACTTGATTCGTTCCTCCATACATTAGGAATCTATTATAGACTTTGTTTATGTCTGCCATTATCTGTTGTATTTCTTTGACCCTCTTCATAACCTCAGAATTGAAATCTTGCTGGTCAATAGTCTCTGCTGATTTAGATTGTTCGAAAACATTATTTTTTTTAGCAGTACTTTCTAGCTCTTTCTCTTTCACATTTGCAATGTTATCAATTTTATAAGAATCACCTCCATCCTTGTAATACAAATCCCAGCTATTGTCTCGCTTAAAATCAACAATCTGTCCGCCGCTGACTCTTACTTTTGTTACACCATTCCAACCCATATCGAGATATTTGACCTCATACCATCCACCACCATCACTAGTGATACTCTCAACGACGTTGTCACCTTTATCTTTAGTTTTTTGATGAGCTGTGCGGAAGAGCCAATACCTCCAGACACCTATATTGGATCCATCGTCGTCCTTTGAAATTTTGTCTATTGTAGAAGTTGAAAGGTATTTGTTAATAACACCATCTTTCGTATATTTCTTACCCAATACGAAGTCATACCATTCTTGAATAAGTTGAATGTCGCCCGATGCCGATTGTTCTGGATTAGTTTCTTCAATAGAGGTTGTGGCAGTTGATTCTTCTAAATTCGTGTATATACTATAGCCAATCCATCCACCAACTACCAATAATACCAGGAATAACCCTATGAGATTCTTTGAGAGAGATGAATTCTTTTTTTCTTCCCATATAATAATGGGTTGACTCTCTTCCTTCAAATCATCTTTAGCTTCACCATGGGCATAAGAAATATCTGTAGGAGTTCCACATCTGGGACAGAAATTGTCCCCACTACTCAACTGAGTACCACATTTACTACAGAATGCCATAACTATTGTATTTGTATAATAAGAGAAACCAAAATAACTAGAATTTGCCGGTGATTATTTGTGCTAGCCTACAATAACCCTCCCAATAAACAAAGAGATGAATGATTGAAAAGATTATACTGAAAGTCATTCCCAATAATCCATAAAACAATGCCATATCTGCTTTTTTAGGTTTGTCTCTCCAATTCGATGCAAAAACAAAAAAACCCGCAATTGGAATAAGGAAAAAAAGTATCAAGCTAAGACATCCTGGCTCTTCTTCTTTTTCATTCGGATGTTGGAATGTCTTAGTGAGTTCTGCGTTTTGTTTAGTATCTCTTTCTGATTGTGTGGAAATAACAGAACTTCCACATTTAGGACAGAACTGTGTTCCATCTTTCAATTCGTTTCCACAATTTGCACAATATCCCATAATAGCCATTTAAATTAAACAAGTAAACTAATAATCTTCCATTTTAGAAAGAGCATTTTTAATTGCATTTCTATATTTTCTGATTTTTTCTAATTCCACTATATTCTCGATACCCGGTGCTTCCTCTAATTCTTTTAATAATTTATCGGCATGATTCAAATAAAGGTATCGGTTATTGGAAAAGCCAGCCTCATTAGAAGATTTAATATACTTCAACGCTTCTCCCCATTTCCTCTCAATAGGATTCGTTGATTTCATTAGTCTGCTTAATTCATCATAAACTGGGCGTACTGTGGGTCCCATACTTCTATTCTCAGCTTGGACAGCCCAAGGCGCATCAACAAAACTTCTGCTGAATTGGGCGGAGTATGCCTGTGTATCTCTATCCTTATCCATCTTAGTTGTCCAAAAATATACGCCATGACCTGCATGTCCATTGTTACACATTAGTCCTGTATAGGGAAAAATTATTTTATTGCCATTTCTTCCTATTACCTCCCAGTAATATATCTCTCTGTTATTATCGTAAATTAATTGAAGTGTACATTTTCTTGCTAGTTCTCTACATTCATCAGGTGTTGGCATTCGCCAATATCCTCCAAGTCTTTTAGCTGCGACATCATAAGATTTATGTCCTTTAATAGAATTATATCCGTTCCATTTGAACATTTTCATGGAAACCATTCCTCCTCTTTTTATTTCGGCATCAAAGTAAGTATCCCAATCAAAATCATACTCTCCTTTTGTTTGGATTTCCCCCCATGCGAAATACTCTCCAACATCATAGATGTTTGAAGCTCCGATATTCATCGTTGCCCACTTTACACTTAACCCCAAATCTACTGCCTCTTGTGCATAAGAGTAGCAAACAACAATAGAAACCACCAAAAGTAACAATGACTTCTTCATACCCATCATATTTAAATTGAACATATCTTGTAAAGATACAGAAAAAGAAAACGTGAGCAATTATGCTACGTCTAATCTTCTGAGGTATCGGGAAATAACCTTGCAGTCTTATACGAGTTAAAAGCTCACGCCGTAACGTGAGCATTAACATCAACTCTTGACTGCTTCTTTAATTTTTCCCGATTTTCAGAAGTAAGAATCTTAGCTAATGCATCTTATCTAAATGTCATTCTTTTCTATCTATGTCATAATCATATCGTTTTAGTGAATACTGGTTGCAAATATAAGAAAAAACTTCGACATCTTCACGTTATATTCGGTTTTTCTTCACCAATCTCCTCATTTTGATGGCTTTCAGAGTCCAAATGTGACGGAAATCGTGTCATTTTATTCAAAACAAGTTGAAGAAGAAGTAGAGGGCTGCGTATCTCATTGGCACACCTTTGGCATAACCAATCACGCTGTTATTGGAGTTTCTGACAGTGCCATCATCATAGACACGTCCCAGGACAGAGTTGTTACTGTTCCTCACCGTTCCGTCGTTGTTGATGTAGCCTAACACAGAATTATTGGTGTTCCTTACAGTGCCACCGTCAAGCTTTGCCAGAAGATGATTGTTGGAGTCCCTTATGTCGCCGTTACTGCTGATTCTAGCTATAAGGCTGTTATTGCTATTTCTGACCTCGCCATTTGGATTAATCGTAGCCAGAGTAGAGTTGTTGGCATTACGAATGGTTTGGGCGTAGCCGATACAAGCTACGCTCAACACCAGAAGTATGATTAACAGTCTCTTCATTAGTTACACTCCAAGTACGATAGCCGGATCAATATTCAGTTTGCGGCTTATTTCTCTGCCTGTCTTCAATGAAGGTTCACCCTTACCAGTGATAATCTCGCTGATACGGGCTGTGCTGAGTCCAAGCATTTCTGCAAGCTTTGTTTGGGTCAATCCCATTTCGTACATGCGCAGTTTGATGGTCTCTACCAGCGTTGGTGCTGCAATCGGGTAATGCTCTTCCTCGTAGTCAGCTACCAGGTCTGAAATCAAATCCAGCTCCAGCATATTCTTGTCATCAGCAGGGGTATCATTGCCGACGACTTTCAAAAGCTCATTGATGCGGTCGCAAGCCGCCTTGTACTGCTGTTCATTCTTTATCTGTGCCATAACCTATATATTCTTTATGTCTTTAATCTTGCTATACTCTTCATGCGTGCCGACAAACCGCATATACACTTTCTTATTGACGAACAACACGATTGCTACGATTCTATATGTGTTGCCCTTGATGTCAAATACATAGCGATCGTTGCCAACGTAGTCCACTGTGTTGAACGTCTGTTTGATGTCGGCAAATGTGTTCCAGTTCGCCTTGCAGGTTCTCTTATACCAGTCACGCAAAGGTACGTCGGCATCTGCGTGTTTGGCTATGAACTCACGTATCATTGAGAATGATATAACTCGCATACTTTATAATTTTGGGGCAAAGTTAATAATAAAATTCGGTTTAACCAAACATTTTTCGGATAATTTTATATTGAATATGAATCTGGTGAACGAGCAAACAAAAAAGGTATGACGTATTCTGTCATACCTTGTGTAATAAATGTAATTATAATGCAGCACCGGTTCCTGGTGCTGTATTTTTTTGCGTCGAAATGAACGGCGATGCCTTGTTTTCTGCACCGTCGATGACTGCCAAATCCCTCTGAAACATCGATAAGCACCCGGATTCCAAGAAATTAAGACCAAGATCGATGGAATCAGAGTTGTAACACCTAGCGTGGAGTGTTTATAATGAAAATGCCAGCAAACCGGACTGTCGATGATTTAGACCCTGTACTATTGTAAGACAGTCCGAAATGCTGGCATATATATATTAGTATTTCCAGAATAAATCACGGAAATGCTGTTCCATCTCGTTTTTGATCATCTCACTGACTCTATCCTCGAAATATGTGAGGAAGTCGTCCTCATTGAATATAGGTTCATCTGCTGACGCAAAACCCTTATACTTTTTATTCTTGCTCATTGTAATGGTCTGGTATTCTAACAAAATTATTCATCATCATGTTTTTGTGGATTATCTCTGGATACAGTTCCTTTATACGCATTCTGATGTACCCGTAATTAAGATAGTAACTTGCTACCCAAGACATCAACTTTTCAGTTAGGTACTCCGGATGGTCGTTGAGATATAAACGTACCTTTTCCGACTGGCTAAGTTCACTCATCTTCTTCTCCGTCATCCCATAAATCATCGCTTTCGCTTTCATCATATCCTTCTGTTTCATCGTCGAATTCATTATCTATTATCTCATTTTCATCGTTTGGGATCTCCATTAGATCCTTGCACATTGCACTGTAGAAATCCATTATATTACACTTGATAAGCTTATCAATATCAGTATTCCCCTTTGACTGGCAAAGAAGTGACATGACAATAAGAAGGAGACTATGGTACTTGATTATGCGCCTGTAGTTAATCCTCTCTTTTTCCAACTCGTTGTAGTTGTTCTCCAGATTTTTGTTCATAATTCGAGAGAAATCAAGCGATTTGTTGAGGAACTTGATTTCCTGTTCAAGCTCTTTGGTTTTCCTGTCTGTGTGTCTGTATTTGCTCATAACGGTATGTTGTTTGATCTGTTATTATTCGTTTGGACAGCGTTCCTAGTTAGGTAATCCTGTACTGTTTCTTTTATGATTTCTCGTACCCTGTCTTCCGTCATCATGTTTGCGACGGCGTGTTTGTAATAGTCAAACCTGGCTTTCTGGCTCCTGGCTATGGCATCTTTACTTGCAGTTTGCATTATATGTCCGTAATGTGGATTCTTTGCGCCCTTATGGTCTCTTACCTTCTTCACTGGTTCTTTCATCTGTTCTTCATCAATTACAAAGTAGCTCATTATTTTTCCCCTCTTATGTGTTTAATAAGTGCATCATTGAGTGCTACGAGGCTGTCTCTTACGTCCAGGAATAATAGTCTGAATTTTGTTCCATCGAGTCTTAATCCCAGGTCTGATAATAGCGGACTCATCTTCATCAACGTCTTCTGTGCTAGTCTTATCTCACGTTCCCTGTCCACTTGCTCATTGACAACATCCTTATTCTCCAGAGCCTTTACAACGGAGTTATGCATTAGTTGCCTTAATTCATCTTCTGTAAGTCTTACAATCTTTCTCATTAGTTCTGATATGTTACTTATATAAATAGAACTTACTTCTGAAAAAATCGGTATTTTTTCAAAATTTATTTTCTTCTTTGGTAGAAGTAAGAAAGATTCTCTACTTTCAGTCTGCTTGGTGTCTCAATGAAATATATGAGACAGTGAGACACACTGAGACATTTGAGACAGTTAGTTGGTGTTAACCACGTCGCTACGTGCATGTGTGTGCGATCTTTATTATAATAGAACAAGTAAATTATGCATTATTTTAATTCAACCAACAGGTAATAGAAGTAACTTTCGTGATTGGTGTCGTATTTATAATCATAGGGGTGCAAACAGGATGACATTATGCTAGCCCCGAATAATGATTATAAACAGCTATACTATGGATTATGCCAAACTAGAGAACTATCCGGATTACAAGATTTACAAGAATGGTAAGATAGTCAGACACAGAAAGAAAAGCAAGAACGGTAATACACTAAAAAGACGAGTTATAAGCCCCACGAAAGCTAAGAACGGATACAGGACAGTTAGATTGATGAATAAAGATGGCGTTCTCAAATCATTCTACTTACATCGTCTTATCTGGCAAGCGTTCAACGGCGACATCCCGGAGGGTCTGGAAGTTTGTCATGAGGACTGCAACAGAGACAATAACAGATTAAGCAACTTACGATTACTGACACACACCCAGAATTGCAGGAACCCACAGAGTATCAAGCACTACAGGACGGCTAACCAACTCAGCAAGGGGAAATACAACAAGGAAAGACTACTAAAGGCTCAGACGACGGAATACGAAGAGGAACTGATCAGAACCTACAAACGATTGGTAAAAGAACATGGTCATTGTGGTGTTTATATGCTAATGAAATCCGGTCATTGTGGCTACCCAAGGGCGAAAAGACTAGTGAGCGAAATGGAGAATAAAAACTATGCAAACCAATGATACTCAATATTTTAGACAGATGTATTTTTGAAAATAGTTGGCTGAAAATTTGCTTTTTCAAAAAAAAATTTATATCTTTGCAAAAAGACAGATTTAACTTAAAGATAGTATTCATAACATTCTAATTTATTTGTTGTTTTTGGGGGGAACTGGTATATTCCCTCTTCCCCCTTTTATATTTTTACAAGTTACTATGAACATTACAAAGGAACAGGTGGATGAATTACTTCCACAGACAGTGAAGGACACAGATGCATTGTCAGATGATGCAAAGAATATGTTTGCCGTATTACTTAACTCGTTACTTGTGTCAAAAGGAGCTGAGGAAACTGGAGAACTCATTAAAAATACCGACGCACTCAAAAGCTATGTCGGTTGGGGATTTAAGCGTATGATGGCTGCAATTAGGGAATTGGAGAAGCTGGAACTAGTCACAAGGATCCCTGGCAAGCTCAGAACAAATGGAGAACCATCAATAGCAACTAAGTTCATATTCCACTGGGATGTAATCGATAAGCCGATTGTTAGGAAGACACATAATGAATTGTTTGACAGGTTCAGACATATGCAAATCCCCGGAAACACCAGTGGGGATTGTAATAGTAATGGTAATATCAATGATAATTCAAATGTTAATGATAATATCAAAACCAATTGTAGTGAGAATTCGAATGTGAATGAGAATTCGAACCTTAACCATAAGGATAAACTACAAGAGGAATATGAACAGGAGAAGGTCAAAGTGGAAGAACATATAAGACAGGAAGCAAAAGGTAAGAGTTATACTGAAATCACCAGTTTGACAATACCGATATACCAATGGATTGAAGGTGAATTCCCTAGAGACAGTAATAGATTGAAGAGACTTGCAAACAACCTACTGGATAAAATCAAGAGGGAAGGCTTGGTGACAGAGCCTTCCACCACTCCAGTAATAGATGAATATCAAGCTGGTTTACCCTTTTAAATATGGAAAGGCAAACGCCTGTGACGGCGTTGCCTTCATGGGATATACCAGATATAAATTGGATCGCATCCACCACTCCGGGGTGGTGATGCTCCAGTTCAATGAATCATAAATATGATATATCCCAGTTATATATTCAAGTATATATCCCAGTTATATACCTTAGAATAGGAATACCCGCAAGGGGATGACACTCTTACAGCGGCGAAGCCACACCATCCTCCAGCAAGAAGAAACCCTCACCCCCAGTTGCGCTGCCCCCTCTCCCTAATAGTGGTTGGTAAAGAGAATGGGTATGATCATGGTCTTAACTCTCATAAAAGAGTATGAAAACCGAGGAATTCATTAAAAAGAAAGAGAAAGCCAAAATTGTAAAGAAATCACAACAAGCTGTATTTCAGACGTTTAAAACATTGGGTTATATAGGACAATATAAAAAGAATTAATTAACATCTTTTGACATGAATTAATAAAATTAGTTTGGATATTAAGTGTATTTTTCTAATTTTGCAGCCGGAAAAGAACTCGAAGCAGAGCCTGAGATCCAATTACAAGGTGATTGACTCAGCTCCTAAGAAAAGCTTCATGTGCCTAGCACAAGTTCCGGTTCCAAGAGATCTCAAAACAGTTGAGGAGATTCTAGATAAACATTGAGCAGTGCGCAATGCTCACGCCCCAACTGCAAGAGATTCACTAGGCAAGAACCAGCACCATAGCTGGTTATGCGACACCCTAATCTTACTCTTCTAGGGTATAAGTGACAGCCACGACTGTGCCTTGTCGCCTAGGGGACGCTATGCCTATGAGGTTGTACCGCACTGTCCTTATAATCATGGTACACACGTACCAATATTATAAACAGCGGAGAGTAAACTTGTTTTTTAATCTTCAAAATTGAAATATATGAAGAAAAAATATAAAACAGCAGTCGAGGTTCAGAACCTCGCTGAAAGGCGAGAGACAAGAAAACGTGAATCAAGAGAGTCTTGTTCACAAGTTACTAACCAAATGGCGAAAGAAGTTGATACTAGCAAGGAAGAGTTTGTTTCTACAAGCGAAACAGAGATTCTTGAAAAGTTTGCAGAGTCAAGTTTGGATGATACCAAATCTATTGACGTGGGATTATTAACCATCAAGTTAATCAACCAGACACTTATCGATGCAGCGAAGAAGAAGGAACCCACGAAGCTGTTTGATGAGTTCTGGTACGAAGGAGAGACTTGCTGTTTGTTTGCCGATAGCAACGTAGGTAAATCAATTCTGGCAGTTCAGATCGCTCGTAACATTGCAACGAGTCAGAAGGTACTATACTTCGACTTCGAGTTGTCGGAGCATCACTTCCTTCGTCGTTATACAGATGATGAAACGAATCAAACTTATAAGTTTCCTAATAATTTATATCGTGTATGTTTGAACTACACGATGGGTGAGTACAAGGTTGAAGAGCTGCCAGATATAATAATGTGCAACATCGAGAAATCTGTGAGGGAAACAGGAGCATCCGTAATCATCATTGACAATCTGACCTGGATTGCCTACAACAGCAAATCACCAAAGATGGCTGGTGAACTGATGAAGCGACTGTCTACAATGAAAGTGCAGTACAATCTCTCAATGCTTATACTCGCACATACACCAAAGCGTAATATGTCAAAGCCAATCACACAGAACGATTTGGGTGGTTCAAAGATGATAATGAACTTTCTTGATTCTGCTTTTGCTATTGGCTTTAGTTCTAAATATCCTAATATTCGCTACATAAAACAGATAAAGGTGAGGTATGCTGAAATGAAGTATGGGGAGGATAATGTCTGGCTATGTGAAATGAGAAAAGTAAGGTCATTTCTGATGCTCTTTAGACTTGGGTTCGGAATGGAATCTGATCATCTTAAAAAACGCAAGGATGGTGACAAAGAAGCTCTCATTACGAAGATTAAAGTAATGAAAGCAAACGGGATGAGTATAAGGGAGATTGCCGCTGAACTTGGGATGAGTCCAGCAACAGTTGATAGGTATTCAAAGAAGTAGGTGTCTCAACTGTCTCACTTGTATCATATTTGTATTAGTGAGACAGTGAAACACTAAACAGTGTGTAGATTGTTAACAAAAAAATAAAGTAGAATGGACAAACAGTATTTAACAAAGACTGATTTGGCTACGAGGTGGTCAAATAGTCTAATTGAGAAATATTATCCTCAATGTTCTGATGAACGCATTAACCCGCATTACAGGTATGGTTCACCTATGCAATTGTATGATGTCGGCAAAATCAGATATATTGAATCCAGAGATGATTTCAAGGCTGACTACAAAAAGGTACTGAAACGTAAGATTGTAGCATTGAAGAGCGCAATGAAAAAACGTAAAGAGTTGATGATGTATGCCAATGGGGTGGAGATAAATATTCCAGACTTTGAGAAAGACAAATTAATCCAGAAAGCTTGTGAACATTACAATTGGTGGCACACATGGAACGATGAGGATGAATATGACTATTGCAGAGCAAGCCCATCAAGTAATGAGTTGTTCTTGAAGAGAATTACTATCAACTATCTACGTCATCAATGCACTTGCTATGAAGAAGAATTGAGAAAGTTCCAAAAGAAGATCGGAATACATGAAGCACATGACATTCTTCAAGCAAGAATCAATGAAGCCATCAAGCAGAAATATGAATGGCTTAGATGATTCTTAGGGCTGGGATTGCCAAATGACAGTCCTAGCTCTTACTCGATCTTTATATGAAGTTCTTTACCACAATATGGGCACTTCAAAGCTTTTTCTGTTGAAGATGTTCCAGGTTCACATAATAGTTCGTCAATGGTGCAACCTAGTTTTGCTGCAATGGTTTGAAGTTGTTTCAGTTTCAAGTTTTCACCATTATCAATGGTACGAAGAAACGAAGGATAACTTTTCAGACTTAATTCGTTGAATATATCCATTAAAGATATACCCATCCCTTTCGCACGTTCTCTAATATATGTCTTCATTTTCTTTAAAATTTTGTGCAAAGATAATAAAACCACACGAAACATATCCTTAAAGGAGATAATTTTTAAAAACTTTTAATATAACAATGAAAAACGGAACGGATTGTTAAACTATCTTTAAAAGATAACGATTTGTTTGGAAGTTATCTTTAAAAGATGTATCTTTGTACCAGAATTAAGAAACAAGGAGTATTCACAATAAAAATTAAAGGTTATGATACAGACAACAACCACACTGAGTGACAGAACCATTGAGAGAGCAAATGCAATTGCATCAGTAACTGGTTCATTAGAGATTGGTATCGAAAAGGCTCTTATGGCAGAACGTCTTATTGACAAGATGAAATTCCAGGTAACTTCTTTTGAGTACATTAAGAAGAGTACAGGCGAACTTAGACGTGCCTGGGGAACATTGGCTGAGAATCTGATGTCAGCAAAGGTAAAAGGCTGTCAGAGGAAGAAAAACCTCAACTGCATTAATTACTATGACGTTGAACGTGGTGACTTCCGCAGCATGTTAGCTTCTAACCTGGTTCGAGTCTTCTAGGAGAATGGGGGTTACCCACCCCTCTATATAAGGTATAGGTCATATGAAAGTGATATTTTACGTTTCGAGAGTTTTATCAGGCACGATATTGTTAGTATATCCTCAAAAAACTCAGTAAACTCTATATGTTCTCAAACAATTCAAATAACTCTTCAAATCGTATAATATGGTTATCATCTAGTGATATCAAAAAAACAATAAACTATCTCAAAGAGAAATATGGCAACGAATATTAAAAAGGGTAAACAGACGGCAATCATCTTTTCAAGATGCTCCAGTAGTGGATACCTGGTAAATCGCCAGGATACAACC